>PPYE01682799.1_pt1 | contig 19297 bp, 16 predicted proteins | sample 1559881 | NCBI WGS metagenome assembly PPYE01 (sample SAMN08240022, study PRJNA423297) | Human gut metagenome, whole genome shotgun sequencing project. | reverse complement strand
GCTTTGTGGAACAGGTGGACATTTACGAGCAGGAGCAGCCAGATGGCAGATTCCTGAAGCACATAAAGTTCCGTTTTCCAGTGTATTTTGGAGACAGGGAGACACAGGAACTTTGTTGGGATAACGAAAGTACCGTTGAAAGTTGCGCTTTATTGTCTAAACTAGAATAAAAACTGGATGAGAAGGTGACTAGAATTCGAAGAATCGCCATATAAGTCAACAAATGCCGGGTAAAATGATGACTAGAATTCGAAGAATTGCCATATAAGTCAACGAATGCCGGGAAAGCATATGACTGGAATTCGAAGAATCGCCATATAAGGCAACGAATATCGGGAAAGCATATGACTGGAATTTGAAGAATTGTCATATAAGTCAACGTATGTCAGGGAAACTGATGACTGGAATTTAAAGAATCATCATTTGAGTCAATACATGATTGATATTTGTTGACTAGGAGGTGCATATTTTTGGCATCGTGAAGCGTGTTTCTGTGAACAGTAACGAGGTGGTGCTTATGAGTTCCAGACTGACAAAAAATCTACTTGATAAATATAGATCAATATGATAAAATAAGGCCATTCTCCGCGAGGGAGTAATCGGCATATTCCGGAACATTTTTCAGATATGTTTTGAAGAGTGTGTAGTACTATCGACATAATGGTGCCATATGCACCCGGTATTACAGTAAACGATGAGACTCATGGACAGTTAAAACAGCTGTCTGTGTGTCTCTTTTTTTATGCTGCAGGAACATTACAGCAGTTCAGATAACATAAAAAAGTCTTCCGGGAAGGGTTCTATGTCACTGAAAAATTATTTTATACAGGAAAAGGAGCAAAAAACACATGAATATTTTTGAACTTTTTATACTGGCGATAGGCCTGTCTATGGATGCATTTGCAGTATCTGTCTGTAAGGGCCTTTCCCTAGGCAGAATCAATGCAAAGCATATGTGTATCGCAGGCGCATGGTTCGGGGGATTTCAGGCATTAATGCCCCTTGTGGGATATTTCGGCGGACGATTCTTTGCAGATAAGGTTACTCGATACAGTCACTGGGTAGCTTTTGTCCTTCTGGTGTTCATTGGTGCCGGCATGATCAAAGAATCGAAAGAGGAAGAACATGTAAATGCGGATATGGATATAAAATCCATGTTCATCCTTGCAGTGGCTACCAGTATTGATGCACTGGCAGTGGGAGTGACATTTGCTTTTCTGAAAGTAGAGATCGTATCAGCAGTATCCTTTATCGGTGTGATCACCTTTGTCTGTTCAGCAGCAGGGGTAAAGATAGGCAGTCTTTTCGGAATGAAATACAAATCCAAAGCGGAATTATGCGGAGGTATTATCCTTATCCTCATAGGTACAAAAATCCTGCTGGAAGGACTGGGAATGATATAAATAATAATTACAAATCTCAACTCAAACGTGTTATAATACTACTATCAATGAACAGGCATGAAATGATTATCCGCCTGAATAATTTAAATAACATATCAGGGAGGTTTCTATTATGAAAAAAGTAAAAACAGCAGCAGCACTTTTATGCAGTGCATGTCTGGTACTTTCAGGAACTGCTGTACCGACAATGGCAGATTCAGTGAAGGTTGTGACGCTGGGAGCTGATCTTACTCAGGACCAGAAGAATACAATGATGAAATATTTTAATGTAGACAGTAACCAGGTACAGATTCTCACTATCACTAATCAGGATGAGAGAGATCATCTGAGTGCTTATGTACCGTTAGAGCAGATCGGAACCAGAACAGTGAGCTGTGCATATGTAAAGCCGACTCAGTCAGGCGGTATCAAAGTAAGGACAGCCAATCTTAACTGGGTAACATGTAACATGATCGCAACGTCACTTTCCACATCAGGTGTCAAGAACTGTGAAGTGGTAGCAGCCTGCCCGTTTGAGGTATCCGGAACCGGAGCGCTTACAGGTATTCAGATGGCGTATGAGACAGCTACAGGTGAGCAGCTTGACAGCACGAAGAAAGAACTTGCTACAGAGGAAATGGTAGTAACAGGAAATCTGGCTGATGAGGTTGGAAAGAATGATGCAACTACTGTTATGAATAACTCCAAGATACAGGTTATCAAAGATAATGTCCAGAATGTGGATGATATCTATAATATCGTAGTAAATGTTGCTCAGCAGAATAATGTAAATCTGGATTCTGACCAGATTAATAAGATCGTAGAGCTTCTGAAACAGATTGCGCAGCAGGAGTACAATTATGATGATGTAAAAGCAACACTGGAGCAGGTAGAACAGAATACATCCGGTGATAATGATGAGCTTGGTGATATTGATGATGAAGAGGATGACACTGTAAATGCAGGTGATTCCGCAGATGGTGATGATATCCTGAACAATGTGGATAACAGTGCTTTAGGCGGAGATATCGTAGAGAGTTCCACAGAGAATCCATCGCTGGAGGAGGATTCAGGTCTGATTGAGGACGACGGAGACGATCAGAGTGACGGAGACCTCAGCGAAACAGAGGAACCGCAGGAGCCGGATGGTGATGAAACTACGGATGACAGTACGCTTGGAAATACAGATGAAGGTGATACAGACTCCGATGAAGGAACAGATGATACAGAAAATGATACCACATCAGATGAATTGGATACTTCTGCACTGACAGAAGATCAGAAGGCCATGTTTGATAAAGCTGAGAATTTCTGCAAGGGAGAATATGAAGGCGATACCACTGCTCTTACAACAGCTATGGAAGATGAAACAGCAACAGCTTCCGTAACTCTTGATGCTGAAAATGGTGCAACTCTTGCTAAGAATGTGGAGAAGGCATATCTGAAAGTTCTTACAGAAGGTACAGATTCTTATCAGGCAGATGGAACCGAAACTTACATGAGTACAGAACTTAATATGGTAGATAAGTCCATGAAGGAAATCTTCGGATTAAGTGCAGATGCACAGGCAAGTCCGGAACTGGGAGAACTTTCAGATGATGACAGACAGACCTTATATAATGAAACAATGAAGTTCTTTGAGAAACTCTACGGAGAAAGCACAGAGACTTATGATACAACGGATGCAGATTCCACAGAGACTGCAGGCGGCGAGGAAAATGCAGAATAATCAAAGTATCATGCAGATTTCAGAGAATAAGGATGGTTCTGCAAAGGTATTGTTCAGAATACGAAAAGCAGAGATGTCAGATGTGGATGAGATCATGGCTGTTATGCATGGAGCGAAGAATGATAAAGAGCATCCGGACTGGTTTGTATCTGATGATGAGGAATATGTCAGGACACATATAGAAGAACAGGGGTTTGTGATCGTGGCACAGACAGCAGATGGTTCTGTTGCGGGTTTCTTCCTTATTAAATATCCTGAAAACAGGGAAGATAATCTGGGAACTTATCTTGATTTTGATGAGGAACAGCTTTCCCATGTTGCAGTTATGGATTCGGCAGTTGTGTGTTGTGCATACAGGGGAAACGGGCTGCAGGGGCATATGCTGGAAGAAGCGGAGAGATTGCTGGATACAGACCAATATTATTATCTGATGTGCACCATACATCCGGATAATCAGTTCAGCAGACATAATATGGAAATCCATGGATATGAAGTTAAGAGAACGGCACTCTGTTACGGAGGTCTGCCAAGATGTATCCTTCTTAAGGAGTTAACCGAATCAGGGAAGTCCCCTGCACAGGTTGTGAAAATAAGTTTGCGAAGCAAACGATACTCCTTGGGCATTGCACAAGGAGGTTCATATTTCCTGCATCGCGAAGCGTGTTGCTGGGAACGGAGTGAACAGTAACTTATTTATGAGGGCTGCTATAGAAAACAGAGTCATATAATTGACAAAAGATAAACATAAAAATACAAGGAGAAATACGAATGGGAATGGCAGTAGTAACTCTGAAAAAGGGAGAGGGAAGACTTCTGAAATCCGGCGGAATGTGGATTTTTGATAATGAGATAGATACAGTCATGGGAAATTTCGAGAACGGTGATATTGTACTTGTCCATGATTTTGACGGATATCCTATGGGAAGAGGGTTCATTAATACTAATTCTAAGATTACGGTGCGTCTTATGACCAGAGATGAAAATGTTGATATTAATGAAGAACTTTTGGAGAAGCGTGTACGTGATGCATGGGAATATCGTAAGAAAGTGGTAGATACAGGGTGCTGTCGTCTGATTTTTGCAGAGGCAGATTTCCTTCCGGGAATTGTGGTGGATAAATTTTCGGATGTACTGGTAGTTCAGTCACTGGCTCTGGGGATCGATCGTTTTAAAGAAACAATCGTAGAACTCCTCAGGAAAGTCCTGGCAGAAGATGGGATCACTATTCGCGGTGTTTACGAAAGAAGCGATGTGAAGGTGCGCAAACAGGAAGGAATGGAAATGGTTAAGGGTTTTATAGGACCAGAGTTTCCAACACTTGTGCAGATTGAAGAAAATGGTGTAAAATATGAAGTTGACGTAAAAGACGGGCAGAAAACAGGATTTTTCCTGGATCAGAAATATAACAGGCTTGCAATTCAGAAGCTCTGTAAGAATGCGAAAGTTCTGGATTGCTTTACACATACAGGTTCTTTTGCACTGAATGCGGGAATTGCAGGAGCTGCGAGCGTAACCGGTGTGGACGCCTCTCAGCTGGCAGTAGATCAGGCAACCGCTAATGCGGCATTGAATGGTTTATCCGACAATGTGAAATTTATTTGCGAGGATGTTTTTGAACTGCTCCCTGAGCTGGAAGAGAAAGGTGAGAAATTTGATGTTGTAATTCTTGATCCTCCTGCATTTACCAAGTCCAGAAATTCCATTAAAAATGCAGTAAAAGGATACAGAGAGATTAATCTGCGTGCCATGAAACTGGTAAAAGACGGCGGATTTCTGGCAACCTGTTCCTGTTCTCATTTTATGGACTATGAATTATTTACCAAAACCATCGGACAGGCAGCAAAGAATGTACATAAAAGACTTCGCCAGGTAGAATACAGGACACAGGCACCGGATCATCCAATCCTGTGGGCGGCAGATGAGTCTTATTATCTGAAGTTCTATATCTTCCAGGTATGCAATGACAGATAATTATATAATATGATATCAGAGCCAGAGTGTACTTGCACGATAAGATTTTTGAGAAAACAGGGATTTCTGTAGCAGAGCAGAGGATTCCGGATGTTTGAGAATAAAGAAAGAGAGGAAATAATATTATGAGTTTCAGAGAAGTAAAAGCAGAAGAACTGACAATGAATCCATTTACCAAGATTGGAAAGGAATGGCTGCTGATCACAGCCGGAAATGAAGAAAAATGCAATACCATGACAGCAAGCTGGGGTGCAATGGGTGTTATGTGGGGAAAGAACGCAGTGACAGTGTATATCCGTCCTCAGAGATACACCAAGGAATTTGTGGACAGGGAAGATACATTTACAATTTCTGTTCTGGGAGAAGAGTATCGCAAGGCATTAAATTATTGCGGAAAGGTTTCCGGAAAAAATGTGGATAACAAGATTAAAGAAGCAGGACTGACTCCTTACTTTACAGACGGAACAGCCGGAATTGAAGAAGCTGACATGATCATGGTCTGCAAAAAAATGTATCATGATGAGATTAAACCGGAATGCTTTGATGCCGGGGAAAACGACGGTAAGTGGTATCCGCAGAAAGACTACCATACCATGTATATTGCAGAGATCCTGAAAGTTCTTGTCAGAGAGTAAAAAAATGCATTACAAACAGTAAAAAAAGAGGTAGTTTAATGAAAGACAAATTAAACAGATTCATGCAGGGGCGTTATGGAGTGGATAATTTTGCAAGATTCACTCTCGGTGTGGCACTTTTCGTCATTGTTGTAGGTTCTTTTATGAGACAAAATGCAGCCGGAGGCGTTCTGGATACAGTTGGATTTATTCTTATCATTTATACATATTTCAGAATCCTTTCCAGAAATATCTCTGCACGATATGCGGAAAACCAGAAATATCTGGGATATACTCAGAAAATCCGCAGCCGGTTTACCAGAGAAAAAAATATGATGGAGCAGAGAAAAACACATCATATCTATACCTGCCCGGGTTGTGGACAGAAAATTCGTATTCCCAGAGGAAAAGGACAGAAGGTAGAGATTGAATGTCCGAAATGTCATGAGAAGTTTATCAAAAGACGTTGATTTGCTGCAAACACGCTCTGGCAGATCATCATAAGTTATGGGCTGGAGGAATTATGTTTGGTTATATAGTAATGAATAAGCCTGAAATCAAGTTTAAAGATTTTGATCTGTACAGATCCTTTTACTGTGGATTGTGCAGAGAACTCAAAAGTAAATATGGAATATCAGGACAGATTTCTCTGACTTATGATATGACATTTGTGGTGATTCTTCTCAGTGCGCTTTATGAGCCGCGCACACAAAAGGGAAGCACAAGATGTATCATTCATCCGGTATGTAAACAGCCGGTCAGAAGAAATACAGTGACAGAATATGCGGCAGATATGAATGTACTTCTTACTTATTATAAATGCCGGGACGACTGGGAGGATGAAAAAAAAGTAACTGCTCTTGGTTATTCAAAAGTTCTTCAGGGAAAAGTTAAAAAACTGGATCAGAAATATCCGGATAAATCCCGAAGAATACAGAAGCTTCTCAGTGAATTGTCTGAGATGGAGAAATCCGGAGAAAAAGACATTGACAAAATGGCGGGCTGTTTCGGAAAAATTATGGAAGAGATTTTTGCATGGAAACAGGATGTATGGGAAGATACTCTGCGCAGAATGGGATTTTTTCTTGGCAAATTTATTTATCTTCTGGATGCATACGATGATGTGGAAGAGGATATAAAAAATAAAAATTACAATCCTTTTTCAGAACAATATATAATAGAAGGGTTCGATGAGCAGGTACGCCGGATTCTGATTATGATGATGGCGCAGACCTGCAGGGAGTTTGAGAAACTTCCTATTATAAAATACACTGATATTTTGAGAAATATTCTTTACTCAGGGGTATGGTGTCGGTTTGAGGTGATACATAAGAAGAGAAAAGAAGCAGGAGAGAAAGATAATGATTGATCCGTACAGTATACTGGGGATTTCCAGAGATGCATCCGATGAGGAAGTGAAGAAGGCATATCGTAAGATGAGCAGAAAGTATCATCCGGATGCCAATATTGACAATCCGAATAAAGAACAGGCTGAGGAGAAATTCAAGCAGGTTCAGCAGGCTTATGAGCAGATTATGAAGGAAAGAGAGCAGGGAATCGATTACGGGAATTATGGCAGCAATAATTACGGTGGTTTTGGCGGATTTTCCGGACAGGCAGACTCTGGCTATCAGGATGAAGAGTCTATGCGCAGGCAGGCGGCAGCCAATTATATCCAGAGCGGTCATTATCGTGAGGCTATGAATGTTCTGCAGTCACTTTCACAGAGGAACGGACAGTGGTATTATCTGTCTTCCATGGCAAACATGGGACTTGGAAATAACGTAAATGCATTGAATGATATTAAGCAGGCTATCCGTCTGGAACCGGATAATGTACAGTATCAGATGGTTTTGCAGCAGATGGAAGGCGGAGGAAACTGGTATCAGGAGATGCAGAATCCTTTTGGAGGTATGCCGACAGGCGGTGATGATTATTGTATGAAGCTGTGCCTGGCAAATATGGCATGCAGTCTGTGTTGCCCGGGAAGCGGCATATTTTGCTGCTAAAACGTTATTGTTCACTCCGTTCTCAGTAACGTAGTCAAAATTCATTCCAGATTGCCTGCGGCAATGGAATTTTGGTAATAATTGGATTGACAATTAAAAGTGAAAATATTACTATAGTAAAGTGATAATGTGCAACTGTAATGATATGCAACAGTTGCAAACATATAATTAAGGTTACAGGAGGAAATCATAATGAGTATTCGTATTGGTATTTTAGGCTACGGCAATCTTGGCCGCGGTGTAGAGTGCGCAATCAAACATAATCCGGATCTGGAGCTTGTTGCTGTATTTACACGTCGTGCTCCGGAAACTGTTAAAATCCTTACAGAGACAGCAGCGGTATATTCTGTCAATGATGCCGAAAAAATGAAAGATAAGATCGATGTACTTATCATCTGTGGTGGAAGTGCAACAGATCTTCCGAAACAGACACCGGAATATGCGAAGATGTTTAATGTAATTGACAGCTTTGATACACATGCAAGAATTCCAGAGCATTTTGATTCAGTAGATGCAGCTGCAAAAGAAAGCGGTCATATCGGAATTATTTCAGTGGGCTGGGATCCGGGAATGTTCTCACTGAACCGTCTCTATGCAAATGCAATCCTTACAAACGGAAAGGATTATACATTCTGGGGCAAGGGTGTAAGCCAGGGACACTCAGATGCAGTACGCCGTATCAAAGGCGTAAAAGATGCAAAACAGTATACAATTCCTGTTGAAGCAGCACTGGAAGCAGTGAGAAACGGAGAAAATCCGGATCTTACAACAAGACAGAAACATACAAGAGAATGCTTTGTAGTTGCAGAAGAAGGTGCGGATCTGGCACAGATTGAGAATGATATCAAGACTATGCCTAACTATTTCTCTGACTATGATACAACTGTACATTTTATTTCTGAAGAAGAACTGAAGCGAGATCACAGTGGAATCCCACATGGCGGTTTCGTGATCCGATCCGGAAAAACGGGCTGGAATGATGAGAACAATCATGTGATCGAATATAGTCTGAAGCTGGATTCCAATCCGGAGTTTACATCTTCTGTACTTGTTGCATATGCAAGAGCTGCATATCGTATGAATAAAGAAGGACAGAGTGGTGCGAAGACCGTATTTGATGTGGCACCTGCTTATTTATGTGCTGCTGATGGTGCTGAATTAAGAAAGCATCTGTTGTGATCAGGGATATAAGATAATATTCTGTCTGTTGAAAAAATAAAGAGAAAACAGGTATACAGGTTATATTTCACAGTGTTATCTTGTGAAAAGAGACAAAGTATTTGTGGACTTTGTCTCTTTTTTTATGGAACAGACTGTGAAAAATTAGTGAATGTTTAACAGAATTTTACTTGTCTGTTGACGGGTTATTTAAAGTGTAATATAATAGGGTCATAGAAACGTAACAACATTGTAAAAAACTTTGTTAAACCTTAGAGCGTATCTGAGAAGTATGTGAGATATCAGAGCGATACCTACGATTCATACTTTTCAGACACGCTCTGATAACGAAAAAAGAAAAGGAAGGTATGTATGCAAAACGTAAACAGGAAGTTTAAAATCTGGGGGGCACTTCTGTTTCTGCTGTTTTTTGCTGTGGGAGTTTCCATGTATTTTACTGCGGCAAATGTACAGGCTGCAACGAAAACAGGTTTTGTAACTATTAACGGAGATTCATACTACATAAATAAAGATGGCTCTAAACAGAAGGGTTGGCTGGAACTTGAAGGGAAGAAATATTACTTTAACACAAAGACCGGTGTTCAGGTAAAAGGCTGGGTTACTGACAGTAAAGGACGAAAGAGATATTTCAGTAAACAGGCTGGTATCATGATGACAGGCTGGGTCACTGATTCAAAGGATCAGAAAAGATATTTTAATCCATCTACCGGATTCATGCAGACGAAATGGCTGACATTGAAGGGAAAGAGATATTATTTCTACAGTAACAGTGGAGTGGCTGCCTGCAAGACATTCCTTACAGACAGTAAGAAAAATACCAGATATTTTACAAGTGCATGTTATATGCTTACCGGCTGGACAAAGAATTCCAGCAATGAATACAGATATTTTGAAACTGAAGACGGAATTATGGCAAAAGGTTTCCAGACACTGGATGGAAAGAAATACTACTTTAATACAGGCAGCGGCAAGATGGCTGTAGGCTGGACGACAATTGACGGAAATAAGTATTATTTTGATAAGGAAACCGGTGTGATGGCTACCGGAGATGTAACAATTGATGGACAGAAATACCATTTTAATTCCAATGGTATATTGAGCAATACTACAAGTCCGACCGGTTCCAGAACAATCAAGAATTATCTGGCAGGTGCATTACAGCCTGTTGGTCAGGCTCTGTACGTATGGGGTGGCGGATGGAATGATTCCACCAGAAAAGGAACAAGTCAGACAATGACTGATTTCTATAACAGTCAGAGCAGCAGTTATGATTACAATAACTACAGAGATCTCAGCACAGCCAACAGAGCAAAAGGTTTTGACTGTTCCGGTTTCGTAGGATGGTCAGCTTATCAGGTAATGCAGAGTAAGTCCGGTGTAGGAAGCGGATATACGGTAGTTTCCGGTGAGATTGGTTCTTATTATAAGTCCATGGGCTGGGGAAGTATTCTCACTCAGGCGAATCTGGCAAGTGATGACTGGACAGTATATCCCGGAGATGTGGGATATGACAGTGGACATACATGGATCATTCTCGGACAGTGTGCTGATAAGAGTGCAGTGATCGTGCATTCTACCCCGAATGCAGGTGTTCAGATTGCAGGTACACCTACTCCGTCCGGTGGTTATTCCAGTCAGGCGATTGCACTGGCACAGAAGTATATGTCAAGATATCCGGGATATACCAAATATGATTATCATACTTCATCTGGTAACTATATCAGAAGAGGTAATTATCTGAGATGGAATAGAAGTACGCTTTCTGATCCGGATGGATATATGAATATGACCGCAGACCAGATTCTTGCAGATCTGTTTAGCTGAGAAGTGAATAGTTACGTTCACAGTAACGTAGCCAAAATTCATTCCAGATTGCCTGCGGCAATGGAATTTTGGCTTGTATGTCTCGGGATAGTGGTGTGTGAACAGTAACCCTGCATCAGATATCTTTGTCCTGTGTCAAATTATTACAAACATGAAATGGAATATGTTTGAATTGTAGAAAGAAATGCGAAGAATAACAAAAAGATTAATAAATGTTACAGAAATATAAAATTTATGGTAATTAATCCTTGCGTTTTTGAGTGTGGTGTGTTAATATGTATAAGAATTAACTTAGATATTGCAAAAACATTAAGATATAGAAAGAAAATGTTACGAGGGTGAGAATTCATGAAGAAAAGAATTGTATGTCTTACATTAGCACTCCTGATGAGCGCAACACAGGTTGTTAGTGTAAGCGCTTCAAGAGAGGATGAATTGAGAGAAGAGCAGGCGATCACAAGTCAGCAGCTGGATGCGACATATTCCAGAATGGATGAGCTTGCATATGCGAAATCACAGCTTGAGAATGAGATTTCCGAACTGGATTCCAATCTTGTAAGTGTTATGGTTTCTATTGATACTCTTAAAGGAGATATCGATAATAAAGAAGTAGATATTATTAAGACAAAACAGGATCTGGCTAAGGCTCAGAAGGCGAGAGATAAGCAGTATGAGAGCATGAAGCTTCGTATTCAGGCACTGTATGAACAGGGTGGGGATGCAGCGTGGTTTCAGATGATGCTTAATTCAGAAGATTTGAGTGAACTTCTGACACGTGCTGAGAATACACAGCAGATGTATGAGCAGGACAGAAAGAACCTTGATAAATATGTGAATACTATTAATGAGGTAAATAATTTAAAGACTCAGTATGAATCTGACAAAGCAGAACTGGAGGAGATGAAGGCTTCTTATGAACAGCAGTCTTATGATCTTCAGTGCCAGATCGATCAGAAGAAATCTGAATCAGCCGATTATGAGAATGAAATTGCATATGCACAGCAGCAGGCGACAGAATATGCAAATCTGTTAGCGGAACAGACAGCTGAAATTCAGAGATTGGAAGCTGAAAGAATCGCAGCAGAAGAAGAGGCAAGACGACAGGCTGAGGAAGAGGCTGCAAGACAGGCGGCAGAAGAAGAGGCAGCAGCAAAAGCTGCAGAGCAGGAACAGGACTCCGAATCAGAAGAGGAAGAAAATGTAGAGTATGATGAAGACGGAAATGAGATTGAGAATACTGATGATGCGGATGATGAGTCTGAATCAGATGATGGTGTAGAATATGATGAAAATGGTGATCCTGTTGACAATGCAGGAGCTTCTGATGATGTAGAGTACGATGAGTATGGCAATGTGATTGATTCTGATAATACAGTTTCACCAGATGATTATGAGAGTGAACAGTCATCTGATTCAGATAGTTCTTCATCTTCAGGTTCAGGATCAGGATCTTCTGTAGTAGACTTTGCAACACAGTTTGTTGGCAATCCATATGTATGGGGCGGTACAAGCCTTACAGGTGGAGCTGACTGTTCAGGATTTACACAGAGTGTATATGCAAACTTCGGAGTAAGTCTTCCGAGAACTTCTTATGAACAGCAGAATGCCGGTACAGAAGTATCTTATGCTGATGCACAGCCGGGCGATTTGATCTGCTACGGTGGACACGTTGCAATCTATATGGGGAATGGACGTATCGTTCATGCATCGAACTCTGTAGATGGAATTAAGATCAGTGATAACGCAGCGTACAGAACGATTGTTTCTGTAAGAAGACTGGTATAATTAAATAAGTATAAATAATTAAATTTATAGGGGTTGAAAAGGAGTATCGCTAAGGGGGCTGATGCTCCTTTTCTTTATGTATAAGTTACCATTATTCCGCGAGGTGTTTTGGCATGAATATACCAAAATTCCGAGACATACCGCGCGAATTTATGCGATTAGCATAAATTCTGTGCATCGCGAAGCGTGTTGCTGTGAACGGAGTGAACCGTAACCATGTATAATATTTTACCGATTTTCAGGTGGATTTTACCTTGACATAAAATTGGATGGATAGTACAGTTTATGTAACTGAAGAGATACATATAAAATTTTAAATCTGTTTTAGGAGACATCAGTGGGAAAGAATATTCTCATGAATTATCCGGATTATAGTTGAATAGTGAAAGCGAGGAATGATAAATGGCAAATGACCATGTAGAACACATAAGAATTGTACAGGAAACGGTTGCTGGCAAGGAGATTACTTTTGCACATGTAATGGGAGGGCCGGCTCCGGTCATATACCAGAAGCTTGGACTGAATCCGCAGGTGGATTACCGTTCATCTGCAATCGGAATTATGAATATGACACCGCCTGAATCTGCAGTAATCGCATCTGATATTGCGGTAAAAAGCGGAAATGTTTATCTGGGATTTGCAGATCGATTTACAGGCACACTGATCATTACGGGAGAGATTTCCGATGTAATGTCAGCGATGACTGAGGTTGTGGATTATTTCAGAGACACTCTGGGTTATGTAGTCTGCAAGATTACCAAAAGATAGGAAGTGTTGGGATGGCAGGGATGACAACCAGAGAATTACTGGAAAAGCTTTATAACCAGGATTATGAGAAATTAAAGGGAAAAAAGCTGCGTATGACCAGGGTAAGGGTTCCGGGAAAGGAAGTGTGCCTGGCGCATGTGATCAATCCTTCACAGAGCTGTATTTATCAGAATCTTGGTCTGCATATTGGAGTCCATGAGGGAGAAGACCACACAGGAGAAGCAATTGGAATGATTCGTTTTACCCCATGGGAAGCAGTGGTTGTAGCTGCTGATATTGCAGTGAAAAGTGCAAATGTGGAGATTGGTTTCATGGATCGCTTCAGCGGATCATTGATCCTTACGGGAGGTCTGACGGAAGTTCAGACTGCAGTGGAAGAAGTGGTGAAATTTTTTAGAGAGGTGCTTGGCTTTAAGACTTGTGCAGTTCACAAAAGTTAAAACATACGAAAAGTCAGTTATTCTGTACCGATGGTGCTTATGTAACTGCCGGAATAGCTGAGAGAAGTGAAAGGGACAGACATTAAATATGAAGAAAATATTTCTGATGGGCAGAAGTGAAGCAGGTAAGACTTCATTAACTCAGGCATTAAAAGGCGAAAAACTTCATTATGTAAAAACGCAGTATACGAATACGGATGATGATACCATTGATTCTCCGGGAGAGTATGCAGAGTCCAAGCATTTCAGCGTAGGGCTGGCCTGTTTTTCTTTTGAAGCAGATGTGGTGGCAATGGTACAGTCAGCAGATGAACCTTTCAGTTTGTTTGGCTATGGCAGTAATGCATTTATTCTGAGACCACTGATAGGAATCATTACGAAAATAGATTCTCCTTATGCGAATGTTCCAATGGTGCGTCAGTGGATGCTGAATGCAGGATGTGAAAGAATTTTTCTGGTAAACAATGTGACCGGAGAGGGGATTGATGAGCTGAGAGCGTTTTTGAATGAGGATGTTCCAAAGCTGAGTCTGGAAGAAGCAAAATTCAGACAGAGTCTTGGTCTGAATGAATGGGATCCGTTGCCAGAAGGCGTGGAATATTCATACCAAAACACCTCGCGGAATAGTGGTGTGTGAACAGTAACGAATGAACAATAATAATTGGAAAAATATATTGATAAATAGTTGACAAGCTTGTTGCAGGGTGTTATTATAATGACAGTATAATTCCATACAGAACATATTAAGTGCTGATACTGTGAGAAAGAGCAGTACAGAAAGAGGGAATCAGGTGAGAAACCTGAGCGATCCGGTCACTGTAACAGAGGAGCAAATCTCAGAATGTCCATTGTGCCATAGCATGAGAAGGAGAGAGGAGCGATGAGCCTGGAGCCAGGAAACCTGCTTGGTATGGCGAGGTTAAACTTCCGTGTAAAGTGTAACAACCAACTCCGTTGAATCCGCAGCTTCGGAGTGTTGTCTGCTTTTATCTGAAGGCAGACATTTTTTATGGAATGCGCCTGTTCTTTATGAATTATACATGATTAAATGGCAGGCGATACTACTTCGGATTTATTCGTTCCCTCCGCGCACTCATGAACGGATTTTTTTCTACCCCGGGGTAGCATCGCTCCCTCTTATTAATTTTAAATGTATGATCTGTGAAAAATACTGTAATGAATTTTCAATGCTTTGTTATGTGAAGAGAAATTGATAATTTATTAGAGTATTTTTTTTATTTCGTCCTCTGATGGGTGGGATTGATGGAGACTGAGAAAACGGAATTATTCTGGAAAGATAAAAACTTGCAACAGGAGAGGAGAGGTAGCAATGGAGAAACCTTATTGGGAAGGGAAAGAATATTCTTATTTCAGCCATAAGAAATGTGAATTTTTTCCGTGTCATAAGAATGCAGATCCGGATGATTTTAACTGTCTGTTCTGTTATTGCCCGCTATATGCCCTGGGTGAGAAATGCGGTGGGAATTTCCGGTATACGGAAAAGGGAATTAAAGACTGCACAAACTGTATGCTTCCGCATAAGCGAAAAAACTATGGATATGTCACAGGAAAATACCAGGAACTGGCTGATATGATGAAAAGAGCAAAGGAAAGTATCAGCAAATAAGAGGAGAATGCGTCGCTGCTTAGAACGGAGTGAACAGTAACAATGTGTCAGATTAGCACAAATAAGAAAGAACGATTTTCATTGTAATACAATGCTTGTTCTGCTAGAATAAGGATAGCAAAAGAGAAGAGTCTGTAAGATTTTCAAGTCTGTTCTGAGTTAGTATATAAAGCATTTCACACACATTTTCCACACTTTTCACATGCACAGAAGAAAATGCATCACAGGCATTTGACGTCTTTTCCTGGCGACATTTTCTTGTCGGCAGAGCTCTGCATTTCTACATAGAGCCGTCGGAAAACAGGGAAAATTCACTGTTTTCCGACGGTTTTTGTCATTGATCATGGTTGAAAAACAAAAAAGATACTGATATAATGATATTATATTTATGTAAGGGAGTTAACTACTACATGAAAAAAAGAAATACAGCGATACGCGCATTGTCAGTTTTTCTGGCTTATTCAATGGTTTGTACATCGGTACCCGCTGCGGGTCAGGAAATGTTTGGATCCGGAGTCAACAGGGAGACAGAAGAAAATACATCAGATCTGAAAGACTTTCAAAGTTCACAGGCAGATGAATTTGGAACAGATACGGGATCGGATGCAGAATTGTTCGGAAGCGATGATGCAAAACAGGAGTTTCAGGATGGAGAAAACTCAGAAGAGGGTACAGACGGAATCAGGTATATTAAGGGTCGTCCGTTGACAGAAGAGGAAAGAAAGGAAGAACTGGAACCCTTTAAAAATTTAAAACCTTTGGATCCGGGAATTGAAGTGGAGAGTGATCTGACATCAGTTTATGCTGCATATGGAAACAGGGAGGCTGCATTTCCATCTTCCTATGATGCCAGAAAGGAAGGATTAGTTACGCTCGTAAAGAATCAGAATCCATTTGGAACCTGCTGGGCTTTTGGTATGGCAGCAATCATGGAGACTTCGCTTCTGGCACAGAACAAAGGAACCTACGATCTGTCAGAAGAACATTTATCATATTTTTTCTCCAACAGACAGAATGATCCTCTTGGAAATACCCCCGATGATAAGAATTATGTACTGGGAAATTATCATGTAATAGGAGGTAATGATCACCTGGCGGCTATTTATCTCAGTACATGGTCGGGAATGACTACAGAGGCCGATGTACCATTTCCTACGGATTCTTCGCATCAGCAGGATCTGACTGTACAGATTCCGGGAAGTAAGGCTTATAATTCAGCGGCATATCTGAAAAATGCATCTGTTTCCAAATACAGTGAGGAACGTATGAAGGAAATGTTGCTGAATGACCATGCAGTATCCATTATGCTTTATATGAAGGAAAATTATGTAAACCCGGACACAGCAGCATATTGTTATCCTGTTGGAAAATCAAATTCGACTGTAATTAATCATATTGTGACAGTGGTCGGATGGGATGATACGTATTCAAAGGATAATTTCCTTCCTGTTTCCAATGTAACATCTGATGGTGCGTGGATCATCAAAAACAGTTGGGGGGAGAAGAAAGGAGACGGAGGATATTACTATCTTTCTTATCAGGATCCCAATATCAGTAAACTTGTAAGTGCAGAGGCAGTGGCTGCTTCGGATCAAAAGTACAGGAATAATTATTTTTATGATGGTTCTTCAGCACTTTCAGTGATTCCGATACAGGCGGGACAGTCAGTAGCAGCAGTTTATGAGACAACTGCAGGAAAGGGAAAAGCAGAAGTCCTGGGGGAGGTTAATCTTGTTACAAACAGTGACAATGCCTGTTACAAAATTCAGATATACACCGATCTGACAGATCCATATGACCCGGAAAGCGGGACCGCTGCATATGCTGCTCCATATGAGTTTGAACAGCCAATCGCAGGTGTACAGACTATTAGTGTACCAGAGGTGGTTTTGAAACAGGGAAGCAGATATTCTGTTGTGATCACAAACAGTGGGACTGACAAAATCAGCTTTGGAGTGGAAGCAAAGTCCAGTTATGGGAACTGGTTTACCTGTACGGCGGGGATAGAAACAGGGCAGACATTCTATAAGAGTGCATCGGAAACGGCCAGGTGGACAGATGGAAAGACGAAAAACTGGACGGCAAGGATCAAGGCACATACAAGGACCCTGAATCAGTCATGGGTGCCGGATACACCGGTATTTCAGGTGAAGGCATATAATTCCGGATATAACCTTATTTCATGGGAAAAAGTTTCCGGAGCTACAGGATATTATGTGTACAGAAAACCTGCAGCAGGTGGAAAGTGGTCCAAAATTGCAGATGTCGGGACATCGGAATTAAAATATAAAGATAGTAAGGTTACGGCTAATGCATCATACCGTTATACAGTAAAAGCATATTATGAAGCATCCGGAAAAAGATATTCAGGTAAATATAAAACCGGCGATGTGATTAAAGCAGCACCTGCAGTGCAGAAGGTTACTTCTGTGAAATCTGAGAAAAGTGGAATCCGTATCCGGTGGAAGCCTCAGAAAAAATGTGACGGCTATTATATTTACAGAAAGAAAAAAGGTGGTTCCTATCAATTGATAAAGAAAATTTCCAATGGAAATAGTTCTTCTTATCTGGACAAAAAAGCACAAAAAGGTGTATCATACTATTATGCGGTAAAAGCATATGTTAAAGAGCCATATGGAAATACATACAGCAAATATAAAAGTTCATCTGCTGTAAAAAGAAAATAAGAAATGAAGGAAAGAGATTATGAAGAGAAGGTTTGGAACAGTAATAGCAATGGTACTGTGCTTTATTCTGACAGTGGTTTCTGTTTATGCGGATGACGGAAAGGGTCAGAATCCGGATTATGTAACAGATTATTATATGATCGTACAGAGTACACAGGGCGGGGTAGATATTTATGATGAAGCAGACACTCAGAGTGTTAAACTGAATGACAGCAAGATTCCAAATGGAACTGCCATTCACGTTCTGGGTGAGAAGAATGGAGCAGACAATAAAAAATGGGCATATGCACAGTACCATGGAATGAACGGATATGTTCCTATGGATGATCTGGATCCGGCTTCCAGAGAAGAAGCTGCCAATGAGGAATATCGTACTTTCGGAGGCAAAGATGTGGATTTCGAAGTAAAGGTTCATGGAAACGATGGAAACGTATCGGTTTATAACGGACCTGGAGAGAAATTTGATCAGGTTTCAGGAACAGAGGGAATCGCAGATGGGACAACTGTACATATTTTTCAGTATGTTCAGGGAGAAGACGGAACAAACTGGGGGAAAACAGACACAGATGGTGTGACACAGGGATGGCTGAATCTTGATCGTGATACAGATTACGTAAATGAAAATGTATCCGCAGATGCACCGGAGGCTACAGGCACATCAGGAAATGTTCCGGTGGCTGCTGTTACACCAACACCGGAAGCAACTCCAACTCCGAAAGCCACACCAACACCAGAGGTAACACCTACAGAAAAAGTGACACCGACACCGGAGGCAACACCTACAGAAGAAGCAACACCGACACCGGAGGCAACACCTACAGAAGAAGCAATGCCAACACCGGAAGAAACAGAGACGCCTGCTTCGACAGAAGACAAGGAATCCGATGATAAGCAGAGTCAGAAAACATCAGGAAAGAATGTAAAAGCAGATTCAGGAATGAAGAATCCTGTAATCTGGATTAGTGGTATCGGGATTATTGTTATCATAATTTTACTTATTTATTTCCTGAAGAAGAAAAAGTAAGAGTTAAAATCATTAAAGAATGCCGTCGACGGCAGAGAACAGTTACAAAATAAACAGTGGAACTAAAAGAGCAGCGCATCGGATGATGCAGCTGCTCTTTTTAGAAAATGTGTGTGTATAATTGAGACGTTATGAGGAAACCTCAAATCAGTCTTAATTAACAAAAACTATTAATGTGTGTGCATATATAGTCTACAATTTTTTTGCAATTTAATCAAGATGGAATTTTATAGAACGTGATATATTTGTTACTGTTCA
>PPYE01072310.1_pt1 | contig 19299 bp, 19 predicted proteins | sample 1559881 | NCBI WGS metagenome assembly PPYE01 (sample SAMN08240022, study PRJNA423297) | Human gut metagenome, whole genome shotgun sequencing project. | reverse complement strand
TATATGAATAAATAAGTGAGTTTTTATCCGTGTTTCTCAATATGAAAGCAAAGATATAAAAAAAATTAAATAAAGAAAGAAATCGGGCAAAAAGATTGAAAAAATGCCCTATTTTCTGTAGAAATCACAATTTCACTCCATCCCAATGCATCACTGCCACCCATTCTGTCGGCTGACAAGTTCCGCAAGAACGATGCGGAACCGTAGCGACCACCAAGTCACAATGGGAAGACAGTACGATTCTTAACTCCTTCAGCAACATATCCAGCTGAATAATCAAATGAAGATATTTCGTCATACACCGGATCACCCGTACATACTGATAAATGCACATATCCTCTCCCCGCCTTATCTCCCCTAATGTTTTAGGAGAGATAGCGAATTCGCTTATGAAAAAACTGTTACTGAAAATACGATCCATATCCATTAAAGCCAATACCAAATTGCTTAAAAACTCATAAGGTTCCTGTTTTTCTTTTGCCATGTCATTCTATGATTAATAAATTATAATATTTCATTTTTTATTTGCTTTATCAAGTGCTATCCACATAGGGAAGCAACCCTATTTTTAATATCCCGACCTTTGTTCCCGTTATCTGATAGTCAGGTAGCTCAATCTTACAAAAACAATTTTATATGAAAGTTTTAGAAGAAATCAAAGTCTCGGTTTACGAAAATGTGTATTCAAAAAAGCCCCGAGTCATGTCTTTCCTTGAAGTCATTATTATGTGCATTCATCCGATCTATGCCTCCATCATAAACGCTATTCGGCGGTACTATGCAGAAGGAGACCATGCCGCGGCACAGAAGCTGAAAAACCAACTCCCCTGCTTCACTCCGGCAGGCACATTCGACGGAGCGCACGCTATCAAAAACTTTCTTCTCCCCAGCCATATTGTCGGACTTGATTACGATCATGTAAAAGATCGTCTTCAAGTCATCCAACGTTGTGCGGCAGATCCCCACACAGTAGCGGCAATAGAAAGCCCTACCGACGGAGTGAAAGTTTTCGCCTATGTAGAAGGTATCGAAAACCGCCATCGTGAAGGGCAGCAACTAGTGAGCCGCTACTACAATCAACTGCTGGGATTGGAGAGTGACCCGGCATGCAAGGACGAAAGTCGCCTGTGTTATTTCAGTTATTCCCCCAACGGATATGTTGCGGCGCTCTATCAGGCATTTGTGTTGGAGCCACTTATAAAAGAAGAAACAAACACTTTCTCTGAAAATGAAGTGCTTCCTCCCTTTCCCCTTCAGGATAATACTCCGGAAAACGTGTCTGAAGAAGAAATCGCCCAATTTATTTCGTCCTATATTTTCTTTCATCCGCTAACAGCCGGTCAGCGCCATTCCAACGTCTTCAAACTTGCCTGCGAAGCCTGCCGCCGACACTATCCCCAGAAAAGCATATTACGCGAACTTTCTCTATTTTTCGAGCACACAGATTTTCGTTCCGAAGAGCTAACAAAGGTTTTATCGTCTGGATATAAACAAGTTAATGAACATGCACCCGCTTCCTCTCCGGCCAGCGACCCTTCTTTTCAAAAGGACATAAGGACAAAAAGACAATATAGTACTGCAGAAAATTCCGATACCGACGACGAAGCCTATTGGCTGGGAGAAGAATTCCGAAAAGGAACCCCTTTATTTCCCCGCAGTTTGTACAATAATCTTCCCGACCTATTAAATGACTGTATCATTGAAGACGGAAGCGAACGCGAACAAGATGTCGCTCTCCTTTCCGATCTCACGGCCTTGAGCGCAGCACTTCCGCAGACTTTCGGAATTTATAATCATAAAAAATACTCCACGCATATATTCAGTGTCATACTTTCGCCTGCCGCCAGTGGTAAAAGTATCGCCCAAACCGGACGATACCTGTTGGAAGAAATACATTCAGAAATCCTGTCTACCAGTGAATCTATGATGAAAAACTACCAGACTGTACATAATAACTGGCAATCAGAATATCAAAAACAGAAGAAGAAAGGAGAAGCATGCTCCGAAGAACCGCAACGACCTCCTTTCAAAATGCTATTCATTCCTGCTACTACCAGCTATACCCGCATGCAAATGCAGATGCAGGATAACGGTCCACAGGGAAGCATCATTTTCGACACGGAGGCACAAACGCTATCCACAGCCAATCATCTGGATTGTGGCAATTTCGACGATATGCTCCGCAAGGCTTTTGAGCACGAAAATATAGATTCTTCCTACAAAGCCAACGGCCTCATTCCGATCTATATACGCCATCCCAAATTGGCTTTGTTGCTGACGGGTACTCCCGGACAAATAGACGGCCTATTGAGCAGCTACGAAAACGGATTGCCCAGCCGCACCCTGATTTACACTTTCCGCGAAGCTCCGCACTGGAAAGAAATGGGCGACGACTGCGTCTCACTGGAAGATTCTTTCAAACCGATTGCGCATCGTGTCTCCGAATTATATCACTTCTGTCTGGCTCATCCGGTTCTTTTTCATTTCAACCGCCTGCAATGGAACCGTCTGAATGAGATTTTCTCACGTATGCTGTCCGAGGTGGCATTGGAAGGCAACGATGACCTCCAAGCCGTAGTGAAACGCTATGCTTTTCTGGTGATGCGTATCAGCATGATCCAGACCCGTATCCGGCAATTTGAGGCAACCGATCTTTCTCCCGAGATTTATTGCACGGACGCTGATTTTGAGCGTTCTCTTCAAATCGTTCTATGTTGTTACGAACATAGCCGGCTGTTGCACTCATCCATGCCGTCTCCTTCGGTCCGTCCACTGAAGAATCCGGACACTATTCGTAATTTCGTTCAAGAGTTGCCCGACAGTTTCACGACAGATGAAGCGATTCAGATTGGCGCAAAATATGATTTCAGCCATCGTAAGGTAACACGTCTGCTAAAATCGCTTAATGGAGTAAAAATCAATAAGATATCCCATGGTTCTTATACCAAGATGGATGAGCAATAGTCACATCTGTCCTTTTTGTCCTTTTGTCCTTTTGAAGGGTCCGGAAAACATCGGGAGATTTGAAAAAAACATCTCAATGATTGAAATCAAACATTGGGAAATTTCGATACAAATCTCCCGATGTTTTTTCTTTTTATCTGTGCGCCTGTGTGCGTCATTATGCGTCATGCCGCTTTCCCGATGTAGTACTTTTGTCATGTAATCGATTACAAGGCAATTAAACAATTAAAAATTAATGATTTAAAATTAAAAGTTATGGCACAGAATTACACTCTCATGGCTCGTAAGAACCTGTTGAAACCTAGTGAAACTCCGAAATTTTATGCAGTGGCGCGTAGCGGTCGTAAAGTGACGGTCAAGGAAGTTTGTAAACGTATCACTGAACGCTCTTCTTATTCCAAAGGGGAACTGGAAGGTTGTATCGGTGAGTTTTTGCTCGAAATCGTCAATGTACTGGAGGAAGGAAATATCGTCCAGATGGGTGACCTGGGTAATTTCCGTATGAGTATCAAGACCGGTACTCCTACCGATACGGCAAAGGAATTCAAGGCATCGTGCATTGATAAGGGCAAAGTGCTCTTTTATCCGGGTAGTGATCTCCGCAAGTTGTGTAAGACGTTGGATTATACACTGTATAAGAGTGATTCTTCCACTGATTTGGATAAAGATCCGCTTCCTGATGATGGCGGTGATGATAATCAGGGAGGTTCCGGCAGCGGGGAAGCTCCGGACCCGGCAGCATAATCAACCGGTTGTTGACTGGTTCTTGAGTTCATAATGTATCAGTAGTATTTATTCTTTAATTCAAATTTATATGAAAAAGCAACTTTGGAAAAACATTCTCCAGTTTATCGTAACTATCGCGACTTCGATCATTTCGGCTATCGGTGTAACGTCCTGCGTGGGACATTAATCTCCTGCTGACCGATATGGAAAATTCAGAAGAAAACTATCTCCCACGTGAGATTAAGTTGTTGGTGATTCATTGCAGCGCGACGCGCTGCAATGTTTCCTTCACCGTAGAGCAGCTTCGACAATGTCACCTGCAACGAGGTTTCAAGGATATAGGGTATCATTTTTACATCACCCGTAATGGAGAACTTCACCATTGTCGCCCGGTATCGGAGCCCGGTGCGCATGTGCGAGGTTTCAACCGGCATAGTATTGGAATTTGCTATGAAGGTGGGTTGGATGAAGAAGGTCGTCCGACGGATACGAGAACACAGGCGCAGCGCTTCGCGCTACTTGACTTGTTGACGATTCTCAAACATCAATATCCGGATGCGCAAATCCTGGGACATTATCAACTTAGTGCTTCGATTCATAAGGCTTGTCCCTGTTTTGACAGTCGAAAAGAGTATATGAATATATAAAAAGAACTACGGGAGCTCGCGAAAGTGTAGTCTCCCGTAGTTTTTTATGTTTATATCATTTATAGTTCTCCCGGCTTTCCCAAGTAATAGGTAATAAGCCGCACTTCTCTCACTGAAAATGCCTTTGTCTTCGGATGAAAGTCAGTAGACAGTATCTCATTCATCAATGGCTTGCATCTCCTCATCCACCTCCGAAGTTTATTGACCGAAGCACGAATTGTCAAATCAGGAAAATACATCTGGGCTAACTCTTGTTTATTATAACATTTCACTACAAAGTCTGAATGTTCCATCGTTTCTTTATTACTGTTTTCCATGCTATAAAGTTACAAATATTTCAACATATAAACAAAGAAAACTGATATTATTATCCAGTATAATGAAAGTAAAAAAAATATCAACGATCTTCACAGACAGTTGATATAGTGGGAAATCACATCGGATTTAACCTCCGATGTCAGGGCGTAGATCAGAAATGCACCGTCGTGCTATCTAATCTACAATGTAGGAGAATCATGCCTTTACAGCATGAAGCTAGGGACCTACATTCTTTTCATCTCACATACGAAACACTCACGTGTTTATTACATCTCAACATTTTATTTTATACCATATTTCATATTATAAGTGCTCATTAGCAAGCAATTCTTATATAACCCTATACTAGATACGATTTATCTCTATTTACCTTTTCCAGTCATATCATCCACTTGATTTATTTTGGTTAAATAAAATTTTTGTAACCTCAATGCCTCATTTGAAGAGTCGAATCCGTTTTTTATGACTTCGGACACATAACTTCTACGCTTGTGTATATGACCATTAACACCTTTTATTATTTTATTAGCCCATATATTGGGATTTTCTTCTAACCCTATGTAATATGCAAGTTCTGATACTGTTGTCTCCTCAGTGATATTCTTTGAAAAAAAAATAGGAAGTCCTGCACATTGCGCCTCTATCCCAACAACAGGCATTCCCTCATATAAACTGGGCAACAAAAAAGCGTCAAAAGCATTATAAAATTGCTTTATATCATCTCTACGCCCTAAATCGACAACCCTATCAGCAACTCCATAACGCTCAATTCTATCATGCATCTCATCCGCTAATTCTCCAAAGCCAATCATAACAAGAATTGCATTTTCTTGTTTCTTTGCAATCTCATTGAAAATATCTATTAGAAAAAATGGATTCTTCTGTGAAACATATCTGCCAATAAAACCATATACTATTTTATTTTCCCATCCAAACTCTTTTCGGGTATCTTCCCTAAGCTTCGCATTAAAAGAATTGGCATTTGCATCAATCACTGTTTTAAAAATATTCACCTTACCTCTATCATAAGTTTTTTTGCCAAACTGCCAAATACCACAATCAATTGAATTAGCCATATAACAATTTGTGAACCAATGGGAAAAAGCTCGTAAGATATATTTAATCAGCGTTTTCTTTTCATTTTTATCTCCTTTAGATATACTTTCGGATATCCTCACTTTAACTCCGGCAATACAACCTAAAAACATAGGAAAAAGATTGAGAGTATTATCAAAAGCATGCATCACTTCATACTGATTCTCTTTAAGTATTTTGTATGTTTCCTTTAGATGGGGAATAATATCCTTGTAAGGTGCTACTTTATACACTCGTCCTCCCAAAGACCTAATTTCCTCCTCGGGGATACCATTAGAATCAGAGTCACAAATAAAGTCAAATTGGACTTTTGTACGATCAATATGACGATAATACTCCATAATCAAATTACGTTTACCACCAGAGTGTAATACGCCAGCTATTACAGCAATTCTTTGCATACTATTATTTCTTTATAGATTCGTTATAAAATGAAGAAATACCATCCAACATTGGTGTCAAAATCACATCTACGGTCCGCTTCATTTTCTCTACATCTAAAACCATATTAGAAACATCTACAGGACGTGCATTTTTATATTCAATCTTAAAATCCACTTTTGAAATTATCTTCAAAAAAGCAAGTACATCATTCACAGAGTACCCTCTACCGCTTCCCAAGTTAATTGTCTCATTACAAATATCCTTATTTATTAGTTGATAAAAAACGCTAGCGAGATCTTCTATATAAATGTAGTCACGAATAGCAGAACCATCTCCCCATACTTCCACCGATTTATTCTCTATAATCTTACCAATAGCTACTGCCACCAATCCTTGTTTCCCATACAAATTTTGTCCATGTCCATAAGGATTAGATGGTCTAATAATAAGATATTTTAGATTTTGAGTTCTATTTTTAAAAAGAATACTGTTTTCCATCATTTGTTTCGACCAACCATAATAGGATATAGGCTCCATGTTATCAGTTTCTACAAATGGTTGAAGAGTTGTCCTGTTACCATAAATTGTCCCTCCCGAAGAGAAATAGACAAACTTGATTTTTTGATCAGCACAAAACTCCATCAACTCAATTGAGGGAAATATCACATTCTTAAATTCATTGATATAATCATCATAGGTACTGCCTGGAATCAATGTTGATACTAAATGCACTACAACTTCTATGTTATTGGCTAAAAGAATATTTTTCACCTCATTTATATTACTCAAAGAATTTCTAAAAACAGTTAGGTTATAACCGTTCAGTTTGGATATATTGGCAAACTCCGGTTCTAGAATGAAAACTAAATATTTTTTATCAGAAATAAAACGTTTCACCAAACTGGAACCTATAAAGCCTGCTCCACCAATAAATAATATATTCATAAAACTCTGTTTTTAAATGCCCATAATCCATACGAAGCCATTGTCGCATGTATATATTACATATAAATAAAATTAGCCTGATTGTCATCATCGCAAGGAAGATAGACCTGTTTGATACTTCCATTGGGGTATTTCACTTTCAGAACCTCAAAATGATGTTCCTCAATCAGATTGCCAACCGTACGGACTTTGGGTTTCATCATTTTCAGGATCACTGTTCCCGCAGGAAATTTAAAACGCTCACATGTATGTTCGATAGGGGTATCCACTACGGCTTTTTTATACGTAGTGCCTTTACAGTTAGGACCCAAATAAACAGAAGCAGAGCTACCCACAGAAACGATATCAGTAGGAACAGTCGGAAACGATCTTCAGACTTCTTATTAGAAAGAGCCAATTCAACATTTGCTTTGCGAAGCCGATCTAGTTCATCCGCTTGGACCCTCATACGGTTAAGTAGCTGACGTTGCTCATGGGAGGAGTTTTTGAACTCCGTTTTAATCTCAGTCAGATCATTCAGAATGCAGTTCATCTGATCCAGCTTCTCTTCCAGCCGACCTAAAAGAAAGCGTACGTAACATCTCATTTCATCTGGTTCCATAGCAGCACATAATAAATCATTTTAACCTTCTTTTGGTCCTTGACATGAAAACATAAACATCCTCTGAAGAGGATCACGGTGGTAACGAGAACGGTAGTCCAAATTGCTTTTACGGATATTCAGACCATCACGAGTCTGAATGGTGACCAAGATATTACCTGAGTTCATCCCAAGATTAGACTGTATCAGAGCCGACTCAGCACAAACTAGAACCGGGGATTCTTCCAAAGCGGAATCAGAAGAAGGAACACCTTCAATCTGAACTGGAACGATTTTCTTACGAGTCTTCACAAACCAACTATTAAAATCACGATAAGGAATACCGTGGGTCAGGCAAAAAGTATTGATCGAAATTCCTTGGGGTTCACCTTCAGTCTTGTAGAGAAACCATAGCTTTTCAAAATCACTGCTGCTGTACATAAAATTATTTTTTAAGTACGCCCAGCAAAGGTAAAGAACAAATAGACGTTATTTTTGGACACTTACGATTTGCAACGAAGGTATGCTTTCTAATTTATAGCCCTAATTTGAGTGCTTACCCTTAATGTTAAGATATTGTAAAGCATTTCAACTTATCACTTATCATTTTACAACTACTTTCCCAATCAAAACGGGCAACATTTACAAATCCCTTCCTTATATATTCATTTCTCATATTTTCTTCTTTCACCAAAGTAACCATACTTTTTGCCATACCCTGAATGTCAGTAGGTTCACATAGGATTGCACTATCTAACAACACCTCTGGTAGTGAACTTGTATTAGAGGAAATAACCGGGCAACCACAGGCTTGAGCCTCTAATACAGGAATACCAAATCCCTCATAAAATGAAGGAAAGATAAAAGCGCATGCATTACTGTATAACTTGACTAACTGAGCATCAGAAACTCGTCCTAGAAATTTAATACGACTCTCCTTCTTATACAAAGATAAATCCATATCATTGAAACTTTTACTTTTTGTTTCACCAATCACATACATTTTTAATTCAGGTACTCTCTCAGACAGCAGTAAAAAAGAATCCAGCGCTGCAAGAAAATTCTTATTATCTTTTACTGAAGACACTACCAATAAATATTTATCACCAACTAAATTCTCATCACGAGTAGGATGAAAATTATCACTAACTGCATTATATATTACAGATATTTTATTTAAAGGCAAATTATAATAGCCTGCAATTTCTTGTTTTGAAAACTCACTAACCGTAAACAAGTGTTTTGATGTCCTTATAACTTGTGGAATTAACAACTTATACAATAAACGAAATTTAAAAGAAAAAGTCCGTGGGTAGCGAATAAAAGTAATATCATGCAAAGTTGTCACCTTATTATTGTACATCACCGGACCAGTATTACCCCAATTAATAAGCAGAGGTTTACCTACTCTATTAAGATAGTTAGGCAAATCCCACTGTTCCCAAAAATGCCCTATATGAGTTCCAACCTTTATTACTGATAACTCCTCAGCTATGTCTTCTTGAATTATATTTTGAGGAGCCACGAAACTAATTTCACTCCCAAAAATTCTCTTCAACCGAATGGACAATTCTATAGAAAAGCGTTGTACACCAGTTACCTGTTGAGTAAGAAAACGTGCATTAACTACAATCATATCTATATTTAAAATGAAGTATTACTGATAAATAAATCCACATCCACATAATAGGAAAAGAAAAATCAGGGATAGCCACGCATTGAGCCACAAACAGAACTAATCCAAATATTACAATACTTGCATATTTTCTGGAATCCTTATCTAGAACTGGTTTTACTAATGCCCAAACAAAGTAGAAGAAGAGAAAAAAACCAATAAATCCTACAGCAGACATTAGATTTGTCAAAAAGCTAAAACATCGATGACTTCCTAATCCAACACCTATAAAATAAGTGTCAGTTATCATACCTATTGTATAGGTAACTGCACCCATTCGTGCTAACCCAGAGATAGAATCACTTTTAGACAATACCATTTCGCCTATAAGAGTATCATAGCTCATTAAATACGCTAACAAATATAAAAGAGAACATCCTAAAAGACATGGAATTCTCATTTTAGAACTGAATAGGACACAAAACACTCCAGTTATCATAAAAGCCATAATAGCTGTTCCTGACATATTCAACATCAAGGCTAATAAAACAAAAAAAAGAAGTTTTTTTAATTTTCCATAGTAGATAAGTGCCCATGATGATGCAGCCAAGAAAGCACCAGCATATGATGGTTCAGCAAAAGTCGCATTTAAACGTAAGCCTTGCAACCAATATTGAGCATAACCTTCATTACTATAGAAAAAACTATCAGGAAAATAGTAAGTACCAGATACTTTAGCTATAAACTCCCAAAATCCAATAAATAAGACTATTTTTATAGTAGTCAAAAAAATACTAACGATTTGATCTTTAGTTATTTTATGCTGTATATTCGAAATACTATAAATCGTTAAAGTATTTATAACTAAATATGCTATTTGAATCATATTTCTGGTTGAAAAGCTCAACCGCCCTAATATTTCGCCTTGTGCTAAATCACTATCATTTGTCTCTCCTGGAACAATTACCCCAACGCCATCAAAAACAAAAGGCATTACAAATGATAAGATTACAGAGTATACAACAAAGAACAACAATATTTTAAAGAAACGAGGTTGATTTTGCTTCAAAAAAGAGCACCCGAAAAAGACCTTTGTGATAAAAAAAAAATCCGCAACGATATAAGGTGGTATACCACTAGTCCCAACATTAAAAACTGCAGCAGCTTGAAATACACAAGAGAAAATGACGACAGAAAATAAATATTTTACAGGTTTAAACCACCCGATAAAACAGATAGAAACAAAAAACAAACCAAACAACGTCATTGCTCTCTACTTATTATCAAGCTTAATACTTTGATCATACAAATATGACTTCAAAAACATCTTATCCAAAACATATTGTATCATTTTTTTTATATCAAACAATATTTTTTGAGATCTACGAACATATTTATCTTGCGGTACATAATTTCTCCATTCTGTAATATACAAATATTTATAATACAAATCCCTATAAGGATGGTTACATTCTTTTATCCATGGTTTAAGTTTTCCTGTAAAATGTATAATTGAAGGAGCTACCTGCGCTTCTCTTAGTTCCTTTTTATACTTAAAATGAATCAAAGGTCTTCGAAATAAGAAACACTCCATAACATTCCATTTTATCGGCAAAAAAAGTTTTTGATCATATAATAATACATTTAAAATATCTTGGTCATGATATACAATCTCTTTTAAATGTTGTTCAATATACACAAATGCATTTTTAGTAAATTGAGTATCTCTCATAAGTGAAAGATTCATCAACATTACTCCAGCATTAAAGTACGAACTTTGAACTGGATATCCCAAGCGTCTTGGAGCCTCAGAAGAAATTACAATATTATCTTCTACAGCACCAATAGCATAATACTTTAAATCAATATTCCACAATGATTCTATTTTACTATTTACAATAATATCACAGTCTAAATAAAGTATCTTATCCAATGTTACCGGTAAAACTTCTGGTAACATTAATCGATAATATGTTGCTAATGAAATATGAGAAAACTTCCCACCAAAAGGCAACCCATCAAATTGTTTTTTATCGATTTGTACATAATATAGTCTTTGACTATAGGCACTAACTAATGCAAAAAGTCTACTTTTATTTACATCATCTATAAAATCAGACACTACATAAATATCAAAATATATGTTCTTGTTATTTTCAAAAAGAGAAGCTAATAGTACTCCACAATGCTGCGAATAGTTGTTATCAAATGTACAAACTATACTAATACTTTTTATAAACGGATCCATCTATCAGGTATTATATAAGGTGCCTTTTCTATTTTAGGATTAAACCAGATTTTTGGAGCAACCACTATCTTTTGAGGATTATTATTAAGCCATGCCCCCCACCAACTATAGGTACTATTTGCTATAATATTATGTTTCGCACAACTCATTAATTGCATATCACGATAGCTTTGTTTACCAGATACAGGATTCCAATCTACCAGTTTATAATCTATATTTTTCAAATTCTCTTCCACCCACTCTGGATTATCTGTAAACAGATAAAAAACAGGATTAGAAACATGTTCTTTTAAATAATTAATAGCTTGATTGTAATATTCTACAGAACAAGTACCATCCCAAATATTTCTTTTTAGATAGTCAGCTCCTTTTCGAATATGAATCGCTACTGAATTCTCATTTTTCATTTTTTCTGCTAACTTAATATTTTGGTCATCTTGAAAAGGAGTAAAAACAAAATTACGCCTTACATCCCTCTCGCAAAAATTAAAATATAATTCAGTTTGCCAAAGACCGCAAAAAATACAATTATTTGTCGCTTTTTTATAAATCAATTCATCATAAATAAAAGGTCGTTCCATTAAATACCTATTGTTTGGAAAGAAAGCGGACATACGTCTGTATATCCTTGAAAGCAAATCTTTCTTATAAGCTAAGCTAAACATATTATTAGGAGCATTCTTTATTTCAATATTTGGAAAAACTTCTTCCAAAGCAATATCCTCAAAAGACCACTCCGGTTGAAAAGATGTTTGATCTAAAAACACATCTAATCCATGACTCATTAATCCACGAGAAAATGCATATTGAAACATCTTATTAGCTAATCCTGCTGCAATATATACTACAACCATGTCTATTATTTTAATTTGTTATCATATAAATCTAGTGCTGCACCTATTGCAATATCCATATTATAATATTCCCATTCTGCGAATCTACCCAGAAAATAAAGTCCCAAACATTCAGTTTTATGTTTTAGCGATTCTATAAGCCTACGTGTTTTTGCACTTTGAATCGGATATGTGCATTTTTCATAATTGTGTGTAATATATTGAGGAGAATAAGGAACTCGTTTTAAATTATTTAAAATATCATTGAGACTTATTTCATCAGTAAATTCTACTGTCGCTGTCATCTCTCCTTCCTTATTATTACTTTCAGAAAAGTTTCCAGTACAAATAATGCGATGTGATTCATAGTCACGATTAGGTAAATAAATCCAGCTATATGGATTTTTCTGAATTTTACAAAAAACAGCTGTTGTACCATGATATTTTAGCTCATTTATATCTTGTATAAAACCATCTATATCCAACAGAGGTTGCGATTCAATCATCATAGGGAATTGTTTTATATTTCCACAAAAGATAACTCTATCACTTTCAATACCATTAATATTCCATTTACCCTCTTTGTAGCTTATCTTTTCAACTTTAGTATTATACTTAATATTGAGTCCTTCAGCAAAACGATCTGCTATAAACTGTGAACCACCTTTTTGAGGATAAAAAAACGAACTATGCACAAATTTTCTTTCTTCTATATGATTAATATTATTATAGATCATTTCTTGTACAGTTGGCATTGGTAACTTTCCTTCCAACCAAGACAAAGGAATTGTATCTAATTCCTTTCGCCATACCTTGTAGTTATATGGTTGAAAATAGATATCATATAATGTTTTACCAAAACGCCCCTTCAAAAAGCTTTCAAAGTTGTTACAACTACTCTCACCGCATTTTACTATATTAAGTAAATCTGAAATAATTTTTTTTTGTAACTCATCGTTCAACATGTAAACATGATCTTCAATCGGATAAGGTATCGTTTTTTCTCCCATAAAAACACATGAATTCCTATAAGCCTTCACAAACTCTTTTCCGCTATCAAATAATTGCCAAAATAAACTTAATACATCTTTTCTTTTAGTATTAAAAACATGCCCCCCCATTCGATGAAAAAGACTGTTACCTATCCTATCACATTTTATCATACCTCCTGGACGAGAATCCGCTTCTAATACAATGACTTCCTGACTATTATTTTGCAATATTCTTGCAATTGAAAGCCCCGAAATGCCTCCGCCTACTACAACATATTTCATAAATTTCTTTTTAATTTAAAATAACATTCATGCAATTTTCTTAAAATCAAAGAGATGATTCCATAATTTATCTGACGATAAATTGTTAAATATTGAGCACCTCCATACTTCTTATCAATAATCTCACGTTTATAATTTTTTTTAAATATCACATTCGAAATAGATCTATATAAAGATGGACAAAAAGTTTTCTCGGACAAATACAACCTAAAAAGATATGAATAATAATGGATCTTATCTATTGTTTCAAACTTCAACGACTCATTCACACGAATACGATATATTCCTAATTTCAAAGGACAATAATAAACGCTATAATAATATACATACTTTGAATAAAAAATATAATCTGCAATTGGAAAGTAATCTTCATTAAAACCACCTAATTTAATAAGGTTATCCCTTAAAAAGAAATAACCAGTAGGTCCGATATGAGGTCCTAATAGCATATCATACACACTTATATTCTTGCATGGTATTTTAGGAGGTATCTCTGTCCTTTTTATATTGGCAAAAGGATATTCTTTTTCTTTCCAAAAATAATGTCCGATATTAATGCCTTCCGCATTCGTCTTGCTCAGTAAATAGTACGCAACTGAAAGATAATTATTACTATATAAGTCATCATCATGAAGTAGAGTAACCCATTTTGTTTTAGATAAATAGAAACATCTATTCCAATTACCAAACATGCCCAAGTTTACCTCGTTTTTATAATAGGAAACCCTTTTATTTAATTTATATGAAACCATAAATTTCTCTGTTTCATCCTCCCTTTCTGGATTATTATCAACAACAATCACTTCATAATTATCAAAATTTATTTGATTTAAAGCACTATCAAGCGCTTCTTTTAATAAATCGGTGCGTTTGTAAGTGGGTATAGCGATTGTTATTTCAGGTATGAAATCTAATTTTGATTCAAAAATAGGAACAGAAGCAATATGTGCTGTCTTTGCTAAATTATCCACATATTTAAAATAATCAGTATTTTCATTCAACATAAGCTCAATGATTTTATTTTTTGTGTTAATTCTCTAATACCTATTCTGACAAATTGATAGAAATTTACACCCAACTCTTTACATACTATATATGGCCATTTCCAGTTAGCATATGCAATCTGACATAACCCTTGTACTAATACTAACCCCCAAATTGCCAAAGAAGTATAAGCTAATAAAAGATAACTACCTAATGCAATGCAGAAACCTGCAATTAAAGAAGATTCAACGAAAGGAATATTATTTTTAGTAACAATAAATGTAGCAAAATTAGAATGATTACCCTCTAATAGCATTATTATTGAATATAGGCACAATACTTCTATAGGAGGTAATGTTGCATTAGAATCAATAAATATCAATAGCTGAGGAACAATAAATATCAGGAACAAACTTCCAATTATAAATAAACAATAATATATAGTCATACTAAAAGCAAAATCATTCAGTAATTTATTTTGTTTTTTTTCAACTCGCAGACTTGCAAATTTTGGTTCATACACAGTGAATAGTGTTGAAGAAATAACCATAATAATGCCGACTAACTGCATCATTAATCCATAAGATGCAATTTCTGATAATGATAAATATAAGCCAGCTAGAAACATGCTAAGTTTACTAATAGCATATCCCCCAATAAATACCCAACCCAATTTTTTAGCATTGTGCCAAATGATAAGGAATAAATCCTTCTTTTCTTTTGAGGAGATATTAAATATGCTGATTTTTTCTTTTAATTCATTCGTAAAAAAATAATAATATGACATGTATCTGTTTACAAACGGAGCTATTAAATTAGCCAAAACAACTCCGAATAAACCTAATCCTAAATACAAAAAAGTAAAAGTCAACAGAATATAAACTACTTTTGAATACACCATAGCCTTTTTTGATTCCATAATTAAACCTTTCCCTGTCAATAACGAGGTATAATAGGAATAGTATATATTGAAAAAAGTAGAAATAGAATAGATTATCCAAATAAAAAAAGAATGCTTGATATTGGTAAATCCATCTGTGACTTTATAAACATACACACTGCCAAATGTTAACATAGATACAAAAACAATCATTCCTAACCTATAATAAACATATTTAGCTGTGTGAATCATAGTAGCCAATAGACGGTAATTTATTTCAGAAGAAGAAACAGAAATACCCTCTTCTTTTAGTTCTTGTGCCCCGCTAAATATATAAGTAACATTCCGGCCAAACTGTGGAGAAAAACCAAAATCAAAAAGTGCAACTAACGATCCTAATGTTAACATTAAATAATTCATACCTATCTCTTCTTCAGAAAGCATATGGAGCACTAAAGGAAGGGTAATAATTCCGGATCCAATAGAAAAAAATTGAGCAAAATATCCCCAAAATACATCTTTTCTAGACACATTAACTAACATAAATTTACTTTATAATATTCTTACAGATAATCCCATTTTCCAAAACGGCCTACTATTTCTGTGTCAATATCTCAAGGCGTCAATAAAAAATATATGATTCTCTGATATAAAAGTTGTGAAACACCAATCAATTCAGACAATAATTTAAAATTAATAGTCCTTATTAAAAGAAACTCAGCAGGAAATACCTCCTCTCTTTAGTTCTGTAAATCCCGTAAATTATATATGATATATTTCTTGCTATTTTTGGACAAAAAAATCATTGAAACAGTGCTAATAAAGAATACATAACCACCAATAGATAATTCAGTGCTATTTTTTTACAAACAACATATCAAAAGAAATAGTAATATGACTATCTTGCAACAGGTGTAAGAAACTTAATAATATAGCTCTCAAAAATATCCTTTTTTTTATAACCTCTAAGAATGCTTTATATTCAATCCACTAATTAGGCTTTGATCACTCCATAAATACCCCCATTCACCAAATCTCCCTATAGTTTCAATGCCAACAGATGTAAGATATTCACGTACAATTCTCCGTGCTTCATAAATATTATGATCAAAAATTACATTTGCATATTTTTCAAAACGTACATCCACAAAAAGAATATCTTTTCTTTTAATCAATTCTAACTCTATAAGTCTATTTACAGAACAGTTCACTAATTCTTCTTTTGAGTATTGATTTTTTTTACAATAGATTTCTAACTGTAAAGAAGAGCATCCTTCTGGAGCATTATTTGGAGATTTTAGAGATGGAGAATATACACGAGCTGGAAGAATATCTTTGTCATAAATATACCACCACAAATAAGGAGGAATATCTTTTGTTTTCAAACCTATAGAAATTTGATAACCACAAGTGCAACGAAGCATCTTAGCAGCAGATAGCACTTCTTCTGGTACATCAGACAACATTTTCACTACCATAGGCAAAGGAAGACTACTAATGAGTCGATTGTAAGCATATTCTGTACCACTGGCAGTATGTAAACTTTTATTCTGTGGTGATATTTTTATTACCTCTTCATTATAACGAATATCTTGCCCCATAGCCAAAGCAGCAAGGTATTGTTTATAACCTCCTTTTACTGGGTAACACATTTCTTTCGAATAATAAGTTACTGGAGTATCTGCCGTTTGCGCACCTTGTATCACTTCATCAAGCGAAGGCTGATAAAGACGACTACCGATCCAACGAGTTTCAAGGTCACAAGCTTCAGTCATCCAATATTTACGAGTGTACACCATAGGAAAGTGTTCTGCAAAATAATCACCATATTGAATACGAAGCCATTGTTCATAATTTTCTACCACTAAAGAATCCACTTTTGGTCTGCCACGAAAATCAGCTATAATTTTTTCTTTTTCTTCCTTCGGCAATGGGAAGAGATTATTTTGAGCTGGGTGCTTTATCCATAATCCATTATAGAAGTTAAATGGATTAGGTTTATGGCAATATATTTCTGGACTACTATCTACAAAAATTTTATTTACTTTCTCATCTTTAGTAAAAGAGAAATGTACAAAGCGATCAAAACGAAATCCTTCGATGGTAAAATTACCACAAAGTCCTCCATAGGTTTCGTCTTTTTCTAAAATTATTGGATTATTCCCATTTTGAGCAAGAGAGTACCCTGCCCCCAATCCCGAAATACCAGCACCTAATATTATTGTATGCATGAGAAAGTCTTTAACCGTGTTACAATATCAAAATGCAAAGAATGCCCTACAATTGTCTCCAACTTATTTATAGAACACTTTAAATCCATGACTTCATTTTCTCGATATGGCAATGCACCATAATTAATCAGTGAAGTACTACCAATATTAGCTTTACAAATTTCAATGATTTCACGTAGTGAAATGCTTATGCCACTAGCTACATTTACAATTTCACCTATTATGCATGAATGATGTTCTATGAGTTTTCCTATACACCATGCAAAATCTTCCACATAAATAAAATCACGCTTTTGTTCGCAGAATGTAACATCAAGTTGTTTGTTCTCTTTTAGCTGGGTTATGATATATGGAATAAATTTACTAGCACTTTGATAAGGTCCAAAGAGGTTACCCGGACGAACTACCATAACCGGGAAACCATAATTATTATGGAGCATCAAAGCTGTATTGACTGTTAATTGCTTTACAAGTGCATAAGGAGAATTTGGAACCTCGCGTATTGTTTCAATAAAAGGCACTCCTTCGTTCCCATATTCTTCACTACTCCCAAACTGAATGAAAAGTTTCAACTGAGAACAATCCTTAAATCGATTATACAAGTTTAGCAAAACTTTTAGATTACTACTTATTAATCCGTCAAAGAGAGAAATATCACGTTCTGCCGTTACTATAGAGGCTAAATTTATGATATAGTCTGGCAAAGGATAATCTTCCGGTACCTGCTGTTCCACTAAATCTATTTTCAAAGTTTTTATGGCAGGGCGTTCTAAAAAATAATTCACATCAATAAACTTGTCAATCACAAAAATATCATATCTCCCAGATAAGTAATTCACTAAATTTTTTCCTATAAAACCACTACCTCCAATCAGAAATATTTTTTCCATTATCCGATGAATTTCTTAATTTCTTCTAGACATAATCCATAGACCTCCTCTGTTTTATAACACCTATACCAATCTATAACTAATTGGATACATTGTTCTATATCCATCCGCGGTTCCCACCCTAGCCGAAACTTAGCCTTACTAATATCAAGCATTAATAGCTCAGCCTCATGCAAAGCATTCGAATCTGACAAATCTTTCAATTCACCTTTTCCATAATTCTCTAGAATCTTTGTACCCACTTCCCAAACAGAAATAATGTTTTCTACTCGTGGGCCAAAATTCCAACCTTCACAGTATTCGGTAGGTTCATTCCACATTTTACTCGCCAATAACATATAACCACTTAATGGTTCTAATACATGTTGCCAAGGACGAATAGCTTTCGGACTACGAATTTCAATAGGTTTATTTGATTCTAAAGCGCGAATACAATCAGGAATAATTCTATCTAAAGCCCAATCACCACCACCAATCACATTACCTGCACGAACACTGGCTATACTTTTACCATGCTTTTCATATTGCTCTGGATTAAAGAAAGAACGCCTCCAAGAAGCAATAGCTATTTCGGCCGCTCCCTTACTACTAGAATATGGGTCGTAACCACCCATCGGTTCATTCTCACGATAGCCCCAAAGTTGCTCTTTGTTTTCATAACATTTATCGGTAGTTATCATGACAC
>PPYE01384976.1_pt1 | contig 19300 bp, 24 predicted proteins | sample 1559881 | NCBI WGS metagenome assembly PPYE01 (sample SAMN08240022, study PRJNA423297) | Human gut metagenome, whole genome shotgun sequencing project. | reverse complement strand
ATGATATGCAGAGGCACGCATAAGAGCGAAATTTGGAAAGTAATGACCGTCAACGTCAATTAATCCGATGTTCATTACTTTATTGTTATTCGCAAATCCTTGATAATTCTTCAAGAACTTGCAAGGTTTAATTAATTGTATCCATCAAGTGGTCCGCTATCGCATACACCACCAGGTAAAATAAGATGTTCACTCCTAGGAGAAGGAGGATGTTTAGGAGTATTCTCATCTGCGGGAAGATCCTTTCAATTCGATTACATTAAACATTTCTTTCACTCGGTCGGCTATGTAGTCACCGTATATTCCTTCAAATTCAGTATCAGGATTGAGATTGGTAGTTGCAAGGGTTATAAACTCTCTTCTGACTTCATAACGAAGTTGGAGGATTACTTGTACTACACTTATTCCGGTACCGTAGTGCTTGGCGTCTAATGGTTCCCGTCCTAATTCGTCAATAGCCAAATGACACATACAATTCCTATCGGTGTACTGGGCGATGCCGCTCATCCCTTTTTCCGCATAGAGAAGAGCTATTTCGGCAGCACTTGTTAGCTTAAAGCCGATATTGTTTTTACTAAATCCATAACAGTACTGGTTTATCTTGCCATAATAGCGTTGGAGACCTTTTAGTAGAGCTGATTTACCAACACCAATAGGACCCCAAAATAATAAGCCCTTGCAGGGGTCAAACAAACCTTCTTTATTCCAAACCCAATTATACAATGACGATAACAAGACCTTGTTTCTATCATCTACCACAAAGAAGGGTTCTTCCTCTTGCATTGATTCTATGAGCTTAATTTTCCAGAATCGTTCCGTTTCGGTTTCTTTCCATTTGATAGGCTCACCTTTGATATGATACCTAACCGAAGGAGATTGATTTGATTCCGGCTGATTTAGGACCACCTTTGGAATCAGTTCCCCGATTTTGTTGATTGTTTCCATGTTTCAATTTTAACCATTCTTGATAATCACGTTCAGTTCCCGTAAATACAACCCCTGTCCAATTAGATTCAATTGCTCTTTCAATCTGCCGGATAGCAAACTCTTCTTCAAATTTGGAAAGTTTATCTAGCGAAAGCTGCAAAGCGTAATTGAGTTTCTTCTTCCACTTAGGGCTTTGCCGAAGTTTTTCCCATGCCGACATAAAAGCTATTGAGGTAAAAGGAAAGATTAAAGGCTTTTCATCCCCTTCTTTCTTCTTGGAACTTTTAGGCTTTTTGGGTGGGGTGCTCTCGTGCGTATGCGCGAGACTCTCTTCTTTGTTTATAGTTTTAATATCTATAATAGGTGGGATTTGCATTTCATCAGTACCATTTACCGATGATATTACCGGAGTAGTTTTATTATCATCGGTATTTTCATCAGTACGTAGTACCGAAGATATTACTGTGTCGTTTACTGATGATTGAGATTTCTTTCCCTGAGAATCTTCGGAATTTTCTCCGGTATTTTCATCAGTACCATTTACCGATGATATTACTGATGTTTTCATGTCATTACTTAATATTGTCAAGAATGAGTAATAACATCCGACCCTCTTATCTCTACATGATTCGAAAGATATTAAGCCTGCATCTGCAAGTATTTTGCGTGATTTTCGTAGTGTTTTATCCCATATATTCAATGAAGTACATAAAACAGAACTACGAGCCTCAAACACCTCTTTCCATCCCTTTTCATTGCAAATAGATATTAGTTCATGATATAAGGCCTGATCTATTGCGGTGAGATAAGTATCATTTCTAACCTTTCGGAGCTTGGAAATTAATTGATAACTATTCATAATCAAATCGCATATATACAGTTTCGTATACTGTCAGCAACGAAACGTTTATTCAACAAGGCACAATAGACAACACGGGGATTTCCTTTAGATACAGGAACCAATTCACCGTTCTTACATTTTGAACAGGTATCCGGACGAATAACTTCTTTTTCGGGTTTCTTTGCCATAATTTAAAAATAAATATTGGTTAATTGCCTACTTTTGGACCAGACAGCCCACTTACCATTACCACCGTCAACTAGTCGAAGGTCTTTTACTTCTCCGAATCGTTTGACATTACCACAGAGGTCTATAACCCATCCAGCTTCTTTTGATGGATGCGGACGGATAGCCCGGCCAACAATCTGATACCACATAGCAAGAGACATCGTAGGACGTGCCATAACAATAGTATCAAGTTCGGGGTAGTCGAAGCCTGTGGTAAGTACTCCCACATTCGCTACTACCGGAATCTCACCGGACTTAAACGCTTCGAGTATCTGCTCGCGCTCTTTCTTTGGAGTCTCACCAGAAACAATTACACATCCAGGTATAGACCATGTTAGCCGTTCAGCTTCTTTCAAGAAGCGGGTAAAGACTAAGATACCTTTACGCTTACCTCCTTGTATTGGATTCATAAGCCTTTGTACGATATGAACGAGATAACTATAAAAGTCTATTCGTTCATATTCCCGCTGAACTGATTTATCCGTATAGTCTGCACCGGTGGTATTTACTTTCAAATTTAATTCGTTCCATCCCATAGGATTCATTGGGTAGTAATTCAACTTAGAAAGAAAACCCATATCCAATAAAGTAGATACCTGTACATGGTAGATAACCTCTTTGAAAATAGCCGGACGTGTACGGGTAATGAACTTTAGCATAGAACCAAAATCCTGACTGGATGAAAGTCTATAAGGTGTAGCTGTTAATCCAAGAACCTTGCATTTCAATATAGAAAGAAAGTCTTTGTACATTCCTTCCTTTGGATTCACTAAGTGGCACTCATCTATTATCACGTTCTTGAAGTGTGCAAATAGTTCGGGATGTCCTTTTACGCTGCCGATGGTGGCAAAGGTTATCCGGCTTATCTCTTTTGAGTTGAAAGAGGCTGAATAGATGGAGCAGTCAAGCACACCGTATGAACATAGCTTTTTGAAGTTTTGCTCTAAAATTTCTTTCGAGGGCTGAAAGACTAAGGTGTGTCCGTCTAACCGATTGGCGATGTCTGCAATGATTAGTGATTTCCCTGATCCGGTAGGCAACACCATGATAGCGTTGGTTTTCTTTAGCCTGTCATTGAAAAAGGCTACGGCTTTATCGGATGCTTGTTGTTGATAATCTCGAAGTACGAAACTCATATTCCTTTCTCCTTTCGTAGTTTTTTACTGAGCGCTTTGTAATACTTGATTAGCTGTTCATATTCAAAGTCAGCAAACTTTCGGCTGATACCCTGCTTTGCTTCAAGTAGAATAACCCTCTGCTCGCCATACTTAGCAACCAACCCTTTTCGGTAGTTCTGAATATTTCCTTCCATGAAGCGATTACAGTGTCTACACTGGGCGTTGCAGTTCATTTCATCGAAACGGGTGTTCATGTGTTGGCGGTTGATGTAATGGCCGTTATCCGCTTGCTCAAAGGGCTTTATCTGACCGCATGAGATACATTTGAAATATCCATTCGGCATTGCATCACGAAGCCGAATATATAAGCTGAAAACTTTGTCGAGCTTGACTTTTAAATCCGGCTTCTTTTTGATTGTTACCCCTGCTTTATCAAACAGGGGTAAAGGCTTCTCTTTCTTTTTCTTATATCTGTATTGCATAATAAATATAGTTTCCAATTAAAAGCCCCGGAGAATACGCTCCGGGGCACAACCATTATTTACTAACCATTGCCATTTATGTGTGGCTCACATTTATGTGGATAGGCGGGGATTCCAACCCCGATGCGCCTGTATGCGCTGGCTCTATGTCTACCTATCCGTGTTTGCCTACTCTATCTTCACAGATTAAGTAGGCTATCATGTCTAACTTTAAACGGATTATCATTGTCTTAATTTATAAATTAGTTCATCTTTCATTCTCAAAATATTAGCTATCCCCCTCATCCTAGATTGAGCAGCTAGATACATCTGTTTGTATTTACTTGCTTCCATCAAAGCCCGTTCGTACTCTGCCGTCTTTTCATCGGCAAACCTGCCTATGCTGTCACGCTTGTAAACCTTTGGAGGCTTAACCTCATTCCCGAATAAGTCGTTCATAGCTAATAAATTCTTTGTTACGTTCGATTTCCTGCTGAGCGTAAATCAGCATTTGATGTTCATTCGCAGCCGGCAGATAGATACCTGCCTGTGCCGCACTCCAATTGCGGAAGCGGTCAATACTCAATGTCATTTCGCCCGTTGTCAATTCAGCAGAACTACGCAAGCAGGTTACTTCCTTCCCTTTCCTATTAACCGCCTTTCTCTCAAACAAATCACGGTTGCAAGTCCTTTTGTAGAAGTCAATTTTAGCTTCGTCAAGACTGCAACCGTATTCACTACCGAAATACCCTAAAAGAAGATGTAAATAGCTGTTTTGGGCAAGCGTGCGGTTAGGTAACTTCTTTTTTACTTCTACTACCGCACGTTCTTTGAACAACTTATTTACATACTCCTTGAACTTGGGTACTTGGTATTCATTCTTCAAGTCGAACAACATACTTTAAAAAGGAAGTTGGTCGTCCTTTTCATTACCATTCGCATCAACAGGAGGTGGAAAATCCTGCGATTGTTGATAAGTCGGTTGTGGTACTGGTTGTTGCACTGGTGCACTCTGTGGGGATTGTGATACACCGCCACGTCCTTCTATTTTATAGCATCGAATAGATGCCATACGTTTAAGTTCTCCGTCTTGATTCGTCCAAGAACGTCCCTGTAAGACAAATGACACAGTCACTACATCATCATTTTTATAGCGGTCAAGTTCTGCACATTTGTCACCCGAAAACTCCAAAGGAATAACATTCTCATACTCGCTACGCTCACCTGTATAAGGGTCATATGTGGTTGCATCAAGAATAAACTCTCGTTTGGTAAATGGATTTCCTCCATTCTTGGATAGTATTTGGACGGTCTGACTGATTTCGATTATCCGTCCGGTTATTTGATTTGCCATAATGAATATTATATTACTTTTAATGTTACGCTACCAACTATCGGAGATTCTTTCAAATATTTGTTATAAACTCCCGGATAGTCTTTCTCGAATTTTTCTTTATCGAATGATTTTCGAATGCTATCCTTTTTACGGATAAATTGTATTGAATCACTCTTCCAATTATAGACTCCGGATTTCACCATCTCTTTCATTACTCCATCCGTAAGTTCCTTCTTCTTGTCTGCCCAATATTTCGCTTGTTTTTCTATTTCAATTATGGATAGTTCCATTTCTTGATAATGAGATGGTAAAGTAATATTGGATATGGGTAGGGCGTAGGGGTTAACGAACTGGATGCCATTCATATCACAAGTCAAAAGCGATTTTATAACATCAGAAGGGATTCGTTCTACATCTATCAATTCAGCGATAGAGCCTCGCAACCAGATAGCAAACAATCTATCAACTTTTGCGCCTGGATTCTGCAATTCAAAGAGATAAGCATAAATAGATAATTGCCAACGCACATACTCCTTATCCAATTTATATGTGGTTTTAATATCACCCAAGTGAAAGGTATCTTCATTTTCTCGATAAACCTTATCTATTGAACTTGCATAATGTTCATTGTCGGATACAAGGTATTCACTATCTTCAATAATCAATCCATTAAGTTGTATTAAGTTGAGATAGTTCTTCGCTTCTTCACAATCAGGAATAACCCCTAATGAATCGGCTATTTCACAACATTCATGTATATAAGAACCTTTTTCTGCTGCGTTATCAATCCGATATTGAGGAATCCCTTTTAACTTATCGGGAAATAATTGCCTTTCAATTATCCCTGTAATTCCTGAGAGAAACACACCGTTCAGTATATAGGTGTGTTTCTCTTGGTTGAATACAACTTGCGATTTATTGAGCTGCATTGTTTAATTCTTTTTTCTTAGTGGATAATGCGTTCATAAAATCTTTGTTCCCCTGCAAACTGTTATAGCTATTAAATATCTGCGTTAGTGTCTGCACACTTTGCGCGCCTTTAACTTCTTGCAGAGCCATTGCCAGATAATCCGTTTCTTCCGGTGTAATTGAGTCTGGGTCTTTTGATTCTTCTGTAGGGATGAGAAACATTTGCAACAGTGAATACTTTAAAGCAATACTCATTGCCTTATTCATTCCTTTATCACCTGAATCCATCGCTTCTCCTACGTTAGTGGTTTCTACAAAAGAACCATCAGTAGTCATATAGCGGAACTTTATCATCGCACGGGTGAATGTATTAGTACCACCGCTTTTCGTTGGTCTATTTTCAGTGGTGAAATTCTGTACTTCTTGAAGGATGAACACATCATTTTTTGAGAATAACTCATGAAGTTCATTCATAACGTTATCAATGCCACGGAATTTAAAACCTTGTTGCTGGTTTTTTTCCGACTTTGTTATAGCCTTTGTTTCTTTTAGAATACTGGCTATCTTAGTGTATATAAGTTGGTCACTCATAATCGTAAAATTTAAAGGGTTAATTATATTCTTTGTTCTTTAGAATCAATAGCATAGAGAAGTACATCACAAGCATTGATTGCATAAGGAGACATTTTCGTGGTTCCGGTCTTTTCTGCACGTATTTTCTTTTCTGCTATCAGCTTTTCAAGTCTATAACGACCGCCTACAAACTCTTTTGCTTGCTCTTTATTGAGAGACACTCTGCTACCTATTCGATAGAGAGTGTTTAATTTTGCTTCTGCATTCATTCTAACCTCCTTACTCTTTCAATAGTTTCAACTCTTGTTCTTCGTGCCCTTCTCATATCACTCTGTTCGTGATAAAGTGAAAAAGAAAAAAGGCATAAAAAACAGCAAGCAACCGCAGAACGAGCAATAAGAGAGAAGTCCATAGTAAATTTCATTCCTGTCATTCGTTCATAAAACATTGTCGCCAGCTCTCTTCCGTTTCTAATTCGAAGAATTCTGAAAGCCTCTTGCAGTTGGTTATTTATCGTGCTCAACGCCCTGCATTTCATCGAAGCTATTTCCTTCTTCTCATACCCCTGTGCGTACATTCGTGCTGTAACCTCACATTCAGGTGTAAGTTCTGTTAATAATCTTTCCATAATCGTGTAAGTTGATTGGTTACGCAGTTCTGGTAACTATAACAATGCCTTTTTCTTTGAATGATTCAGACTTCCATTTTTTGCCTTCACTGTAATGCTTGGCGTTCAAAAGGGATACATTGTTACGAATTGTCTCTAACGAAGATATTGGCAACTTGATTGTTGCTCCTTTCTTCATTGTTTTCATTTTTTCTTTGTTACTTACTTTTTCCATAAGCTGTTTTTTTAATTAGTGATTGTGGATAAGCCCCGATTCGAACGGGGATGGGCTTTGCTGCCAATAAGCGAGAGTCCCGGCATACGTTCCGTGCGTCTTCCAATTCCGCCACTTATCCATGGTTGCCACATTAGCGCTCTAATGTGGACTTTGATATTCTTGTTCTTTTATTGATAAACATTCACTCTCACGAGCTACTTTGTTCCCGGATAGCCGTTCAAAGCACACCGGGATGATGTAGAACATTTAAATCAAATAAATAAGGGACTCACACCCTACGAAGCTCCTTACTTCGGTATTGTTAGTTAAACATAAAAAGAAAAATTCTCTGTGAAGGAACCCGGATTCGAACCGGGAAGGTGGTGTTTTTGCGGCTCTCTGATTTTTAATCAGTTTCCCCTAAGATGTCTCGCATGTTGCAGACTTGGATATTAACTGTTATCATGGAATTTTGCACCTCACATCTTGATTAGCGTCTACCAATTCCGCCATTCCTTCAAATAAAAAAAGATGCGCTATCTTCGCAGACCGCGCACCCGTACAACACAAACACAAAATAAAACACGATAAAAACTACTATATTTTTCAGAATCCGCCCGGCTGGTTTCCCTAACTCACAGTACTGACTTATTGCAGGAACCTTATGCCGGATTATCGGTCTACCTTTTTGCGGATTTCTGTTTGGTTATGAGGTGTTTTAAAGTTTATTTACGTAATTCTGTGTAGGTGATTCTAACAAAAGCAAAACAACCAACACATATAATACCCATTATAATAATAGAGATCGTTTTTATTGGGCTGTAGGTTGTGATTGCCCCATAAAACATAATTATAGCGCATAAGGCTAAAAATATGGATAAAATCAACTGGATTATTTTCATAATTGTAAAATTTGAAAGTTTGTTCCCCTGGACCAATTCGATTGGCAACATCACGTTATAATCAGGGGATTTTCTTAACTTTGAGGTGTCTAACTAAAAATTAAGAAATATGAAACAGTTTATTGAAGTAAATCTTAAAAATGGAGGTGTAACATTAGTTAATGTAAACACTATTAGTTTTTTGAGTGCATTAAATAGCGGCAAGGTGCAAATTATCCTTACTTCACCATCTTCAAATGGCTCTCATTTCATAGAAACGAGTGAAACATACGAAGAAATAAAAACTAAGATTCAGGAAGCCCTTTAATCCATTTATAGATTTGGTTGGCGGTATAATATACACAATCATAATGTGTGTTTGTCTTTACCGCCAATCTTACACACCATTTACGCAACCTTATATCGTTACGCCTTTTAATATACTGAACTATTCTTTTAATCATCTTTTTTCTCTTTATTGGTTGGATATAACTTCTCGCTCCACTCTCTTATAGTCCTATTTACATAGTGGACTACACTATCATCCGGCAAGTCAGATACTAAAATATTCGGCATATCTTTACCTGCTTCAGCATTAATGATTGAATAAAACAGAAATTTGTATGCTTGCTTATATTGGATAAGCTCATCTTTCAATTTACAGATAGTATTTACATCTGTATTGGTAAATCTTCTTTTTCGCCTATGTTTCATAATAATATGTTTTAGTTAGTGCCCGTGCTCTCATCGAAGAGAAGAACTCTTATCACAAGTTCGGCACGGGCTATATTGCACCTGTTAGCGCAACCGTTGCCTACTCGGTAGTGCTTACTGATAAAGACATTTTCAGACTAACAGTAAATTTCATTTCAATTATATAGCCTACCACCGTTCACCGCATCCCTGCTATGGTGGCTTCTATATCTCATTATCTTTGGTTGACCTAAATAGTTTATGAATTACACTATAAAGGCTTTTACAATATGTCAAAGAGCTTAATCAATAGTGCCCGTGTAGAATATTCTCTACGTCTACACGGGCTGTCGTGCTCGGTATAATCATGTAAGATTCTACGCGTATCTGCTTAAACCTTGAATCAGACAGAGGGCATCATAATCCATGTCGTTATCTTCGTCTGTATCCGGTCCTGAAAGGATGGCTTCATAGGTATCAATTTCTTCTTCGATAACTTCTATGATGTCAGCCTTGCAATCTACGTTGTAAACTCTACGGGCTGTTGCTTCGTCCATATTCTGAATATTATCCAAGTCTCTGTAAAGGGCGTTTAAGCCCTGTTCTAATTCGTATCGTGTCATGGTTATACTATTTTTAAAAGGTTAGCTTTCTTATAGCATCTGAACTCACCTACTTCTGTATCGAAATAAGTCTGAACGGTGTCGTTCTTAGCCTTTTTATCAGTACCGGTTACTGTGGGCATGTATTTTTCGCAAAGAGTACCGTATGCTTCACGTACAGAACCATTGACTTTCTGAAAGTAGAACTTTACGATCCGGTTTTTCATTTCAGCTTTCAGCTTCGAATTAGTCCAGGCTGTTTTCAAAGCTTCTGACATTGAAAAACCGTTCTTCTTAACCATTTGCCAAGCAAGGCTCATGACCTCTTTCATCTGATTTTTAAAATTCGTGCTCATAATCGTGTATTTTAATATGTATGTACTATTGCATTACTCAACTCAATACGCTACCTTTGTTTCGTGATTGATTGATGATGCAAATATATCATAGATTTATGATATAGCAAATTTAATAGTCATAAATCTATGATATATAAACATTGTTTAACTATTGAGGTGATTTATACCTTATTATAATATGAAGAAAGAAGAGTTTAGCAGCAGTTGCGTAGCATGGATAGCGATAGGGGTATCCATCGCTTGCTTTATAACAATGCTGGTAAGAGTAGAGCCATTTGAAGGGTTGGATCTATTCAATACGTGTATAGCATTTCTGACGCTTGTGATAACAGCGTATGTAGGATTACAAATCTATCAAGCATTGACTTTAAAGAAAAGTATAAAGAAAATGAATGAAGACTTTAAGGAAGAGATGAAATCCGAAACAAAGGAGATTATAGAAAACAGAATAACTGATTATGACCACGAAATATCCGGTTCACTATACCAAATCTTAGGAATAGAACAATTCAATAGAACCCAATATGATAAAGCCTTATCGTATTTCATTTTAGGAATTAAAGAGCAGAACCTAAGTACCAAAAGCACTTATACAGATGGGATAATCAGCTTTATAGAAAGATACCCCATTGATAATATCTATGTCAGCCTAACAAAAAAAGAACAAGATTTAGTAGTCCAAACATTAGCAGATAGCAAACACGAAAAAGCGACCGAATTGATACGTTACTTTTTATCACTTCCGCTGTCTGACTTGCCGGATGCTACAAACCAAGATTCATCCATGTCGGATCGATAAATAGGGGTACACTTTGATTTTGCGGCAATTACCGCATCGTCAAAAATATCTTCTATGGTTTTAGAAGACTGAACGGTATCTTTTTCATTATCAAAAAGTGAAATTGGTGATGGGAATATAACCATAGTTAATAAAGCAAAGCGACCAACTCCAAAGTTGCGGTTTGAAGTGAAGTAGCCTATATAGTCCCTTACGGGAGCAGTTAAACAATTTAGTTGAAATCACCCGCAACTTGATTTCGGCACAAATATATCATAAATTTATGATATAAAAAATAATATCGCATGGATAGTATTAATAATCGTATTGAGCAGATTAAAATTTTCTATTTTGGAGAGGAAAGAGGAAATCACAAGAAATTCTGTGATACAGTCGGAGTTGCGAGTAACACCGCAAGTAATTGGATGAAAGACGGATACCCTATTGGATTAAATGTCATTTCTCAAATATCACAAGCATTCCCTAAACTAAACGTTCGATGGTTATTAGACGGAGAAGGATGCATTGAAACAGGACTGATACATAGCAATAGAGAATCACCATCAGATATTGCCATTCTTGATATACGCGTATCCGCTGGTCATGGAATCGGCTTTGACGGAGATGAAAACAAAATATTAGGATTCGTCAACATACCGAATTTTGCAGGATGCTACGGAGTAACGGTATATGGAGACTCCATGTATGATAAATACAGTTCAGGAGATACTGTCTTTGTCAGAGAAATTAAAGATAGGAGAGAAATAGAAGGAGGTCAGCCCTATGTCGTGATTACGAATGAAGACCGGTATTTGAAAATGATATATATTGAAGATGAAGGATTAAAATTGGTTTCGTATAATAATTCCATCAACCCTGACGGAAGAAGAAAGTACCCGGATATGTTAATAGAAGGAAAACAAATCAAATTCTTATATAAGGTTGTGGGAAGATTAGAAAGAACTCAAATATAGTCAATAGTTTAATGCTATGAAATTCAATCAATACACATGGAACCTATATAAGCAATCCTCTGGCGGGCAAAAAGCTATTAAGGAGTTTGAGGAAGCCAATGAGAAGATGACTGAATACGAACTGTTTTCTAAATACAATCCTAATTCAGCACGTTTTCTTTCAGAAGACTATTTTGTAGAAACATGCGACCTATTTTGGGCTTACTCTTTCGACAGTGCAAAAAAGCCCGAAAACCATGAATCTGCAAAGCGATTTTATTATACACTCACGACCAAAGGGATATTTGATGAAGAGCATGTAGCAGTAATCAATGAGGGCGAATACCAATTAATGCTATCTGCTAATGATATGTTGTCATTCATGTTATATTACTTTGCCCCTGAATACTTTTTCCCAAACCTTTTCAGAAGTCGTTTTTTCGATTTAAATAAGATAACAGACACATTCGAGATAGAACTTCCTCCTATTCCTAAAAAATCTGATTATAAATCGAGATGTATGTATTATTGGGAATTGTGTGAGGTATTTTATCGATTTAGAATTGAAAACCAACTCTCTCCAGCAGAGTTATGCGCATTTTTATATGACTATGCACCCAATTTTATTTCAAAAGAAAAAACAGATATTCCACAACCGGCACAAGCATGGTTCATTGGTGGGAAAACAGCCCCGATAGAATCTACTTTAGATTTTACTTTTTGGCAGGCCAATCCTGAAACCCAAAAAGGCGATATTCTAATTCACTATGAAACATCACCGGTTAGCGCAATCACTTGTTTATGGATCGCTCAAACAGATGGAGTAATAGACCCGTTCTTCCACTACTACAGCAATACTTATATAAGTGGCAAAATAGATATTCCTCACATCACTCTGAAAGAACTTCAAGCAGATGGCTACTTTTCAAAGCATCCTCTTATTAGAAAGAAGTTCCAGGGAGTAAACGGATGGCCAATGAGTAGTGAGGATTACTCCGAACTTCTGCGAATGATAAAGGCGAAAGGGTTTGATACAGAAACCTTACCAAAGCTGTATGCTCCTACACTACCCCAAAATGTAAGTATAGAGATAGAACGGGACGTAGAGCAACAGTTATTAGAACCTTTGCTTAACTCTATGGGATGGTATGAGAACAAAGACTTCATTCGCCAATTACCAATACATGCAGGAAGAGGACACCGGGTATTTCCTGATTATGCACTCCATTATGACAATAAGCCGAATGAAGAAAAAGCCAAAGTTCTGATTGAGGCAAAATTCTACATGAAGAACAACCAGGAGATAGAAGAAGCTTTTTTGCAAGCTCGTTCATACGCTTATCTTCTTGAATCTAGTGTAATAGTCCTTTGTGATAAACAATGCCTAATCATCTATGAAAAGAAACAAAGTTTTGACCGAGATAGATATAAGAAGTATTATTGGGGAGAATTAGAAACGCCCGATTTATTCAACGAATTAAGAAATAAATTAAATAAATAGACATAATGAAAAAGATTTTATTTTTAATGGCAATACTGCCAATGATGTTATTAACAGCATGTTCGTCTGATGATGATGGCAAAGAAACTTATACAATAAAAAATCTAACCGGTGTAAATTGGCATGATGTAGATGTATGTATTATGAGTTCTGGAGATGATGATGCGGAACTGCTAGAAATGATTGATACCAAAGATGTTGCCGTAGGCGAAACGTGTACAATATCTTCTGAACACTCTTATTTTTATATAAGTGCAAAAAATAATAGAGGTAAATTGTTTATGAGCAAAGTTAAGTATTTATCGAAAGATACTTCAGTATCCTCTTATGATATATTAGTAAATCTATAGTAGATATGTGCTCTGTTAATTATTTAAAAACTCAATATTAACATTTCAATTCTACCTTAAAAATAGCAATTGTATAGTAGATTGTTTTTTGAAAAGCTTAGAAAAGAGTAGTTAATATATTAGTAGTCAGTATAATAATAGAGCCGCTACACGGGACTTCGTAACGCGTAGGTCGCCAGTTCAAGTCTGGCTAGCGGCTCTCAAATTAGAACGCTGATTATTATTTAATAATCAGCGTTCTAATTTTTACAGGATTTCCTGTTCTTAAAAAGGAAAATCCTGTGTATGTAATAGATGTGAAATATAAAAATGTAATCTATGTTGAGTCGTATCATTGTTTTAGTTGTCGCCGGAGTAGCTGTAGTCTATATCGTTCGCTTTATAGATAACTTCTTCTCCCAGCGTAGAAGATAAAACTAGCTTTCAAACATTCTACTGCGCGCCAACATGCAGGCGCCGACGATTCCTGCTTTATCTTTCAACTTAGAGGTGATGATGGCTGAATCTTTATTAACCAGATTTAGAGAGTACTTGCGTACAGCTGTTTTTATAGGTTGTGTGATATAATCACCGGTTAAAGATAAAGTTCCACCTATAATTACTAGTTCCGGATTGAAGATATTGATTAACCCGGCAATCTGTTTGCCTAGTTTCTGTCCGATTTCTTCTACGATTTCAATGCAAAGCAGGTCTTCTTTATTCACGGCAGCAATTATCTCATCAAGAGTGATCGGGTTTTCCTCGGTTGTGATTCGCGTAGATAGTATGGAACTTTCCCCACTTTGAATACGCTCCAATAAAATACGATGAAGTGCTGAACCGGAAGCTTCCGTCTCCAGACAGCCTTTTTTGCCGCAATGGCAGATTATTTCATTATCATAAGCGCTCATGTGTCCAAACTCACCGGAGAAACCGGATTTTCCAGTATAGATCTTCCCATCAATAATAATTCCAATCCCTACTCCCCAGCTCACATTTACAAAAATGATATCTTTTTCTCCTTTTACACAGCCTTGCATATATTCTCCATAGGTCATGGCACGCGTATCATTGTCAACAGTCACTTTATATCCTAATTTTTCGGATAATACATCTGCTAACGGTCTCTCTTCAAAATTAAACTGGCTGAAGCTATATCCTGATTCAGGATTTACACGTCCCGATACATTAACATTAATATTTAAGATCTTCTCTTTATTAATAGTAAGTTTCTTTATAAAATTGAGAATATGTTTGCATAACTCATTCATCCCTTCAATTGAGTTCTCAAATTTATAAGGTATATTCATTTTCAGTTCCACCATATCGCCTTTAAAATTTATCAGGCCGATATTGACGGCGAATCTTTTAATGTCTACACCTAAAAAGTAACCGGATTCGGGATTAAGTCCATAAAGGTTTGGATGGCGTCCGCCGCTAGTCTCCAATTTTCCATAATCATTAATATATCCGTCATCACACATTTCGCCAATAAATTTGGTGACGGTTGGTACACTCAAATCCAGCTCTTTTGAAAGATCGGGAATTGTAGAACTGCCATTATATATATAATGTGTAATAATTCTCTTTTTGACGAGAGCGCTTTTAGAGCCCTTTTCTATTTCTTTCAAGAATTGTTGGTTCATAACTATGCTTATTTGGTAATTCATACAAAGATAATTAATTTTTTTATTAATTTGCGGTTTTAGAACCTTGAAAATTAGAATATCTTGGATGCCATACTTTATATATGCTATCTAATGAGTTTATATACAGGATAATATAAGGGTGATCGATTATGGGTATAATAAATGGAATATGATGATTTGTGAACTAATTTCCCCTTCTATTAATTAATTATGCTATCAATAATGATTTTGTTAATAAAATATTTTATTATCTATTGTTTATTTAATAAATATAGCTATATTTGTGCCGTGATATTATTAATAAAAGTCTGTATCCTTAAATGAATTTAGTATGAGAAACTATTTTTTAGGTTTGTGTCTATTGTTTGCTTTATGTTTTACGGCATGCTCTCGTTCTGATGATTCTGTTGATGTGTTAATTATTGGTGGGGGTGCCAGTGGCGTAACTGCTGGTATTCAGTCTGCTCGAATGGGAGTTGAGACATTGATAGTGGAAGAAACAGAATGGTTGGGGGGAATGCTTACTTCCGCAGGTGTAAGTGCTGTTGATGGAAATTATGATTTGCCGGCTGGTTTGTTTGGTGAGTTTCGCGGACATTTAGCAGATTATTATGGAGGACTTGATTCTTTAAAAACCGGTTGGGTGAGTGGAGTGTTATTTGAACCTTCAGTTGGAAATAAAATTTTCCATGAGATGGTTGGCGTAGAGAAAAACTTAAAAGTATGGCATAATGCTACTCTGGTAAAATTGGAAAGAAAAGATGATTCTTGGATTGCTCAAATTCAGATGAAGGATAATACGATTAAAAAAGTATGCGCTAAGATTTTGATTGATGGTACGGAATTGGGTGATATAGCCAAAATGTGCGGTGTGAAATATGATATCGGCATGGAAAGCCGTCATGATACTAAAGAAGATATTGCCCCGGAAGAGAAAAATAATATAGTTCAGGATATTACATACGTTGCAACCTTGAAAGATTATGGTAAGGATGTGACGATTCCTTGCCCTGAAGGATACAATAAAGATGAATTTGCTTGTGCGTGCGCCAGTCCTGTTTGTGTCACACCTAAAGAACCGGATCGTGTATGGTCTAAGGAAATGATGATAACATATGGGAAGCTTCCTAATAATAAGTATATGATAAATTGGCCGATAGAAGGCAATGATTATTATGTTAACCTGATTGAAATGACTCGCGAGGAACGTGAAGAAGCATTGAAATATGCCAAGCATTATACAATGTGCTTTGTTTATTTCCTTCAACATGAGTTAGGCTTTAATACATTGGGATTGGCTGATGATGAATATCCTACCGTCGACAAACTGCCATTTATTCCTTATCATAGGGAGTCAAGAAGAATCCATGGATTGGTTCGTTTTAATTTAAATCATGTTTGTGAACCGTTCAACCAGTCTCAACCACTTTATCGCACTTGTATCGCTGTTGGAAATTATCCAGTAGATCATCATCATACTCGTTATCATGGATATGAAGAATTGCCTAATCTTTATTTTCATCCGGTACCTTCATACGGTTTGCCTTTAGGAACTTTGATTCCAAAAGATGTTGAAGGATTGATCGTTGCTGAAAAATCAATATCTGTTTCTAATATAATTAATGGTACCACTCGTTTGCAACCGATGGTTATGCAGATCGGACAAGCAGCGGGAGCATTGGCAGCCCTTGCAGTGAAAGAAAATAAGAGTATTAGCGAGGTGTCTGTTCGTGAAGTGCAAAATGCAATATTGGACGCGAAAGGATATTTATTGCCTTATTTAGATGTTGCAATAGGTCATCCGATGTTTAAATCGTTGCAACGTGTAGGCTCTACAGGAATTTTGAAGGGTATAGGTAAAAGTGTCGATTGGGCTAATCAAATGTGGTTCAGAGCAGATACTTTGTTATTGGCGAATGAACTGGAAGGATTAGGTGATGTCTATCCCTTTGTCAATAAGCAAATTATTGAAGGTAATAACACCATATCAATTCAGAAAGCTACAGAGATGATAGGAGAGATTGCCGAAAAAGAAGGTATCGAAATAAAGGAGGGTAGAGTAGAAGAGATATGGAATGAATTTGATTTGAAGAATTTTGATATGGATCGAGATATTCTACGAAGTGAAATGGCAATTTTGATTGATCAGATATTAGATCCTTTCAATAATAAAAAAGTAGATATTACAGGACAGTATATTCAATAGGTAATGATAATATAAGTGTTAACTGCTGTTTTAATTAAACTAATATGAAAACATTAGATCGAAGAGATTTTTTAAAAAAAGCGACATTAGCTGGTGCATCAGCTTTGGCTGTACCAACTTTGTTTGAATCTTGTACTTCAAAGGCTAGTGCCAGTACAGTAGTGGTAGCTGATGGTTTGGAAAGTAAACTCATTGTTCCTAAAAACAATGGATTAAAAATCACCGGAACTTTTTTGGATGAGATTTCACATGATATTCCACATCAAAACTGGGGTGAGAAAGAATGGGACATGGATTTTCAGCATATGAAAAATATAGGAATTGATACGGTAATAATGATCCGTTCGGGTTATCGTAAATTTGTAACTTTTCCTTCTCCTTATCTGCTGAAGAAGGGGTGTTATATGCCTTCTGTTGATTTGGTAGATATGTTTTTGCGTTTGGCTGAAAAGTACGGAATGAAATTCTATTTTGGACTATACGATTCGGGCAAATACTGGGACACAGGAGATATGACTTGGGAGGTGGAAGATAATAAATATGTGATTGATGAGATTTGGAAAAACTATGGTTCCAAGTATAAAAGTTTTGGAGGATGGTACATCAGTGGTGAGATTAGCCGGGCAACAAAAGGAGCAATTGGTGCTTTCCATACATTGGGTAAACAATGTAAAGATGTATCCAATGGGCTACCTACTTTTATATCTCCTTGGATTGATGGAAAAAAAGCAATAATGGGAACCACAAAAATGACAAGGGAAGATGCCGTTTCTGTACAACAACACGAAAAAGAATGGGATGAAATTTTTGATGGAATTCATGATGTGGTAGATGCATGTGCTTTTCAAGATGGTCATATTGATTATGATGAACTGGATGCCTTCTTCTCTGTCAATAAAAAATTAGCAGATAAGTATGGTATGCAATGTTGGACAAATGCTGAATCTTTTGATCGTGATATGCCTATTCGTTTTCTACCCATTAAGTTTGATAAACTTCGAATGAAGTTGGAAGCCGCCAAACGTGCCGGATATGATAAGGCTATTACTTTTGAATTTTCTCATTTTATGAGTCCGCAATCAGCCTACCTGCAAGCTGGTCATTTATATGACAGGTATAAAGAATATTTTGAAATAAAATAAATGTTATGAAGTCTACAATCAATTTTGGTTATCTTATATTCCTTTCTGTTGTGGCAGCATTGGGTGGCTTCTTGTTCGGATATGATACCGCGGTTATATCGGGAACAATCGCCCAAGTGACTCAACTATTTCAACTAGATACATTGCAGCAAGGATGGTATGTAGGATGTGCTTTGGTAGGCTCTATCGTAGGTGTTCTTTTTGCGGGAATCCTGAGTGATAAGTTAGGAAGAAAACTTACGATGGTCATATCTGCTGTATTGTTTTCCACATCAGCCTTAGGATGTGCTCTATCAGCCGATTTTACTCAATTAGTGGTTTATCGGATTATAGGAGGAGTAGGAATAGGGGTTGTGTCCATTGTTTCTCCTCTTTATATATCAGAACTAGCTGTAGCGCAGTATAGAGGACGCTTGGTGTCATTGTATCAGTTGGCTGTAACGGTTGGTTTTTTGGGAGCTTATTTAGTAAACTATCAATTATTGGCATGGGCGGAGAGTGGTACTCAATTAAGTGTGGACTGGTTGAATAAAGTATTTATTACTGAAGTATGGAGAGGTATGTTGGGTATGGAAACATTGCCGGCAATCTTATTCTTCATTATCATATTCTTTATTCCGGAAAGCCCTCGCTGGCTAATTGTAAGAGGTAAGGAATTGAAAGCTATAAATATATTAGAGAAGATATATAATTCAATTACTGAAGCGAAAAGTCAATTAAAGGAAACGAAATCTGTACTGACCTCTGAAACGAAATCGGAATGGTCTTTATTGATGAAGCCTGGAATCTTCAAAGCTGTTATTATCGGTGTGTGTATTGCGATTTTAGGACAGTTTATGGGTGTGAACGCAGTACTTTATTATGGCCCTTCTATCTTTGAAAATGCAGGACTTTCAGGAGGAGATTCTCTTTTTTACCAAGTTCTGGTAGGACTAGTCAATACTTTGACCACCATTCTGGCTCTTGTCATCATTGATAAGGTAGGCCGCA
>PPYE01207983.1_pt1 | contig 19300 bp, 15 predicted proteins | sample 1559881 | NCBI WGS metagenome assembly PPYE01 (sample SAMN08240022, study PRJNA423297) | Human gut metagenome, whole genome shotgun sequencing project. | reverse complement strand
AATTTTCGATGTAAGTTTTCCCACCGGCAGGGAATTAAACGCCGGAGATGAAAATACGCAAGGCCATGCGAATCGCCCAGAGGGCGAGCCTTGCGTATTTCCATCTCCGGCATTTTGCTGAACGCTACCGTCGGAATAGGCGGCTTTCTGCGGCTCCTGACGATCCGGTTCTGATGTTCAGTCGCGGTCGTATGCTCATCGCCGACCTTACGGACGACCTCCAATACTTTACGTTTGGTTTCGCTGCTGACATAAAGAGCCGAGCGGGCACGAATGCTTCTTGGCTGCAGGAACATTCGGTCGAAGTCGCCGATGACGATGTCGTCATCAGACCGCAGAGGTAGGAAGGGATTCGGAAGCGGCATTTCCCGTTTATTGGGCTCTTCCCGCTTTCGATCCCGGATGAAATCCTCACGGTCATCGGCCGGAAGAGGTGCCGGGGCATCGGGACGCTCCGGGCGCCGCCAATGCTGTATCAAGGAACTAATCCCGGAAAAAATACTCCAAAGGAGTATCGATCCGAACATAATAAGACCCAGCGTCTCCCAAAAGTGCAGGTCGGATAAATAGTCGTTCAACATGATTGAAAAAGTTTTAGATGATGTTATGGTAATTCTGTTCTTGATGTATGCGATTGATCTCGTCGCGGAATATTTCGAGATGGTGCCGCAGGATATTATCTACATAAGATGTCGCGGTCAGTCGCTCGCCGCCGATTTTTTTCAGGACTTCAAGGATTTTCCGTTTCGTAGGGGCACTGACATAGAGCGAGGCGCGGAGGTCGTAATCCACCCGGACAAGAAATGTTTTTTTGCAGTCGGGCAATGTCATCGAACGTCGCCGTCGTATGTCCGGTACGTGAGCACTCTCCGGCTTCACATCCTGCCTTTCGGATACGACCGTTTCGGAAGACTGGGAATCGGGATTTGAGGAATCTTCAGGTGCGGCGACAACGGATGCAGGAGCGTCGGGAACGGACGCTGTCTTGAGTGACGGGTGCATACGCGCAAAACAGTTCTTTTTCATTTCAGATAAGGTTTTTGGTGCTTTTCTGTTTATAAATTCTATTGATGTCGTCTTTGTATAGTTCGAGATGCTGCCGCACGATATTCTCGACATAGGACGTGGCAGTCATATATTCGCTGCCGATTTTCTTAACTACATCCAATACCTTTCGCTTGGTGTCGATACTTACATATAAGGCCGAGCGGACGTGTATATCATGGCGAGTCATATAGGTCTGCTCGAAATCCGGAATGACCATTGTCCGTCGCCGCCGGGGCTCCGGTGCCGGAGCAGGACTATCTTGTGTTTCTTCTCCGGAATCCCGGGCAGCGACATCCGGTTCTGCCTGCGGCTCTTGCTGCGCAGGATCTTCTATCTCGCGTGTAACTTTCGTCGTGAGGGGCAGCTGTCCTGCGATCACCTGTCTTACAAGACCTTCGTCTACTTCGACTTTGGTTTTTTTAGCCATTGTCAGCGGATGTTAAGAAGCGTGAGAATTTCCGTTGCGAGGGTCTCGATCCGTGCTTCACGGGCAAAAGTCCGTTCCGGCGCCAGCAGCGTCGAGCGGCCGACTCCTGCATTGTCCGGAAGCAGCTCCTTGTTGAACTTCGAGCGGTAAGGAATGTGAGTTGTCATAAGCGACAGCCCGAGCTTACGGATAACGGCCTCGTATTGGTCGTAAAGCGGCGTGCGTTCACGACGATCTATCATCGTCCAGAAAAGATAGACGCTCTGTAAAGTGAGGGCCGGATTCCGGGCAAGGTTAGTAGTGAGGCTCCGGGCAAAGGAGAGCGCACTTTCCATGACGACCTTGTCGGCTTTCAGGGGCACGAAGACAGCGTCCAACGACGCGAGGAGCCGAATGACGCCTTCGGCATTGACCGTTCCCGGTAAGTCGTAGAGAATGATGCGGGGATTGTAGCCGTTTTGCAGTAGCCGCCCGACTTCATCGGGGGCTTCGAGCGGCATGCATTTCAGCAGCGGCCAGAGCTTGCGGCCCGTGGCTTTGAATTGACGTATCAGCAACAGCTTGTGATAATCGTCATGCTCGATGAGCGATAGTTCCCGCTCCCGTTGGGCATGGATCGACCATTGGGGATAGTCGCAGTCCACGACCAACACGTCGTGCCCGACGATGTAATGCAGGTAACTGGCGAGCAGTACCGTGAAGGTTGATTTTCCAACGCCGCCTTTCTGATTGCAGACGGCAATGCTTGCAGGGGTGATGTTCATAATACAGAGTTTAAAAGATTCGACAACTCGCGTTTGGGGATAGTCATTCTATCGAATTTTGCATTTTTGCTGCATTCAGAGATGCACTCTTTCAGAGATTCAGAGTTTATGAATCTGTCCCGTCCTGAAAAAGGTTTACAGAAAAGAGTAAATCTTATGCAGCAAACAACGAATTCAGACTTATCACGTCATTATTTACCGCGTCAGTTGCGTCATCTGATTTTACAGGAGTATTTGAGCGGAGTCAAGACGGCTCGCCAACTCTCCGAAGAACATGGTATTCCCATGTCTACGATTCATAAGCTGGGTCAGCGCTGGAAAGCGAAAAATAGTTGTAGCTTTGTGAGTACCCCTAATCCTTATCCGATCATGTCCCGCGTTACGAGTGAAGAAGCCAGTGAATTATTATCCGAGAACAAAGCCCTTCGGCGGCGCTTGGAAGAGGCTTTATTACGTCTGGAAGGCTATGAGATCATGGGAGATATCCTTCAAGAAGAATACGGTATCGACCTGCTAAAAAAATCCGCAGCCGGACAGTCCAGCGTCTCAAAGAAAGACACACAGCAATGAGCCTGTCGTTTCTGTGCGGGTTGTTCGGCTATACCCGTCAGGCCTATTATAAACATTTACGGCGTAATAGGGAAGGATCCTTGTCCGACACCCTTCTTTTGGAGCGGGTGGGTTACTACCGGAAACTGATGCCCAGGCTCGGCGGTCGTAAACTGTGGCATTTGCTGCAACAAGACGGATTTCCGGTCAGCCGGGATCGGTTATTTACGCTGCTTTCGGAAAACAATCTTCTGGTCAAAAGTCGGAAGAAATACAGCGTTACGACCTGCTCGCGGCACTGGATGCGTAAATATCCGAATCTGATCCGGGGTTTCGACCTCGAGCGGCCGCATCGTTTATGGGTCGGAGATATTACGTACATTTCTTTGAAAGAAGGATTTGCATATCTGGCTTTGATAACGGATGCCTATTCCAAACGGATCGTAGGCTATGATCTGAATACGACATTGGAACGGGACGGAGCGCTCCGTGCACTGAGGATGGCCATAGACCAGACTCCGCAGCAAAAACGGCAAGGGTTAATCCATCATTCGGACAGAGGATGCCAATATTGTTCGAAAGAATATGTGAAATTGCTGACCGATAATGGGATTCGCATCAGCATGACTGAAAAGGGCGATCCGTATGAGAATGCCGTTGCCGAACGGGTGAACGGTATTCTGAAGAGCGAATGGATCGACGAGGAATGTTTTGAAATATATCAGGACAATATTTTTTGAACCAAAATGTTTATCTTTAATTATCAATCACTGTAAACCTTTTTCAGGACGGGACAAAGTGGATAAGGATGAAGCCGAGGTGCTCTTCTGGCAGAAGATGTTGGAACCGTTCGACCGATACGGGCGCATGGATGTCAATGCCTACATGGAGAGTTTCATTCGAGTATGATTTCATTTTCAGAGCCAAGTACAGAACTGTTTATTGTGACCCTAATTTCACTTCGGAGGCGGATTCTTTCTATTAGATAAAGATAATCGAGAAAAAGTCTTTCAATGCGCGACGCAACTTGGTAACTGCCTGTTGAAGTTGTTTGTCGACCTTTTTCTGCGGAATGCCAAATTGTTCGGCAATCTCCTTGTAACTCTTTCCCTCCAGCCGCCGGGCCTTGAATATCTGCTGCGTCAGTTCCGGCATTTGTTCGAGTTGGGCCCGGCATATTTCGAGAATTTCGTTCCGGAACAGGATGTCCGGGTCGCAACTCTCGATAGCTCGGGTATAGTAATCCATTGCGCTGCGCTCTTTGAGTTTGATCTGTTCGTATACGGCCTGTCCTATTTGCTGATTCCGGCGATACATCAGGCAATTGTTCCGGATGACTTTATACAGATAGGCTTCGATGTTCGCCCCGTTAATGTTGTCGCGATGTTCCCATACGGCCATGAAACTGTCGTGCACGATATCTTCTGCCGTTTTGGAATCCCGCACATAGCTGTTGGCTATGAGCAGGTATTTCCGCTTGTATTGACGGAATAGCTGCTCGAAAAGTTGCTGTGAGAACGACGAAGCTGTGTCCATAGAGAGTATTCTATACACAAAGATATAATATTTTCCCGGAAGAAATTCTGAAAATAAAATTACGCCCGTACGGACGGAATGCGAAGCGGTTCCGGAAAGCGCGGATCAGAGAAGCCGGAGCATGTGCTTAATTCACACCGTTTCAATGAATTGAACATATTGAAAAAAATATTTTCGTGATTTGTTGTTTGTTCATGGGGGAAAGAGGAGCAGTTATGCATCTTTATTATCAGATAGAGCCCATAAAAGATGAAAGAAGAAATTACAAACGCCCAGTTGTTTCGGTTCTGTGCCGGAGAAACGACAGTCAAAGAGAATGATCGAATTGCCGCCTGGCTGGATGAGAATCCCGAAGAGCATCAGCAACGGCTGAACGACGTGCATTCGATGTACCTTGTAAGCATTTTATGCGACGAATCCGAAGCTAAGCTGCCGACACGACGCTCTGCATGGGCCACTTCTTTCCGTCGGTATGCTGCCGGCATTGCCGCCGCCTTGTTGGTCGGATTTGCAGGCAGCTATGCATTCTTTGCCTTCCGGCTGAACGGCTGGGCCCAACAGCAGACCGTCATCGAGGCTCCGGCGGGCCAGCATGTCCGGATTTCACTCAACGACGGTTCGGAGGTCGATCTGAATTCCGGAAGCCGGCTCATCTACCCTTCGATTTTCAGTGGCAAGGAACGCCGGGTCAAACTCGTCGGTGAAGCCCGGTTCGATGTCAGCCACAACGAAAAACAGCCTTTCATTGTGGAGACCTTCGCCTACGATGTCCGGGTGTTGGGAACCGATTTCAATGTGATTGCCGACGAGGCGAAAGGCCGGTTCTCGACGGCATTGTTCGAAGGCCGTGTGTCCGTCCGCAACCATCGGACCAGCGAGCAGGTCGTCATGGAACCCAATACGGTCGTCCGGCTCGAAAACGGCTACTTGTATGTGGACGAACTTGAGAATTGCGACGAGTATCTATGGACAGAGGGTATTCTGTCGTTCCGGAACGACTCGTTCGATGAGGTCGTTGAGAAACTCAGGAAATATTATGACGTCGAGATTGAAATCCGATGCGCTACGCTTCCGAAAGTGGCCTATGGACGCCTCAAAATCCGCATTTCAGAGGGAATCGAACATGCTTTACGCGTGTTGCAGCTCGCCTCTGATTTTACCTACGAATACGATCACGACCGGAACAGAATTATCATCCAGTGATGGTTTCATAAAGTTTAATACCACCCCCAAACGAAAATTGCCTATGAAGAAATGACCGAACGATCCACCATTGCCTTTCCGGTCGGACGTGAAAAAACCTGCAGGCGGGCAAACACCTGCAGGCCGGAGTCCAATCGGAAAATGATCAACCTTTTCTCAAAATTGAACTTTAATTCAACAAAAGTATGAATAAAAAGATTATTCAGCGAATTAGTTTGTTAATTCTTTTATTCGTTCTGCCCATCGCATATCCCGTAACCGACATTCACGCGCAAGACGTTCGTGTGACTATTCGTATGGAAAAGGTTCGTATGGAGCAGGTTATGAATGAGATTGAGCGTCAGACGAAATATCTTTTCGGAAGCGCCGAGAACGTGGATGTGAAACGCATTGTTACGGTACAGGTCGTGAATCGTCCGCTGCAGGAGGCGCTTGACGCCATGCTCCGGGGAACAAATGTATCCTATACGGTCCAGGGCTCGAACATTGTACTGAAGAACGGACGCTCTGAAGCCGAGGCGAAGAAGCCTGCTGTGATTTCCGGTGTCGTACGCGATGCGGCCGGCAACCCGGTTGTCGGAGCAGCCGTAGTCGTGAAAGGTACGACGATCGGGATCAGCACGGACTCAGAGGGCCGGTTTTCGCTCCAGGTACCCCCCCCCCGCTTCGCAGGCCGTTCTGGAAATCAACTATTTGGGGTATGCCCCGGCGGATGTTCGGGTCGGCAGCGCCACTCGCTTCGACATTACGCTCAAAGAGGATAGCCAACAAATCTCGGATGTGCTCGTTGTCGGCTATACGCCCATGCGCAAAAGCGACTTTACGGGCTCGATAGCGAGTGTCAAAGCCAGCGAACTGACGACAACGACGCCCACCATGGCGCAGGCGCTTGCCGGCAAGGTCGCCGGCGTGGAGGTCCGGCAGGCCGACGGCGCGCCGGGTGAGGGCGTGCAGATACGTGTGCGGGGTGTCAACTCGCTCTCGGCTGGCAGCGATCCGCTGTATGTTGTCGATGGTTATCCGGCCTCGGAGGATGTTTACATCAATCCCGGCGACATCGAGAGCATCGACATCCTGAAAGATGCCGCCTCGGCCGCGATCTACGGTTCGCGCGGCGCTTCGGGCGTCGTGCTGATTACGACCAAACGCGGTAAGGAGGGCGAGCGTGCCAAGATCAGCTACGATTTCTCTTATGGCATTCAACAGCTCGAACGTAAGGTCGATCTGCTGGATGCGAACCAGTTCCGGGACCTGTACATTGCTTCGCGCAACGATTCCTATCGCCGGAAAGCGACGGCCGCCGGCATTGCGTGGAGTCCCAACGACGACAATACGATTCGTTCGGCCAAGGGATTTTCGCTCGCCGATGTCGGTATCCACCCCATGTTCTACGATTTTACGACCCGGACGCCTGTCGAACAGCAGTACAATACCGACTGGCAGGACGAGGTGTTCGGCAACGCCGGAATGATGCGCCACAACATTTCGGTGACGGGAGGTTCCAAGGCTATTCGCTACATGGCCAGCGTCGGCTACATGGATCAGGATGGTATTATCGCCCCCTCGAATCACAATCGCATTAATGCCCGTCTGAATCTCGATGCACAGATCACCAAGCACTTTTCGGCCAGCCTGAGCTATTCGATGTACGACGTCAAAAACAAAGTGGTACAGGCGGAAGGGCGTATGATCAATGACGGTGTTATTCAAAGTATGCTCATGTATCTGCCCAACCTGCCGGCCTATGAGGAGAACGGCGATTACGCTCGTAGCGCCATGATCCGGATGGTGACGGACTGGGGCATCAATTTCCCCGAAAATCCGCTCGTCATCGCCAACGAACTGGATATTTCGGAGAAGACTTCGCGCCACAACCTGAACTTCAACCTGGTCTATGAACCATTGCCCGATCTGAAGATCTCGGCGCGACTGGGACAGCAGTGGTACAACTACCGCTATTTCTACTACCGGCCGATGAGCATAGGCCGAAACAGCACGCCCGCCTATGGGCCCGAACTGGCCTCCTACAATATCGCCCGCTCGAGCTCGACCTACGATATCGACCGGCTCGGGGAGTTCACGGCAAGCTACAAGAAACAGCTCGGACGCCATCACGTCGATGCGCTCATCGGCTATACGCTTCAGCGCAAGACCTACGACCGACTCGGTGTCCAGGCTACGGGATTCGCCGACGACCGCATCCACGAGGTGACAGCCCACGGCCCGAAAGATTCGGACGTATCGCTTTATGAAACCCGCAAAGCGGCTTGGTCGATGATGTCCTATCTGGCGCGTCTGAACTATTCGTTCGACGACCGTTACACCGTGACCGGAACGTTCCGCACCGACGGTTCGTCGCGTTTCGGCGTCAATAACCGCTGGGGATATTTCCCGTCGGTATCGGCAGGCTGGACGATCTCGAACGAACCGTTTCTGAAAGATGCGCTCGAAAACATTGCTACGGTCCGTATCCGTGCCAGCTGGGGTAAGAGCGGCAACAACGACATCGGCAATTATTCCAGCATTGCAGGTATCTCGACCGGAAGTTATGCTTTCGGCACGACGGCCGTATCCACTTCCCGTCTCGGCGGGTTTGCCGATTCGGAACTCGGATGGGAAACGACGACGCAGACCAACATAGGTCTGGACCTGGGATTTTTCAACAGCCGGTTGAATGTGATTGCCAACTATTACAACTCCATCTCGACCGACATCCTCTATAACGCACCGATCTCCGCGATTTCCGGGTTCACCTCTTCAACGACCAACATGACCGATGCGAAGATCCGCAACCGTGGTTTCGACCTGCAGGTCGACGCCCGATTGCTGACCGGCAAGGTAAAGTGGAATGTCAGCACGAATATTTCGATCAACCGTAACAAAGTGGTTAGTTTGGGCGGACTGGACGACATTCTCTCCACATCGGAGCGTTCCGTGCAATCGCATATTACCAAAGAAGGCTATCCCATTGGGTCGTTCTACGGCTACAAGGCCGTCGGCATCATGTCGGAACTCGATTACAAGAACGCGCTGAAGGACCGGGAGGTTTATCTGGCCAACGGCAGCAAGTTCCCTGCCGGCTACACGCTGCAAGGGCCTGCCGTACCCAGCTATGCGCTCGACGATCTGTCCTACGGCAATACGATCTGGAAAGACGTGAGCGGCGACGGCGTCATCGACACGAACGACAAAACGATTCTGGGGAACGCTTATCCCGACTTTACGGGCGGCTTCTCGACCAGCCTCTCGTGGAAAGGCTTCGATCTGGGAGCGAGCTTCACTTACTCGTACGGCGGTGAGGTGATCAATTTCCAGGATTACTATCTGTTCAACGTGGAAGGATCGTCGAACCAGTATGCGATTGCCGCCGACCGTTATGTGTCGGATACGAATCCGGGGCGCAACAACGTACCCATCGCCACGCGGATCTCGGTGACGAACCAATCTCTCAAACTCTCTTCGTACTATGTGGAGGACGCCTCTTATTTCCGCTGCTCGAACATTACGTTAGGCTATACGTTGCCCAAACGTCTGCTCCGGAAGATCGGGGTCGAATCGTGCCGGGTATATGTCAGCGGCGACAACCTCTTCACTATTACCGACTACCGCGGTTACAACCCCGAGGTTTCGTACAAGAGCAGCAACCTGATGCCCGGATTCGACTGGGGTTGCTATCCGCTGTCGCGTATCTACTCGGTAGGTTTAAATTTAACGTTTTAATCCGTTCTGTTATGAGAATCAGTCATCTGTTTATTCTTCTTGCAGCGTCGGCTATGCTGACTGCGTGCGATTTTCTCGACGAATATAATCCCAATTCAGTGACAGTCGGCAATTACTATACTTCCGAAGAGGACATTGTCGCATCGCTTAACGGCGTCTACACCTCGCTGACGCAAAGTTATGTTGCCGATAACTATCACTATTTTACCGATGTGCGCGCCAATGCGACCGTCGTAACCAACAGCGGCGCCAACAGCGGCATTCCCTATCAGTTCTACAATTATACGCTTACCGAGGAGAATGTCTATGTTTACAACCGTTATTCGCAGTTGTACAAGATCATTTCGCGCGCCAATACGCTCTTCGCCCATCTGGGGGATGTCAGTTATGCTACTCCTTCGGCCCGCGATACGTATGAAGCCGAAGCCCGGTTCCTGCGCGCTTTGTCTTACTACTGGCTGGTAACCGAGTGGGGTGACGTGCCATTGGTGCTCAAGGTTCTGGAGAGTACGGAAGAGGTTCGGGCCAACAATTACCGCCGCCCGAAGGCCGAAATCTACCAGGCCATTTTCGACGACCTGAAATATGTGACCGAAAGCCCCCTGCTTGATGTGCAACCTGCCTCGGCATGCGGCAAGGTCAGTAAGGCTGCCGCATGGGCACTTTGGGGCAAAGCCTTGTTGCAGCAGGCTTGCGATGAAGATTTCATCGGCTCGAAATCCGAATTGCTCGGACAGGCGATCGGGAAACTGACTGCTGCCTGGGATCTGCGCAAGTTCGGCGAACTCTCGTCGGTTTCCTATTCCTCCGTCTGGGACCTCTCTACGCAGAAGTCGTGTGCGGAAAATATTTTCCAGGTCAACTATATTCAGGGGAACGCCGACCTGGGATCGGTGTGGAATTATATGTACGGTCCTGAGGGAGCGGGCGTCACCTCGCAGAGAAAAGGCGAGATGCAGAACGTCACGATACAGGCTGTCTATGATTCATTCGAGCCGGGCGATGTCCGCCGCTCTTTCCTGCGGGCAACGAACAAGGCGGGGCAGACTTACTATCACACCATGAAGTATGCCGATCTGGAATGCGGCGCCAACGGGTATGGAGGCAACAACTGGATTGTGCTGCGTTATGCCGATGTGGCGCTGATGCTGGCTGAAGCCTATTATTGGTCGAAAGAGGAAACATTGGCGAAAACCTGGCTGAACAAGGTGCGTGAGCGTGCCGGGCTGGGCGATTGGTCGGGGAGCGACCTGCGTCAGGGCATCTACGATGAACGCCTGCACGAATTCATGCAGGAGGGGCTCCGCTGGCAGGATTTGCTGCGTATGTACGATCGTATGGAGATGCTGGAGCACTTCAGCGCGATCAATTCCAATTTTTCGTTGAAAGACTTGTTACTGCCTATTCCCTACAACGAACGGATTCTCAATCCCGAAGGCCTTTATCAGAATCCGGGATACGGAAGCAATTAAACGGTTCGGGACATGAAAAGATTCTCGTTAATTCTTCAGGCATTCCTGCTCGGTTGCACGGGTATCCGTCGTAGAGAGGCAACCCGTTAGACATTTGAAAAATTTTAACAGACTGAAACCATGAAAAGAATCATATCGTTGCTATGCGTCGCATGTTTGGTTTTGATAACCGCATGTTCCGACGACAAAGAGGTGGGGCCGATTTTCGATTCGGTCCTTACCCCCGATTTCACGTTCGATGACGGCGCAGAGATTATCGCCGGCGTCGATGCCGTACAGTTTACCGACAATTCAACGGCCAAAGGCACGGAGATCAGCGGCTATTTCTGGCATTTCGGATTCGCCGGACTGGGAAACTGGTCGGAAGAGGCTGCTCCGGACCCTGTCATGTACAAGGAGGCCGGCGAATATGTCGTTACGCTGACGGTCTACGGCGCCGACGGCAACAGCAGCTCGACCAAACGGACCATTGTCGTCAAGGCCGCCAATCTGGCGCCCTCGGCATCCTTCACGTATACTCCGGAAACGGCGGTTGTGGATACCGAAGTAACCTTTACCGACACATCGGTCGATTCCGATGGCGAGATCGTCGCCCGCCGGTGGACCCTTCCCGATAATACGACCTCTACCGAAGCTTCGGTCAAATATACCTTCACGAAGGGCGGCACGTTCGATGTGACGCTTCAGGTGACTGATGACCGGGGTGCAAGCAGCGAGGTTTCGAAGAAAATCTTCGTAGCAGGCGACGAGGGCATCGGCTCCGGCAGCGAGAGCGACCCGTGGCAGATTGCCACCGCCGACCGATGGAACGAGATCGCGCAGTCGATCAACGGCACCCAGCCGGGCGATTATAAAGCCGGGGACTACTATCTGGTGACGAACGATATCGATTTCAGCGGTAAGAACTTCATCGCATGGGACAGCTTCTCCGGTCAGCTCACCGGCAACGGCAACTCGCTGAAGGGCATTACGGCGACCCGCACGGTTGCGGAGGCCGACATCGACGCGGATGCTGCCATCTTCGGCGTCATCCGCATTAATTCGGGTACGGTCAAGGATCTCAAAATCGAAGCTACCCTCACCTCGAACGGCAACCGGATCGGCGGCATGACCGGGCGCAACAACGGAACGCTCGACGGCGTATACTTCGTGAAAGGCACGCTCACGGGTGTGAAGCGTGTCGGCGGCATTGCGGGCGAAAACAACTCGGTTATCGTCAACTGCGCAGTGTTGGGCGGCAACATCTCGTCATCGGGCGAGAATGCCGGCGGCATCACGGGCGGCAACACCAATGCAAAAGCCTTCGTCATCAACTGTTACAGCTGGATGGAGTCGCTCGTTTCATCGGGGCCCAATACCGGCGGCATCATCGGTTACGGTGGCAGTGACTCGTTTGCCGTCAACTGCTATACGACAACGGCGACCGTTGTCTCCGGGGGCATGTACGGCGGAGCTGTCGGATACGTCAAGAAGAGCAACCTGCAGAACATCTACGGCAATTCAGCGGTCGGCGTCGCTGTGGGAAGAGCGAAAAACACCGGCAGCAATGTTCCTTCGGTATGGCCGACGCAGACTTCCAGAGCCCTCTCGCTCGGAGAGATGATGTCGGGCAGCGTGAGCGTACCCTCGAATAACACGGAGTACGGCAGCTTCGTCGAGGCGTTGAATGCCGGCGTGGATATTTTCAACAGTGCGACGTTCAGCCAGAAACCCGAAGGCGTGGTACTCCGCCGTTGGAAGAGTTCGGGCACCTACCCGGTTCTGGCGGACTAACCCTTCATTCATGTTTGTAAAACGGCCCTGGAGGGTGATCTTTCGGGGCCGTTTTTATCCATTTAAAATTGAAACCAATGAACAAGCGTATTTTTATTTTTCTATTCATTATCGGGGCGTTATGTCTGTGCGGTTGTGCGGACGACTTCGCCACAAAAATCAATTTGGACGGAAATTCGTCCGAGGGAGAATTTAACAGCGAGGCCGCGCTCTATGGTACGGTTCAGGACAACTACGGCAAACCGATAGCGGGCGTACTTGTCAGTGACGGCATGCAGACTACTGAAACCGATGCGAAAGGCAATTGGCAGTTGTTCAGCGACCTGAAGCTTCGTCGGTTCGTGTTCGTCACGATTCCGGCCGGTTATGAAGTTCCGTCGAAGAACGGAATTCCCCAGTTCTGGCAGCGGATTCCCGAAAACGAGAAGCAATTCAAGGCCGATTTTACGTTGATGAAGCGCGCCGGCTCGGGCGATCGGTATACGATTTTGATGACGGCCGATCCGCAGATCCGCGCCAAGACCGCGGGAACGGACAAATACATGTTCCATTCGATTGACATTTACGAGGATATGTGCAAAGACATGAAGGAGCTCGCCGCGACGATCACCGACCGTCCGGTATACAGCATTTGCCTGGGCGACATGGTGCACAACAACATGAGTTTGTGGGAAGACTATTGCGAGGGCCTCAAGGATTTTTCGTTCCCGGTGTTTCATGTGATCGGCAACCATGACCACATTCAGAATGCTGCGAGCGACGATTTGGCCGTGGCGGAATATGAAAAATACCTCGGGCCGACGAATTATGCCGTCGATCTGGGACAAGTTCACTACATTTTCCTCGACAATATCGAAATGGCGGATAATTCCGCACTCACGGCCAGCGCCACGGGCGCCTACAAGAACGGGCTTTCCGAAGAGGCTGTCGAATGGCTGTGCGGTCATCTGTCGCATGTCGACAAAAACAAGATCCTCATGGTTTGCGGACACACCTCGTTTTACAAGAAGATCGGTTACGATCCGTCGGTGTCGGACCTGAATGCATCCGTCTATACGGGATTGTTCTCCGCCTACAAATTCGTGCATTCATGGGCGGGGCACAACCACGATTATTATAACTATGCCTATGCCGCCGAGGAGACCAGTCCGAAATACCCCAATGTCGAGTCGCATATCCTGGGACGTTCGACCGGTATGTTGGGACTCAATGCGTCCGTTACGTCCGACGGCGGCCCGCGGGGTTATCTGGTGATCGATGTCGACGGCGAGAACATCACGTGGAAATTCAAGGCCTGCGGTTATGAGGAGGGCAAAAAGCTGGAAAACCTACCTGCCGACTGGCAGCTCCGTGCTTATGCGCCTAACGAGCAGGGCTGGTACACTTCCGGGAAAGTTTATGTCAACGTCTGGAACTACGACGCCCACTGGGGGCCCGTTTACTATTCGGATAGCGGTAAAACGAAGGTGGCGATGAGCAAGGACAAGACCCACGACGGTTACGCCAATTCACTCTACGAGCAGTATAAGGATCAGTATACGGTATTGGCATACACCACGACACCCCATATGTTCAGTATCGAACCGTCGGAAGGTGCCACTTCGGCGACGATCGAGACAACCGACCGGTTCGGCAACCGTTATACTGCCAGTGTAAGTTGGTAACCCCTCTCCTGCGTTCCGGGCCGCCGGGGATTTTACAATAGACAATGTGTGATCTATGAGATGTGATTTTGTATTTTGGGGAGCCGCCGCATTGGGCGGATTGGTCCCTGTTCACGGGCAGGATAATACGATGCGCCGTCCGAATATTCTGTTCTGCATCGCCGACGATGCCGCATGGCTTCATTTCGGGGCTTATGGCTGCCAATGGGTCTCGACGCCGGTTTTCGACAGTGTGGCCGCACGGGGTGTGCTGTTCGAGAATTGTTACACTCCGAATGCGAAATCGGCGCCTTCGCGTGCGTCGCTGCTCACGGGACGCTACTCGTGGCAGTTGGGCGAGGCGGGTAATCACATCTGTCATTTTCCCGAGGATGCCGGGGTCTTCACCGAGGCGCTCGAAGAGGCTGGGTACGACGTGGCCTTTACCGGCAAGGGCTGGGCTCCGGGCAATCCCGGCATGAAGAACGGCCGTAGACGGCAGTTGACGGGTGAAGCGTGGCAGAATCGGAAACTGACGCCTCCGACATCCGAGATGCTCGCCACGGACTATGCGGCGAATTTTTCCGACTTCCTCTCCTCGCGTGAGGATGCGTCGCGGCCGTGGTTCTTCTGGTTCGGCTGTCGCGAGCCGCACCGCCGCTATGAATACGGCAGCGGAGCGGCCAAAGGCGGACGGACGACCGGAGAGATCGATCGTGTTCCGGCTTTCTGGCCCGACAACGAGACGGTGCGTAACGACATGCTGGACTACGGGTTCGAGATCGAACATTATGACCGGCAGTTGGGGCTGATGCTGGCCCGGCTGGAAGAACTCGGGGAGTTGGACAACACGCTTGTCATTGTCACGTCGGATAACGGAATGCCGTTCCCGCGTGCCAAAGGGACGCAGTACGAGTATGCTCATCACATGCCTTTGGCCATGATGTGGCCGCAAGGAGTGAATAGTCCCGGACGCCGGGAGGCGGTTTACGTCTCGTTCGTGGACATCGCACCGACCATTCTGGAGATTGCCGGAACGGACCCTTCGGCGGCCGGGATGGCGCCGCTTCCGGGCGGGAGCCTCGTGCCGCTGTTGCGGAATGAACCGGACCCTTGTGCAGCGTTGCGCGAACGGGCGTTGCTGGGCCGCGAGCGGCACGACAACGGACGCCCCGGTGACCAGGGTTATCCGATCCGGGGGATTGTACGGGGCGGTTGGCTCTATCTGTGCAACCTCAAACCGTGGCTGCTGCCCGGCGGCAATCCGGAAACGGGCTACCGCGACATCGACAGTTCCCCGACGAAAACAGCCATTCTGCAATTGCGGCGCAGCGGGCAGGATCGTCGTTATTATGACCTGTCGATGGGACAGCGTCCGGCGGAGGAGTTGTACCATGTCGAAACGGACCGCGAATGCCTCGCCAACCGGATCGGGGACGTTTCATGCCGGATTCTGGCAGATTCACTGCGGGCCGAGCTTTTCCGGACGCTGCGCGAGCAGGGCGATCCGCGGATGACGGGCGACGGCGACGTATTCGATCGCTATCCCTACGACAAGCCGGGAAAGGACAGCGTTTACGAACGGACCGTCAGTGGGGAGATCATTCCGTGGGAACAGTCGAACTGGGTGCTTCCGACCGATTACGAACAATACGAAACAGTAAAAAACAACTAACCCGAATATGATGATAAGATTATTGATTTTTCTTGCATCCCTTTTCCTGTTTGGTGCTTGTGCGAGTTCCGAATCCGTTTCCGGCACCCGTGCCGAACGGGTTGTTTCAGAGATTCACGACCCCGCCTCGAAAAAGGTGCTGGTCGCCTCCCATCGGGGCGACTGGCGCAACTATCCTGAAAATTCACTCCCTGCCATCCGCAGCGCTATCGAAATGGGAGTCGACATTGTAGAAATAGATTTGGCGCTGACCTCGGACAGCGTGCTGGTACTCTGTCACGACCGCACCATCGACCGGACGACTTCGGGCAGGGGACTTATTGCGGAAATTACTTATGATTCCATTCGGCGGGTGAATTTGCGTGCGGGGCAGAATGCGGTCACACATTGGAAAGTACCCACGCTCGAAGAGGTGCTCATATTATGCAAAGACAAAATTGTCGTCAATATCGACAAAGGATTTCAATATTACGGGTTGATACATCCGTTGCTTGAAAAATACGGCATGCTGGAACAGGTGCTCATCAAAAGCAATGTCACCGCCGACCGTGCCGCCGCGACTTTCTCGAAATATGACGACAATTGTCTTTTTATGCCCATTGTAAACTTCGGGAAGAAATCGTACCGAAAAATTCTCGAAAGCTATGAACGACTGAAATATCCATTGCTGGCTTACGAAATCTGCTGGTCGGAATACACGCCCGAGGTCGAGACCTGCATGCGCGAAGTCATCGCCGGCGGCTCGAAACTGTGGGTGAACTCCCTGTGGCCCTCCCTGAACGGCGGGCTTTGCGACGATGCCGCGGTAGAGGGCGACCCGGCCGAGGTGTACGGGAAACTGGTCGATATGGGCGCCACCATGATCCAGACCGACCGCCCCGAACTGCTGATCTCCTACCTCCGCTCGCGCGGACTGCACGACTGACGCCATGAGCCGTATTACGGAATTCTACCGCATCAGTCCTGCGGCTCCTGCCCGGGAGCAGGACGAAGCATCGCGCGACAAGTACTACCGCCGCCTGCGCCTGCAGGCATTCGTCGCCGCAACGCTCGGATACAGCCTCTACTACGTCTGCCGCACCAGTCTCAACGTCATGAAGAAACCCATTCTCGACAGCGGGTCCTTGGACGCATCGCAGTTGGGAGTCATCGGCTCGGCACTCCTCTTCGCCTATGCCATCGGCAAGTTCGTCAACGGATTCATCGCCGACTACTGCAACATCAAGCGCTTCATGGCCACGGGACTCATCGTCTCGGCCGCGGCCAACGCCCTGATGGGGCTCATGGGGCTCGCACATTCCGTAGTCCCGACAGCCGTGATATTCGTTGCATTCGCCGTGATGTGGGGTCTGAACGGGTGGGCGCAGTCCATGGGAGCGCCTCCGGCCATCATATCCCTCTCCCGCTGGTATCCCCTCAAGGAGCGCGGGACCTACTACGGGTTCTTCTCCGCAAGCCACAACCTCGGGGAGTTCTTCTCATTCCTTTTCGTAGGCTCCATCGTCTCCTTTGCGGGTTGGCAGGCCGGGTTCTTCGGATCGGCCGTGGCAGGGGCCATCGGCGTGGTGCTGGTACTCTGCTGGCTCCACGACACGCCGGAGTCGAAAGGACTCCCGCCGGTAGAGGCGCTGGCCCATGAAAAACCCGTCCCCGGAGCGGAGAAGTCCGTCAAAGAGATTCAGAAGCAGGTGCTCCGCACCCCGGCGGTATGGGTGCTGGCGGCGGCAAGCGCGTTCATGTACATATCCCGCTATGCCATAAACGGCTGGGGAGTGCTGTTCCTGCAAGAGGCCAAGGGATTCTCGGATGTAGAGGCGATTTCCGTAGTCTCGATAAACGCACTGCTGGGAATACTCGGAACCGTGCTCTCGGGATGGTTCTCGGACAAACTCTTCAAGGGAGACCGAAAGATACCCGCCCTGCTGTTCGGCATACTGAACTCCCTGGCCCTGGCACTGTTCCTGTACGGAGGAAATGCCATGTGGGTGAACGTCCTCTCGATGGTGCTGTTCGGAATAGCAATCGGCGTGCTGATCTGCTTCCTCGGAGGATTGATGGCTGTGGACATCGTGCCGCGAAAGGCCACGGGTGCCGCGCTGGGGGTCGTGGGAATAGCAAGCTACATCGCGGCGGGCATTCAGGACGTAGCATCGGGATGGCTTATCGACAGGCACATCACCGTAGCCGCCGACGGCGCGAAGCACTACGATTTCGGGCCCGTGGCACTATTCTGGATTGCGGCGTCAGTAATATCATTTCTGCTCCCGCTATTAAACCGGAAAAAAGATAAAGGCTAACTATTGAAACTATGACTTACAACCGAACTTAGAGCATCAGATACAATCCTATATGAAATAATATCAGGAAATGGAGCATTATCCTATCTGCAAGCCCTGGGACTTCTTGAAGTTCCGGGGCTTGTCGTTTCCGAATATCAAAAGATCCGAGGACCTCCTACGGATTTGCAAAGTAATGTAATAAACAAATTATATTGAAATTCAAAAAACAGATAGCCATGTTACGAAATACCCGATCTTTTGAAAAGAATAGTTTTATCCGTTTTCTGCGTCTTTCGCAAGTACGTTCTCTCTTTGCTTCGGAATACGAACAAGCACAAACAGCATACGAACGTTATATCAACTGTATTCAGCGGTTGTTCCGACCCGGAAAATTATCTCCTGCGGATACACTTCATATGATGGCAAAGTTAAGAATAAAGTTGATAGCAATCCAAGAAGAACCGGTAAAAGTGGCTCCGGAAATGGAATCGTTACTTCGGGCAGCCATTGCATTGACAAATTTCGAAATAAAAATGGTCTGGTTGAAAGTAAGCCATCCTGCGGTCATGGACTGTAGTAAGAAAGTCGCATTGCCGAAGTCTCCGATTTATTTGGCAGAACAATTTACGCCCACAGATCTTATGGAAATAGTAACTTCGATGCAGGGACTCGGAGTCGGACGATGTCTCGATGGTTCACAGGCTTCTTTGGATATGTTCGTAGAAAGTTTCTCGTGGATGTTCAATGTTCGGATAAACAATCCCAATCAGTGTAAGCATGCAATACTGAACCGAAAACTGCGGTTGACTCGTTTTTTGGACTTATTGAGAGGATATCTCATTGAAAGAAGCCAACAATGATAATCGGCAGCCCTCACTTAAGGGCTGTTTCCAATTCTGGAGAATATAATTTTATAGAATACAAAAAAGAAATTTGTTATACCTTTATCGTTTTCGACAATTTGCCTATTTTGAGAATTTTTCATATCTTGCGAGAGGTTATTTGAAATGCGGTATTTGAGCGCAAGTCGCTGAAAATAAGCCGTTGTCTTTTCGTTACCTATTCTCCTGTACAAAGATGTAACGACTCGATAAATCAAGTCGTTACATCTTTATAAACCCACACCGATGATTATTCGGTATTTTCCGATAGCGCTATTGTCGTAGCTTATCAGGCGTTTCTGTTTGCCCCTCTCCGGGCGGCGGATCGGAG
>PPYE01170832.1_pt1 | contig 19310 bp, 17 predicted proteins | sample 1559881 | NCBI WGS metagenome assembly PPYE01 (sample SAMN08240022, study PRJNA423297) | Human gut metagenome, whole genome shotgun sequencing project. | reverse complement strand
GGCGGCAGCGGCGGCAGCACCTACAGCGAAAGCGGGGGCGGCGGCAGCGGCCGCAGCGGGAAATTCTGAGAAGGTGGCCGGATGATGAAGAATTTGCTCCGGCGCCGCTTTCTCCCGGCGATTTTGTGCATGGCGCTGGCCCTTGGCCTGTCTGCCTGCGGAGGAAAAGACACACCGCCCGTTGAAACGGAAACGGACGGTGCGATGGGCACACTTTCCGGCAGCAAGGGAGAAAAAGATTCCGGGGTGGGTGTGTTCTCCGGCAGCGGGGAAGAAACAGTGGAGGCGGAATTGGCGGAGGAGTCCCTGAACCTGTTGTATGACGCCATGGCATACGATGACCAGTACGCCGGCGCGGTCGCCTATCTGGGATACAGGAAGCAGGGGGACTCCACCCCACTGTCGGACTGGCTGGTGGAGAATTGTGCCGGATTGGTCGAGGCGATGCCGTTTCTACTGCATATACCGGCCGAACGTATCCTCGGCGCAGGTTGGGGGGATTTATTCTGCATCGTTCCCCGGGATGAGAATACCAGCCTTGCCGTGAACCATGTCACCTGGGAATCTCTCGGTAACGGCGTTTGGCCTGTACCGGGTGAGGTGCTCTACCGGGAGGAGTGTGCCCAGCCTGTACTGATATTCGTAAATTATGAGCAATGGCGGGATGAACCGGACACGGAGATCGTCCTTGTGACAAACGATGGCGTGGAGATGAAGTGGCTCCCGCTGACCGATGAATACGGCATTCCCATCGTGCCCACCGGGGAGAACTACCTTCCCACGCTGATGGATTTCGGCATCTGGGGCTATGTGACCGGGTTGGACTACCCCGAGGACTGGGAGCCGTCCGGGGACGACTGGTGGCTGCCGCCCACAGACTGGGGGCTGGCTTACACAAATTGGACCTGCGAGCACTGGTACATAGAGTTCGGCTGGGGCGACAGCGACCCGGACTATTCCGGACGCATCGATCTCTACCATCAGCTGGAGGATGGGCAGGAGTATGCGTACTCGTATTCCGGCATCTGGCGTATGGAGGGCGACTGCCTGCATCTGGACCTCTCGGACGGCGCGGGCACCCGCATGAGCGGCAGCTTCCCGGTGCTGATCGACCCCTCCGGCGAATCTCTCCATATCCAGCAGGATCGTGAAACCGGTGTGTGTCCGCCCTTTTTTGGCGAGGGCATGACCTGTATGGATCTGATACGCGCCTATGGCTGAGAGAACATCAGGCGCACGAGTGTGGGACAGGCGTGAAAGGAGTATTTGCATGAGTATTTTTGACAGGCTAAAGCAGTCCGCCGTGGATGCCGCGGCGACAGCAGCCACAGCCATTGGAAACAAGCGGGAAACCTTTACCTTCGCGGCCCTCCCCGAAAGCCTTGCCCAGATGCAGGCTCTCCCGGAGGCGGCCCTTGACACACCCTTTCAGACGGCGGCGCTGACGGTGTGTGCGCTGTGTGCCTATGCTGCAGATAAGCAGATCGGTACGGATATGCTGAACTGGCTGCGCGGACCCCGTCCTTTGAGCGGACAGGAGATCTCCTTCTTAAACGACCGCTTCCGTGACGGAAAGACCTACCTTCCCTTCACCTACTTTGCCGGCTCTACCCCCGACAACAATTACACACCCGCCCAGCCCTATACCATCCGGGTGGAAAGCAACCATGTTTCCGGTGAGGAGCAGGGCTATATGAAACTGTTTATCCCCTGCGGCGGCGCGGACAGCCCTCGCCCCATCAAACTCCGACAGCGGGGTAGCGATGGGAAATGGTTCCTCTGGGAGCAATATCTGCTCACCGGCGTCCGTACCCCCAAGTCCGCCGATCCCTGGGCGTGAGTCAGGCGGCGCGGTTGTGGAGGATCGGCTCATGGAAGCCGGAGCAGGCGGGAGCGATCAGAAAACCATCTGTATTTATCGGTTTGGATAGAGGGTGCCGATCATGAAAACAGTGCTGTTTATATCATCCAATAAGGTGCTGGGACAGGGGTTGTCAGCGGCCATCCAGGCAAAGCCGCAGCTTGACTTCCTGTGGGCGGCCCAGCTCCATTATCCGCAGGCTGTGGTCGGCGTTGATATCTTTCATGCGGATGTGGTGATATTGGATATTGTGGATCAGGCGGATATGGATCAGGCGGTCGGGATCTGCCAACCTCTTCGGCAGGTTGAACAGGACCTCAAGATCCTGCTTCTGGTCAGGCCGGAACAGTCCGCCGTATGCAGCCGTGTCATAGATGCAAAAAATGCCGGACTGATCGATGATTTCGTCTTTTATGATAGTTCTCTGGCGTATCTGCTGGCGAAATTGGCGGCGTTTTCATAGTATGATTGGACGGTAGTGAAGAAAAATCAGATGTAATTATTGAACTCGTATTAATAAAATGAATTGGTGATTTCTATGCGGCATGAATCCAAGTGGATAGGGTGTCCACAATGCGGCAGCAAAACAAAAGTCAAGGTATATGAAGAAACTGTTTTAGTAAAATTTCCGCTTTACTGCCAAAAGTGTAAAAAAGAGTACTTGGTCAATGTGGTAAAACTGAAGATGGTATTGAGCGACGAGCCAGATGCTTAAAGCACAGAGCCTGCTTTTCCCGGATGAAGGGATCAGCAGGCTCTGCTTTTTTTATGTTTTCTATCCAATCTCTATGGTGTCCTTCGCTCGAAGTGCAGAGAGAACAGACTCTATCACAGGAATCAGAGATTCTGCCTCCTGTTCATTGCACTCTTCTACCATTAAGCGAAGCTGTTGAAGTGCTGGAGCTTCTCGTTGCAGCTCAGGGGTAAAAATGGTTCTGGCATCAATACGAAGGGCGCGAACTAGAGGGTACAGCACTTCCATTTTAGGATTTGCCTTGTAGTTTTCAATATTCATCACAGTTCGCACATCAATATCAGCCATGTCTGCTACCTGAAGTTGTGTCAGGCCGCGCTGATAACGTGTACTCTTCACCGCATTTCCCAGTGGATAGGAGAAGTCATACATCGCAATTCACCTCAAAGATATTCTACATTACATCATTTTTTCATTGAATGCGACACAATTCTCCTATTAGGTGTAACGCAATACACTGTTCGATGTATTTGGAGTCAATAAAACTGAATTATAGTATCGGCAAGGCAGCCGCATTTGCCGAAGATCAAAACATTTTTAAGAAGGAGGAGATGCTGGCTGTCTGTGTGCCGGCCGCGTGAGCGGGCGAAAGGAAATATGCGACATGGTAGGCACCAACTGCCGCATTAAGTTGTTCCGCCTGGTCAAGCCGGGTCACACTGCTCTCAGAACAGCACGAGGGAGGCAATCAAGAAAATATCGGGATGCGCAGGTTAGACAAGTCAGAAAGGATGAAAAACCTCCGCCTACTGTCCCCGACCCTCTCCCTGGACTTCTTAATGTAGCTCTTGAACAGATTGCCGACTCCATACTTTTATGTAAAAGCGGTAAATCACTTTTATATTGTAATTTTTCTGCAGGGTGTCGAGACCCTCCGAACTGAAATTTGGTTTGCGCTTATATTTCATAGATCGGAGGAAAGCATGAATGGGTTTTGAAAGAGATGCTTATGCCACCCGAATCAAGAGCCTGCGTAAAAAAAGTGGACTCACCCAAGAACAGCTTGCTGAAAAAATAAATGTGACAAGCACTTACATCGTGAAAATCGAAAACAGCCAGCGAACCGGATCAATTGAATTTTCTGTTGATCTGGCAAAATGTTTTGGTGTTTCTCTCGATTACCTTCTTCTTGGCGAAGAAGTCGGAAATAAGAAGCAGGCCCTTCAAAGAGTGATATCTTTCCTGTCTGAATTGGAAGCAGAACTCTAAACCTGACAAAGAGGGCAAGAAACCTGTCATTATGTTTCTGTCGCGCACAGACGCCCAGTTGTACAATGAAGCCAAGACCAAAGAAATTGGTTTTCATGCACCTTGAAAAATACTGTGTATCATGCAGTCAGATCCGGCAGCGAACTAACGTCAGCTTACGGCCCCTCTGACGAAGGGGGACAGCGATGCGGCGGGTGCGCGAGGACCACCTGTAGAATCTGCAGAAAGACTTTTTTCTCTCTGCTGATCTATAAAAGACGACGGCCTTGAAAGGTGCACAGCGGGTCCACCCAGCCTAAAACAGCCTTGGCAAGCTGTTTCGCAATGATCCCGTAAGCCTATAATGGTACTCTGTGTCTATCCATTTTGATGGGGGCACCTCGGAGCGATCCTCGGAGGGGTGAGATTCCCGGAGGGCGGCGCCAGCCGCCGGTTCGTATGTCGCCCGTGGCTCGGGAAGTAGTGTCGAATAGAGCCAGAAAAGGTACAGCACAGCGCTGTACGATAAGAAACATAATAGGGGCTGCTTCAGAATCATGGAACGCCGTATTGTTCTCCGAAACTATCTGGAGCAGCCCCTTGACTCAATGATTACTGTCAGCGAAGGAACATGGTTCCTTCGCTTTTTGCGTAGAAAGGAGCTCCAAATGGATGTCAATGTTAATTTTTTGGGGCTGATGAATTTACTCCAGATCCTGAAAAATGCGGGACTCATCAGCAGGGCAGAGGCGCGAAGAATTGCCGCTCGACTCAAGGTAGACATCGGCGCAGATATCGTCATTTCCATATAATTCTTTCGGATTTCTCATCTCTTTTAAGTATGGCTATTTCATCAAGAGTGTGGTAGTGTGTGTTGCTGAAAAAAGGAGGTGGAATCATGCGGAAAGAACGCGGCACCGTCGGATCGTTGGCGTTGGAACAAGGGCATAGGGTGATCGCTATCCCTCCTGTCAGCCAGGAACAAACACGGAAACTGCGGGTGGCTGCCTATGCCCGTGTCAGCAGTAATTCCGAGGATCAGCTCCACTCCTTTGCGGCCCAGACTACCCACTATACGGAGCTGATACACCAGAACCCTGACTGGGAGTTTGTTGATGTATATGCCGACAAAGGAATCACAGGGACTTCTGCGGAAAAAAGAGATGATTTCCAGCGGCTGTTGGCAGACTGCCGCCGAGGCCGAATCGACAAAATACTGGTCAAGTCTTCCTCTCGGTTTGCAAGAAACGCCAAAGAAAGCCTGGAGGCTGTTCGAGAACTGAAAGCACTGGGGATTGCGGTCTGCTTCGAAGAAGACAAGATTGACACCTCTAAATTATCCGGCGAACTTTTGACGGCCATCTTTGCGATGCTTGCGCAGAAGGAAAGCGAGGCTATCTCCGAACGGATGCGATGGAGCTATCAGGTGAGGATGAAAGCCGGGAAGTTCATAACCTGCAATGCACCGCTTGGTTATGATTTGGTGGACGGGAAACTAGAAATCAATGAAAACGAAGCGGAAGTCGTTCGGCACATTTTCCAGCAATACTTGTCAGGTCAAAGCTTGGAAAGTATAGCAAAAGACCTCACCCGATATGGAGTTCCTACAAGAGCAGGTGGGCCTTGCTGGGGAATGACCGCAGTCGGCTATATTCTGGGCAATGAAAAATATGTCGGAGATTCACTGCTCCAAAAATCATATACAACAAAGACCCTTCCACATCGAATCGTTAAGAACAATGGAAAATATCCTCAATACTACATTCAAAACTCGCATCCCGCTATCATTGAACGAAATACGTTTGAAATGGTGCAAAATCTTCTGGAGAGGCGAAGGGAGGCTTTGCATCCGCAATCTCAAGGAAAGTATGTGTTTACCGGGAAAATAATCTGTCAGACATGCGGTTCTACATTTAAGAGAAAGAGCATTGATGGAACATCAGTCTGCTGGATTTGTCAAACGCACAACCGCTACCCTGAACGTTGCCAGACTGCTCGGCTTCCCGAACAGCAGATAAGGGCGGCGTTCTTGTGTATGTACTATAAACTCCGCCATCAGGGGATCAATATTCTTAAGCAGCTCCTCAAGGATCTCCAGGCAGCCCGAGAGGCAAGAATGCTATGGAGTATGGACATTGTAAAACTGAATGACAGAATCGCAGACATTATCAGTCAGGATCGACTTCTGGCCCAGCTGAAACAGCAAGGGCTTGTCGATCCTGATCTCTTTATATCACGACGCGACAGGTTGGCTGAACAGCTCCGCACCGCAAAGCTGGAAAAAGAGCGACTGCTGGAGGCTGAGGAGGATCAGACGATCCAACAGACCTTGGCTATTATGGATGCTCTGGAATCTGGGCCGGATCTCCTTGCAGAGTTCGATGAGGAGCTGTTCAGCGAGCTTGTAGAAAAAATCATCGTGGAAAAAGAAGGGCGACTGCGGTTCCACCTCATCAATGGATTGGAGCTCACGGAACAGATAGAAAGGACGGTGCGGTGATGGCAACTAACCGAAAGCAGCCCTTTGGTTACCGGATTGTATGTGGGGAGATCGTACCGCATGAAAGTGAAGCCGCGACGGTTCAATGGATCTTTGCAACATATCTTGCGGGGGCCTCTTACAGTACCTTGGTGGGAGCTCTTCAGGAGCGGGGCGTCCCCTATGATACCGGAAAGCCGTGGAATAAGAATATGGTGGCCCGTATTCTAGAAGACAGGAGGTACATTGGAGAGGGAGGGTTCCCCCAGATCCTGAAGCAAGAACAATTTAATGCGTCACAGGTCTCCAAACAGGAACGAGTACCACCCCGCCACCAGACCCCGGCGCAAAAAGAACTGCGGCGCCTGTGTGGAAGTACTCCTCCCTCCTGGGTGGAAGGACAGGTGCTGGGACTCCTGAACGGTTTGATTGAGAACCCCGATATGATCTCCTGCACAGCGGACGCGGAGGAAGAATCGGAGGTAGGCGCGCTCCGGCGACAACTGGATGACGCACTCCATTCCCCGCCGGTGGAGGAAGCGCAGATCCGCTCTATGGCAGTGCATCTGGCAGTGCTGCGGTTAAATGCAATCGGAGTGGAGGAATATGAAACCAAACGTCTGCAAAGCCTGTTTCGAGCGCAGAATCTCATGATGGAACTGGACCGAGAAATGCTTCATGAGAGTGTCCGGAAAGTCACATTCGTCGATGGAGTAGTCAGTGTCTTGCTGAAAAACCAACAAATACTGAAAGGAGAAGCTGTGAAATGAAGGAGATCGCTCCGAATGTCATTATGATCCCCCCAAAGGAGGAAACGGCTCAAGAGAAAGAGCGTAAGCGGAATTTGCGGGTGGCAGCCTACTGCCGAGTGTCTACCGACGATGAAGAGCAGCTTTCCAGTTATGAAAATCAGCGTGACTACTATACCGACAAAATCATAAATGAACCGGGCTGGACGATGGTTGATGTGTTCGCAGATGAGGGAAAGACTGGGACCTCGACCTGTTCACGCAAGGACTTCCTGCGGATGATCAGGCAATGCCGACAGGGAAAAATCGACATGATCCTGACAAAGTCAGTCTCACGATTTGCCCGGAACACTGTGGATACGCTCAACTTCACGCGGGAACTGCGAAACCTGGGGATTCCGGTTATCTTTGAGGAGCAGAATATCAACTCCATCTATCCGGAGAGCGAATTCCTCATCACGCTCTACGGCGCATTTGCTCAGTCCGAAAGTGAGAACACCAGTTCCCGCGTCACCTGGGGGATCAGACAGGCCATGCGTTCTGGTCACGCGCACCTGCATTATAAATGGCTGCTGGGATATGAGCGCGGGCCGGATGGGAAGGCCGTGATCGTTCCGGAGCAGGCGGAGACCGTCCGTTTCATCTACCAGCGGTACTTGGCGGGCGATACCCTTCGTACCATCAAAGCGGCCCTTGAAGAAAAAGGCTGCTTGACTGTCACGGGAAAGACAGAGTGGACCCCTGCCCGTATTCAGAGCATTCTGACCAATGAGAAATACTGCGGTGACGCATTGCTGCAGAAAACCTTCATCCAGGACTGTATCAGCAAAAAGGTCATTCAAAACACGGGACAGCTCCCCAAGTATCTCATCCAAAACCATCATCCGGCCATCATCAGCCGTGAGGAGTTCGATGCTGTGCAGCTGGAGCTTGCCCGCCGGCGTGCCCGCACCGGAGGGAATAAAAAGAGTGCGCCAACGGGCCGGTGTAAATACAGCGGTAAGTACATACTCAGCAACCTGCTATTCTGCGGCGAGTGCGGAACTGCTTACCGGCGATGTGTCTGGCAACGAAAGGGATATCAGCGTGTGGTGTGGCGGTGCATCAGCCGGATAACCTACGGAACAAAATACTGTAAGCACTCCGTTACTATTGATGAAGATCTGCTAAAGCAAGCAATTTTAACTGCTGTCAACCGCGTGATGGCCAGTCAGGAGGATCTGACAGACAAATTAATCAGTGCTATGAGGGAGGAACTGCTGACCATCCCCGGCGAAGGCTTAAGCCTTTCCGATATCGACCGGGCTTTAGAGAATTTGGCAAACCAGTTCGATCAGCTGCTGAAAGAAGCTTCCCTCTCTGCTGATAGTTCAGAGAATGCAGAGCAATTCCGGCGCATCTCCACCGCTATGTCCGAATTGAAAGAGCGTCGAGCGCAAATAGAGAAACTCCACCGAGAAAATGAGCAGATGTATCGTCGGACTAAGGCTGCAGAGGCAGCATTGCCGGCTGCTTCGGCGGAAATTACAGAGTGGAAAGAAGATGTACTCTATCAACTGCTGGAAAAGGTGACTGTACTGGATGAGGCGCGAATCAAAGTGACGTTTCGCAGCGGCGTGGAAATTGAACAGGCATTGGAAAAAGACGAGAGGAGTGTGACGGCATGAGTGTTTATGCCACGGGAGACTGCCACGGAACCTTCCGCCGGTTTGGTCGAAAATACTTCCCGGAACGAGCCAACATGTCCCGTGACGACTTCGTTATTATCTGTGGTGACTTCGGAGGCCTCTGGGAAAGTTCTGAGGAGGAAAACTATTGGCTGGACTGGCTGAATGACAAGCCCTGGACCACCCTATGGGTGGATGGAAACCACGAGAACTTCACGCTGCTTTCAGAATTCCCACTTGAGATGTGGCATGGAGGAATGGTGCATCGGATACGGCCCAACATCCTGCACCTCATGCGAGGACATGTGTTTGAACTTCAGGGATATACCTTCTTCACCATGGGCGGGGCCAAGAGCCATGATGTGGAGGATGGAATTCTGGACTCAAAGGCACCAGACTTCGAAACCCGGCGTATGATGCTCGAGATCATGGGGCGGCGCAGATACCGAGTGTTAGGACAGTCCTGGTGGCCAGAGGAGCTCCCTTCGAAAGACGAGTATACTAGGGCTCGACAAAACCTGGACAAACACGATTGGGCAGTGGACTACATCATCACTCACTGTGCCCCAACTGATCTCGCCATAGCAATCAACCGTTACAATAAGGCGGATCCGCTTACGGATTTCCTTCAAGAGATTCAGGAAAAGGCCCGGTATCATTACTGGCTGTTCGGTCACTACCACGGCAATCAAGCAATCGACAATAAACATATCCTGCTCTGGGAACAGATTGTGCAGGTCATATAGAATCACAGCAAAGAGAAGTGTGGCAGTGCAATGCCGCATTTCTCTTTGCTGTGATCTACGGAATAAGGCGTATGGCGTCAGAAAGGAGAAGTCCATGAACATCCGGAAGCCCATTGATTACAGTGCGATGTATACTGGTTTGGATCAGGCACTGGAAAGAAACCTGCCACAGATGGAGCTGTATCTCGAAATCGGGAAACTGGTCAGCGCCAGAAAGGAAAAAGGAGCGGCAGCGGCAGCAGCAGAGTATCTTGCGGTCAAGTGTCCCGACAACTCGGGCTTTTCACCTCGGAACCTCCGTCGGATGCGGGACTTTTTCCGGACCTATGAAACTGCACCCGACATTCTGAAGGAGGCTCTCCTGATTGGGTGGACGCAGAATGTGGTTATCATGGAGGCAGGCCTGTCCATGGATCAGCGGCATTGGTATCTTCGAGCTGTTTTGCAGTTCGGATGGTCAAAGGCGGAGCTTCTGCGGCAGATTAGCGAACCTGCGCATGAGAAAATGAATCTCGACGTTTCGACCGGCACATGTTATACTGACGTTGACAAACAGAAACAGGAGAGACAGGATGACGAGGATTCTTTTTGTGTGTCATGGCAATATTTGCAGGAGTCCGATGGCCGAGTATGTCATGAAAAATCTGGTGAAAAAGGCTGCGATGGGGCATTTGTTTCACATTGCCTCAGCTGCAACCAGTCGGGAAGAAATCGGCAATCCGGTCTATCCTCCTGCCCAGAAGAAACTGGCGGAGCATGGAATCTCCTGTACCGGCCACGCTGCCCGACAGTTGACCAGTTGCGACTATGCAGATTACGATTTGCTGATCGGTATGGACCAGGCCAATGTCCACAATATGCGGCGCATTTTCTGTGGCGACCCAGCGGAGAAGATCCATCTGTTGATGGAGTATGCTGGCCAACCGGGCCAAGAGGTTGCCGATCCATGGTACACCAGAGACTTCGAGGCAACTTGGAGAGATGTGTCGGTGGGTTGCCAAGGGCTGCTTGATTACTTGGGAATGGCTCTGGGGGGTGCTGTAGAATGAAGAGACCAGAGCGACTGGTCGGATTTGTTTCTTATGAAGAGTATACTTTCCCTTTTGAATTTGATGAGAGGGAGTTTAAAGTAAATCTGTATCCTCCGAATCGGGAAGTTTGGAGGCGATATTCTTCTGGGGCACTTACGCTGGAACGACTGCAGCAAACAATAGAGTCATCTAATGAGTGGATTTCAAATCGAGAATTATCAGGAAGAACCAGTGAGGGATATCGCATTACTTTCTGGGTATCCAATAACTACAGTTCCTATCATGGGTTTTTGAGCTTCCCTGTTGCTTGGTATTTTATTTGGGAAGAAAGATATTCAAGTGAAGCAATTGATGGTTTTCGTATACGAGGACCAGAAATTGATGCGTTCTTTCCTCCGGAATCAGTGTTTGAATATGACATTCAACCAGCAAAAGACAGTATCCGGGCTAAGAAGATTACTTTATCAGCAGAATGCCAAAATGAGGTGGACGGAGGCAAGTTTCTTCTTTCAGACGGTCTCACTGCTGAAATTAAACTTCATTCCTATGCATCTGTTGTGCGAGCACAGAATCCCATGACATCACAGAGTTATATGACGCTTCAGTTTTCGAAAACAGAAGCTCTCCCTGGCTTGCTGAATGCGTATGAGCAACTATGGCGTTTTTTTATGTATGTCACCGGTCGGGCAAATGTTTCTTTAGACAATGTCGAGGTTTTTGCCTATAATCAAGAAAGAAAACGAGATTTTTTTGCCTGGCTTTGTTGCCGCCCACGATTTACAGGAGAAACGAATAAAAAAGCCAAGGACGAAATCATTGATTTTTCGATCTTGGGAACAAAATCGGCGGATTTGTTGAATGTAATTTCTGCTGGCCTGCTTGATTACGAATATCTTCCGCGCTGTATTGATGAAAAACGCTCCTACTCTGTTAGCCGGTTTATCATGATTCTGGCCGCTTTTGAACGGGAGTTCCGTAATATCTACGGGATAGATGCAGGGAGGTCGGAACCCTTTGTAAAAGTAAAAACAGAGGTTGTCCAACTAATGGAGAATTTCTGTGACGAGAAAACTGGGAAAGAAAGGGAATACGCAGCGGATCTCCTAAATGGAATTAAAAATTTTAGTTTAGGCTATTGGTTCAATGTAAAGTATGCGCTTATTGACTGTCGTGAAATCATGGAGGCGTTTACTCTCCGAAAATATGGAACGCCGCAAAAACCGTATAAGGCATTGGCTGAAGAAATTGGTCGTCGTGTTGGCAAACTGAGGAATGATCTTGCGCATGATAAGTTGAATTGGGACTTTGAAGCTGTTCAAATCAGTGATATTCAAGTTGTAGAAGAGCTCATCTACTCAATTCGGCTAAAAAATATTGGACTAGAGCCTGATAAAGCTAGACGGGCAATTCAAAAGTTATTTCAAGAAAAAAACATACAGATAAAACTGTGAGTTTGAACTTAACCGCTGGAAAGAAATCAGATTTATGAAAAAATGGGAAATCTAGATTGTAGCGGTTACACAAAAGAAGCCCTGAGGTCCAACGGCCTTGAGGCTTCTCTTTTTCTGGAAATGTTGTATAACGGTGGTAATATGGTAGCAACTGTCATTTTAGCTTGTGCATCTCCGGCTGGAGGCGGCCCGGATCGTTGTTATTGACGAGCGCAGAACCTGTGCTGCCTAAGGCATCTGCGCGCACTGGCGGCAGGCCGGGGCTGGTGAACGAGAACCCCGGCCATGTGCGGCCTGCATACTGCCAGAGGGCCTCTCGGAGGGAGGATGCCCCTGTGAGCGGCTGGAGCAGAGAAGTTCAAAACGCAAAGAGGAGACGGAAAACCGTATGGCTTCCTTCAAGCGAAAGAGGGCCCCGGTGCGGAATCCGCACCGGGGCCCATGAGGTTTTCAATGTCCGTTTCGACCGGAAGCTCCACGGCTTTGCGCGTGCTTCCTGCCGCGCTCCGCCGGGAATCCATGCACCTTACTTATAATAAATTCCCAATAGCGCCTTGTGAGGCTCTGTGAATGCCCCCAGCCGGATCTCCATGCTGATCTCGAAGGCCCGGTCCCAGGGGAAGCCGTATCCCGTCAGCTCCACGCCGCCCCAGCCCCGCTCGGCATACTCCCGGGTGGCGGAAAGGGAAGAGATGAAGTTGCTCCGCTCCAGGTTTTCGATCACCGGGGCCACGGCCACTGCCATGCCGGCCTCCAGCCGCTCCAGGATGGCCACCCGGTCGATGTCCGGCATCCAGAAGTTGTCGGCATTGCCCGACAGGTCGTTCCGGACAAAGCTCAGAATGTCGTTGCGCACGATGTTCTTGTAGCAGAAGTCCTTCAGAATGCTGTCCGCCAAGGTCCGGACAAATGCCTGTTCTGTGGCATCTGTTTGCTCACCGTGCTGGAGGAAGGCATACCGGGCCACACCATGGCTCAGGACCGTGCCGGTGACGATGGCCATATCCAGAAAACCCGCATAGCTCAAAAGCCAGCCAAGCTCTGCCTGATCTGTCAGCGCCTTATGGAAGGCGGTCCCGTAGGTGCCGTTTCCCGCGTCGATGAGGATGGTAGGCAGCCCGGCAGCCCGGTTGTCGTTCAGACACTGGACCAGTGCGTTGATATACGTCTCCTGGGCTGCCGGGTCTGCCGGCTGGGTCAGCACCAGCATTGCCAGTTCCTCGCCGCCGGGTTCCGCCATCGTCAGGTCGAAAAAGTCGAAGTGCTCTGCCACGATGGCCTCCAGAGGCTGGTAGTCATAGGCGCAGGCGGGTTGGTCCTCAGTACCGCCGAAATACTGGACGGACACCGTAGCACCTTCCCAGCCGTACTCCTCCAGGCAGAGCTTCGTCACCGCCTTAAAGGCCAGGTCGTCCACACCGGAGAGCAGGGCGTCCCCTTGGCGCAGCTGCGCCCGGAGATAGGCGATCTCGTTTTTCTGGATGCTGTCCTCCTCCGAGGAGTCGTCGATGCCGATCAATACCCGGAACTGCCCGTCCGCCGTCTCCTCCAGAGCTTGGAACATGGCGTCGCTAAGCCGCAGCTTCCGCTCCCGGGAGGCCAGATAGTTCTCCACGGCTCCCTCCGGCAGCGGCTCCTCCGCCTCCACCGGGACGGGGGTTCCGTCTGCCCCCAGGGGGTAGTCCGCCACAATGTTCCCGATGGTCAGATCCGTGCCCTCCAGGTGGGGACGGGGTGCCATGCCGTAAGTCCGCAGGGCATTGTACTCGTTGAGGCCGAACCCGCCGTAGCCGGTGGTGGCCGCCAGCCGCATGACTGTGTCCAGCAACCAGATCCGGTTGTTCTCATCCGCTGCCAGCAGGTCGATCACCGCCGTCAGCAGCTCCGCTTCCACCAGTGTCTCTCCGGAGGAAAGCGTCACCGGGTTCTCCCCAGTCATAGCCCGGGAGCTGACCAGCCCGCCGGAGAGCAGCTGATCCAGGGACAGGATGTACCGGTCACACCCGGCGGCCTCCTGCTTAGCCACCCACTCGTACAGTGCTCCCCGGTCCCCGTACTGGGTCCCGTTCTCATTCGGGGGCTGGCCGTCCAGCCGGGTGCGGTACAGGTCCCGCTCCGGCATGGCCAACTCGTAGCCCAAGGATTCCGCCAGGTATACCACCCGCTCGGCGTTGTCTGGCCGGTCATCCAGAGGTACGTAGGCGATCACCGGCGCACCGGCCCGGGGGGTCTCCTGTTCCACAGGCTCCGTCCGCACCGGCCCGCACCCTGCCAGAAGCGTACAGGCCAGCGCCGCTGCCAACATCCGTCTTCTCATGGTATGTTCTCCTGTTTCCAAAAGAGCGGAGCCATCGGCTCCGCTCCATCTGTTCTGTCCTGCCCCACACTCTCGGGACGGGAAAAGGGGCAGGGGAAAACCTTCGGTTTTCCCCAGTTGATCTGCCTCCGGCAGCTCAAGAATCTGAAACCATTTTCGGCAGGATATGCGCCTGCCGAAAATACATGGACTCAGCCGCCTTGGGCGGCGTCTCCAGTGACCGCCGTGGTGGCTCGGAGGGGAGCCTGCTCCCCTCCGAATTCCCTCACAGTCCGAATGCTCCCAGGTCCAACCCACCGGTGGCCTGCTCGATGCTCTTGTCCATGGCCTCCCCGGCCTGGCGCAGGGCCTCATTTACAGCGGATACCACCAGGTCCTGGAGCATCTCCACATCCTCCGGGTCCACGGCCTCCGGTTTGATGGTAACGGCCAGCACTTCCTTTTTGCCGTTGACCTTGGCCTCTACCACGCCGCCTCCCACGCTGGCGGTGAACTCCTGGGCCTCTACGGCCTCCTGGGCCGCATTCACCTGCTCCTGCATCTGCTGGATGCGGGCCTGCATCTCCGCCTGGCGCTGAGCGCCGGTCATCTTCATGCTGCCGTTGGTAAATCCACGGCGTGCGCTGTATCCCATAACTGGTCTCTCCTTTGTATTACTTGATCTCGATATTATCGAACTGACTGCCGAATTTCAGCAGGTTCTGCAGATTTTCCCGGGGCGTGGCCTTGGGGGGCTCTCCCACCTGAAAGACCAGGCGCACCGTCACGCCGCCGCTGGCGGCTTCCTCCATCAGGGCATTTCGCACCCGGTCATTGTCCAGACGTCCCAAGGTAATGTCATCCGGGGCATAAACCGTCAGCAGGCCGCCCTCCAGAACACCTGTGCACATATCCAGAAACACCCGGTACATAGGCGGCAGGCGGCCCTTGCAACCCTCTGCCAGCGCCCGCCACCAACTGCCCCCCACAGCGGATGCCGCAGCAGGGGAGGGGGCGGCGGGCTGCGCCTCCGGTACGTCGAACACCCGCGCTCCGGGCTCCTCCGGCAGAGGCGGCTCCTCGGGAAGCGGAGGGCGCTCCTCCCGTGCCGGCGGTTCTTCCCGAGGCGGGGCATCCTCCGGCGCAGGTGCCGGGGGCGGTACGGGGCCGGAGGACAGCTTCACCGTGCCGCCGCTTTCTGCGGCGGCCGCCCGCAGAAGCTGCCCCCGTTGGGCACTGTCTTCCAGCCGCTGGACCCGGGCCTCCAGGGCCGTCAGGTCCCCAGAGAGGGACTCGTCGCACAGCCGCAGGAGGCAGAGCTCCGCATCCGTGCGGCGGTTGGAGCTGTAATAGAGGTCCGCCGTGGCCCTTTGCAGCGTAGTGGCCAGGTAGATCAGCCGGGTAGCGGGAATCTCCCTGCCCAGCCTGTCCAGCGTGGCGCTGTCATAGCCGCCGGAGAGCAGGGCTGCCCCCCCCTCCGGCGCCGTACGCCGCAGCAGCAGGTCCCGGACCAGCGTGCTGAGCTCACCCAGCACCGCGCCTACATCCTTGCCACCCTGGTACAGCTGGTCCAGCTGCAGCAGGGCGCCCTTGGCGTCCCGGCTCAGAATAAACTCCATCAGCTGGGCCGTCTGCAGGTTTCCCGCCAGGCCCAGCGCCTCCAGCACGGCCCGGCTGTCCACGGTCCCGCCTACGGCGGCACACTGGTCCAAAAGGCTCAGGCCGTCCCGCAGAGCGCCGTCCGCCAGACGGCTCAACAGCTCCGCGCCATCCGCCGTCAGGTCGATCTGCTCCTGTCCGGCCACATACAGCAGCCGCGCCGCGATGTCCTGAGGCGTGATGCGCTTGAAGGAAAACCGCTGGCACCTAGAGAGGATGGTGGCGGGCACCTTGTGGAGCTCCGTAGTGGCCAGAATGAACATCAGGTGCTCCGGCGGCTCCTCCAGAATCTTCAGCAGAGCATTGAAGGCCGGGGTGGAGAGCATGTGGACCTCGTCCACGATGTACACCCGCTTCTTCACATTGGCCGGGGCGTAGATGGCTTCGTCCCGCAAGGCCCGCACTTGGTCGACACCGTTGTTGGAGGCAGCGTCCAGCTCCAGTACATCCAGAAAACTGCCGTTTTCGATGCCCACGCAGGAGGGGCACTGGCAGCAGGGATCGCCGTCCATCGGGTGCTCGCAGTTGACGGCCTTGGCCAAGATTTTGGCACAGGTGGTCTTGCCGGTGCCCCGGGTGCCTGTGAAGAGGTACGCATGGGAGGTGCGGCCCTCCGCCACCTGCTTACGCAGAGTCTGGGTGATGTGGGACTGGCCGATGACATCCGAAAACGTTTTGGGCCGCCATTTGCGGTACAGGGCCTGATACAAGAAATCACCTCCAAGCGAAAAAAGTCCTCCGCATGCAGCTGCGGAACCGGCGCCCTCGCGGCACATGGAACATCCCGCTTAATGCTGCTCGGTTCCCCGCCTGACATGATTCGCGGGCATCCATTGCGCGAGACCGGCTCCGCAGCTGCATGCGGAGGACTGTAACGTTATAGCTTATTTATTTTACTATATCCTCTGCAAATTGGCAACAAAAAATTTTCCGCTTTCTGAAAAAAATAGTCTTTACAACAGAGAAAATTATGGTATAATATTATCTGCCGTTGCATGGCAGGGATGATGGACTCATAGTTCAACGGGGAGGGCGCTGCGTTTGCAGCCATATAAAACTACATCCCGCAGCGCTGGTTCTCCTCCCATTTACTAGTCTGGTTTTCCGTGATTTCTCCTCAAAACCGAATATCTCAAAAATCTGTTTTTCATAACTTTTTTCGATGGAAAATGGCCAATATGGGCCCATAGCTCAGCTGGGAGAGCCAGCGCAACATAACACGGGCCCGGCCAGAACAGCAAACTGCACAAACAAATCGAGCAAAAATATACAAAACAACCAAATATGGGCCTATAGCTCAGCTGGGAGAGCGTACGGTTCGCATCCGTAAGGTCGTCGGTTCGATCCCGATTAGGTCCACCACAAAAAGCCGTGAAATTATAAATTTCACGGCTTTTTTGCAACTTTTTTGCAAAAATGATGGGCCTGTAGCTCAACCGTTTCCGCCCTGTTTCCCGTACCAGCCCCCGCTCCGTTCGCATCCGCTGTTCAGGAAACTAAAAACGATCATTGTTTTTTGTTCTCCGCCCCTCGGGAAAGGCCGAAAAGATCTGGAAATGAATGATTCACATCCAAGCATATTGTACAAGACGGTTCGCATTCCCTTTGTGCAGTACTTCCAGTATCTACGCCGAAAGCATCTCAGCGGCATATATCCTGCTTTAGAAAATCTCTATTTCGTCCTGGAACAACACCTCAATATGATCATAAGTAAAGATATTCACCCGCTCAATCCACTGACACAAAATCATCTTCCGGATCGAGAACTCCGCTTCCATCGCTTTGTCGTACAGCTTTTGCAGTTCATGATGGGTATCCACATGACTTTTCAACTGACGCAGCACTTCTTTGTCAATCCGCTCCGCTCGATAAGTGCTTTGTGCAGAGCATCTCTCACGGTGCTGAACCCGGTTGTAGCATTTATAGACGGGGATTTTCTCATTGTGCTCCATCACTCGATGAGTTTTTCGAACAGTTGATGCAAATATCCTTCCTCCACAACAGCCGCAGTAAACATTTCCCGATAACAGCGCTCTTCCCACCAGCTTTTTGGGAAGCTGCCCCTGTTTTCTCTGCTCCATTACTTGCTGTGCCGCCTGAAATGTTTCCGGTGAGATGATTTGCAATTCCGGGTTGAGCTGTGAACGAACCCCTCCTCTGCACATGACTCCGGTGAACAACTCTCGGTGTAAAAATGCGTTAATAGAGCTTGGATGGAACACTTCACCATTCCGGTCATAGATACCCTGTGCTGCAAGCTCTGTCGCAATTCTTCGTCCGCCATATCCGTACCGGATATAGTAGTCGAAGACTATACGGATGACCGCTGCTTCACCAGGTATGATTTGCAGATCATGCACATCACGTCCCCTGGGGTTGACCCGCCCCGTTTTGACAAGCCTATAACCATACGGTGCTCTTCCTCCACAGTAGAAGCCCTCACTGGTAAGCTGCTGCATCCGGGTCTTGGTCCGTTCGGAGATTTTCAAACTTTCACCGGAAGCCTGCCAATAGCGAATGTAATTGATCAGCTTGTCGGCATGGCTCTCAAATCTCTGCGGTCCCTCTCGGGCACTCCAAATCTCAATTCCCAGCATGGAGAGATCCTCTACAAAAAACGGAGTCTCCGAATCCCGTCGCCCCAATCGGTCAAACATAAAGACAAGAAGGATGTCAAACTTATGTTGTTTGGCATCCTTCTTGATTTGCTGCAGGACTCTGCGGTCTGCTGTGGGAATCTTGAATCCTGAGATTCCTTTCTCGTAGAACTCCTTAATGATTTTCCAGCCGCGGGCGGCGGCAAACTCCCGGCACGCCTGCCGCTGCATGGGAATGTCATCCTCGTGCAACTGCTGGACAGTGGATACCCGGTACAGGCAATAGACTCGATTCATTATGAATTCCTCCCTTAGATGTTTAGTTGACAAGGGAAGTATAGCAAGTATCGCTTTACATTTTCACTTAATTTGTGTATTACACTATTACAAATAATTTTATTTGTTATAGTGTTGAAATTAGCGTGTAGATATGTTATATTAGTTAAAAAGGAGGGTGGTTTCGTGTTTGTATCCGGTGGGAATGTACATGATCAAATTAAAGCTATGATTGTCGCACAAGGTTGGACAATTACTAAGGTTGTCTCGAAAATGAACGAAACTCGTCCCATAGACAAGCAAACCACCGTTCAAAATATTTCTAACAAACTTACTCGAGGTACCATAAAATTTTCAGAGGTAACGGAAATTGCAAAAATAGTCGGTTGTACCCTATTGTGGGAGCCAATTGACACAATGGAGGTAGCTCAAAAATGATTGAATATTCCGCTATTTTTGAACGCATTATCAAGCAATATACAGACGATGAGTTACAGCAGATTTGTAAAACTCTTAATAGGATATATAATATCTATGATTCCGAAGGATATCGATG
>PPYE01320565.1_pt1 | contig 19312 bp, 18 predicted proteins | sample 1559881 | NCBI WGS metagenome assembly PPYE01 (sample SAMN08240022, study PRJNA423297) | Human gut metagenome, whole genome shotgun sequencing project. | reverse complement strand
CCTTATCAGCCTTTGTCATTACACAGTCTAAAGGCTGATTAATCAAGCCTGTTCTTTTGACGGGAGCATTCATGCCCCGGATGAAAATAGAATTGAAATACAGAGTAAACATTAATTTAATAGCCTTACATCAATCCCTCAAAACATCCCGGATAACAGGTATGTAACTACGCGACACAGGGATAGTTGTACTACTGTGAGCCAGAGTAAGCTGCAACCCCTGTGCATTTCCGTTAAAGCTTTTGATGTATGATGTATTTACTATAAAAGCACGATGGCAACGGATGATATGCGGATAAGCCGCCAGGGCTTCTTCCTGCCGGGCGATGGTGCTGCGGATTTGTTTCTCCTTTACTTTTCCGTCGAGCAGGTAGTTTATCAGCAGGTAATTGGCAGATGCTTCAATATAAAGAAGATCGTCAGCAGATATTTCTAATGTTTCGCGGGTAGAACCACTGAGGGTAATCTTTTCGGCAGGCATGGACGGGGTGGGGGGAGTGACATCCGAAACTGATGAACGGGCATACAATTGTGCATTCATCTCGCGCGACTCCTGCAAATTGCGTTTAAGTGCAGAGTTTGACACAATAAGCGTGGCCACCGTTGCAGGCAGTAGCCCTATTAATGAAGTAAGGTAAATGTAAGAAAGAAAAACAGCAAATCCCTTGCCTTCGGGCACATCAAACAGGTAAAAGTGAAACAACACATTGCCTATGGTTATCAGCATGATAATGATGAGGTTGTTGACAAGCATTTTCCACAACACCCAGTTTTGGGGAGAATAGAAACGTTTGAATATTGCCGGAAACCCATAAGCCCACAATGCTGTAACTGCTGCCGTAACTGCTGTAAACCCGGTGATGACTTTCCACCTCATCGCACTTTCGGATACATTTACCAGTATCGAAAGCAGGAAAAACACAATCAGCGTAACGGCAACTATAATCAGCCAGGGTTTCTGGCCGACGGGGACAGGCTGTTGCAGGAAGGTGCTTAACTTTTTCATCATCGTTTCCGGGGCTTTTTCTCTTTTCAATCCGGTGCAAAGATATATATAAATTTAGGGTTTCTGCCGGTTGCCGGATCGAAAACAGTTTCTAAATAAACCGTATACAGGTAAACAATTTATTATTTACAAAGTTAATCTATTAGATTACAAAATAAATACATTGTAAAATTGTATATAAGTACTATAAATTATAAATTTGTACAATTAAATATTTATCATTATGGTAAACTCATTAACTGATACTTTCAAACTTAGTAATGGTACTGGCATACCCTGTATTGGTTTCGGAACATGGCAAACCCCCGACGGCGATGTAGCCGTAAGCTCCATTAAGCATGCTCTTGAGGCTGGTTACCGCCACATCGACACTGCCGCCGCTTATGGCAACGAAGAGAGCGTAGACCGCGCCCTGGCAGGATCGGGAATCAAACGCGAAGACCTCTTTATCACCACAAAATTGTGGAACGCCGACCGCGGATTCGACTCCACCCTCCGTGCTTTCGACCTCAGCCTGCAAAAACTGGGGCTGGAATACGTCGACCTTTATCTCATTCACTGGCCTGCCAACAAAGCCGACGGCCCGAAAGTGAATGCTGAAACCTGGCGAGCCTTCGAGCAGCTTTACAAAGAAGGACTGATCAAGTCGATCGGTGTAAGCAATTTCCTCGTTCATCACCTCAAAGACCTTATGGAAACAGCAGAAGTGATGCCGATGGTAAACCAGATCGAGTTTCACCCGGGACAGATGCAGGCAGAAGTAGTTGATTTCTGCAAAGCCAACAACATCCTGGTAGAGGGATGGAGTCCGCTGGGGACAGGCCGCATGCTGAAAGACCCGGAACTGATGCAGATTGCCGGGAAATACCACAAATCTGTAGCCCAGATATGTATACGCTGGTGTCTGCAAAACGGTGTATTGCCCCTTCCCAAATCAGTAACCCCCGAACGCATCGAAGAAAACGCAAGGGTATTCGATTTCACCATCTCCGATGAAGATATGCAATATATCAATGATATGCCCTACATCGGCGGTTCGGGACTTAACCCGGATAAGGTTAATTTCTGATTTTTGGGTTCACTCCCAGCGAAACACCCTTACCGCAATCCCCGTACATACTACAAACAGGACGATCATCAGTATAAACTGAAAATAATAATCTGCTAAAGGCGCTCCCAGTGAGACGCCTTTCAGCATTTTAATACCCTGCGTCAACGGCAGGAAATCCATAACCCGCTGCGCACCTCCCGGCATTACCTCATAGGGTATAGTAGCCCCGGAGAACAGCAGCATCGGGAAAAATACAAGCGTTGTAAGCACGTTGGCCGCCTTCATGTTCCGTGCCATACCTGCAATGAGTATGCCTATTCCATAAATGGCAAGTACAACTGCCAGGTAAGCCACCAGAAACATCCCTGCCGAGCCTTCCATCTTGTAGCCCAGCAACAGCGAACATGCTGCATAAACAGCCAGCAGGGAAACCATCACCAGCAGAAAACACCCCGCCACCTGTGCCCACAACAGCACTGCCGGGCTTACGGGCGTTACCCGGAAACGTTTCAGTATCTTCTTGTCGCGGTAAGCAGCAACCGCCATCGGAAACCCCATCAGCCCCGAACAGCAAATGCCGATTGTAGCCAGCGCCCCGAAAGAGGTCTGCAAAAAAGTATATCCCGAACCTTCCACAGCCTGTTTATCACCCATCACATAACCGATGATAAGCGCAATAACCACAGGCATAATGACGGCAAAGAACAACGAATCTATATGTCGGAAGAAAGCAATTTTACTCTCAATCCTGAAAAGGGTGAAGAATGTTTTCATAATGGATAAATAATATATGTATATAAGATAACGTAACTTACGAAAGAGCCAGGTAAGCATCTTCCAGATTGTCTTTTCCGCTTTGGGAAATAATCGCTTCGACAGTGCCCGATGCCACAACCTGCCCACTGCGCAGAATGCAAACCCGGTCGCAAAGCCTTTCTACCTCATCCATAAAATGAGAAACGAGCAGCATCGACACCGACTCCTGTTTTAAATCTTCCAGATAACGCAATACATCTTTTCGCATACGCGGGTCGAGTGCAGTAGTCAGCTCGTCCAGAAACACCATTTCCGGCCGGGGAATAAGGGCAAGCAATACCGAAAGCCGTTGCCGTTCACCCCCCGAAAGGTCGTTGACAAAGCGTTTGCGCAGTTCGTTCAGGCTGAAACGTTGCAAAAGTTCCGGCCACTCGGCCGGGCAAGGGTAGAGGGCAGCAGTCATGCGGCAGACTTCTTCAACAGTGATTTTGTCCTGGTAGCGCGTATCCTGAAACTGTACGCCGATGCGTTCCATCACCCGTTTCCTGTCTTTCACCGGGTCGAGGCCGAGGATGCTTACTGTGCCCGAATCTTGTTGTTTTATCCCCAGTATGCACTCTATGGCGGTAGATTTGCCTGCACCGTTTTCGCCCAATAGTCCCAGCACTTCACCTTTATGCAGGGTGATGCTGAAATCCTGTAAGGCATATTTACCTTTGTAACTCTTAGACAGGTTATTTACAATTAAAACTTCGGGCTGCCTGCTGCCTCCCTCGTTTATTTTATTTGTTATTTCCTCCATGTCTGCTTCCTGTTATTTCTTATCATTTTGTTGCTGATGGCAAATTGCTTGCGATACTCGTGAGGTGTAACTCCGTAATACTTTCGGAAAGTAGATACGAAGAGCGACTGTGTAGTAAATCCGCATGCTTCTGCTATCTCTACCAGATAAAAATCCGTGCTGTTACTGATGAGATGGGCGGCTTTCTCAACCCGTCGGCGCTGTATATATATAAAAGGTGTATCGCCCGTTATCTGCCTGAAAATACGGTGAAAGTGATAAGGAGAGAAAGATGCCTTGTCTGCCAGTGTTTCCAGGCAGAGGGGCTGGTGAAGGTTGGCTTCGATATATTCCACAACCTTTGTTATGGTTTGGCGGTGTATGGTATCTGTTTCGGGGTTCTTCTTCATGGTTGCAAGTATTTGACCACAAAGGTAGGGCAGAAATAAAATTAATATTTTCTGATTCTTGCTTTAAATTAGTGGGGGTGGGAATGTTGCGGGCTTAAGCTCTCAAATCCGGGGTATGAATTCCAATATCACGGGCTTAAGCCCGGCATGGGCTTGATTATGCATAACCGTAAGCAAACGTAGTGCAGCTTACGGAGAGATGATGATGCAAAAGAATCTAAGCCCTGCGAGGGGCGGGATCATGATAATCTCACCCCTTGTGGGGTTTTTGTATAGTGTTACCTGTCTGTCCGTAAGCTGCACTGCGTTTGCATACGGTTATTCATAATGCAGCCATTGCATGGCTTAAAAAGCTAAAGGGTTTCAACCTTGGGATAGAAATCGAAAAGCACCTTCAGCGCTCCCGAAATAAGAAATAAATTTTGTAAACCCGGAAATAGGTTTTATCTTGCAACCTGTATATACTTAATATCCTGATTAATCGAGAAAAATAAACTACCATATAACGTATCAAACATCCCAACCCTATGGAAGTCATTATCTTTATGATTCGGCTTGTTTCCGCATGGTTCAGCCGGAACGGCTGGTGATCTTGGTAGCCCGGTTGGCTTTAGCCCCGGGGTAATAATCCGCCGCAGGGAGTGCGTGCTGGAGGTACGCAATATTTTTACAATATACTGTATATGAGAAAGATCACATACCTTCGGCATGTGGATTAGTGTGTACATTTATTTCACCCGGGGCTAAAGCCAACCGGGCTACCAAGATCACCAGCCGTTCCGGCTGAACCATGCGAGCTGAACCATGCGAGCTGAACCATGTAGGCTGAACCATGCGAGCTCAACCATGCGGGCTGAACTTATGCGGGTTCACCCCTTCCTCAAAAACTCCGTCCTCAGTACAATTCCCGAGCCGTTAATCTTACAATCTACCTCCTCCGGGTTATCCGTCAGCCTGATATTTTTTACCTTCGTACCCCTTTTGATAACCAGTGACGAGCCCCTTACGTTGAGGTCTTTGATCACCGTTACAGAGTCGCCGTTTTGCAGCTCCGCCCCGTTAGAGTCCCTTGGCGTGTTATCCTCCGCAGCAGCTTCGGCCTCACCCGTCACCCATTCGTGAAAACAATCGGGACATACATTCATTGAGCCGTCAAAATACGTATTGCCCATGTTGCATTTGGGGCAGTTTGGTGTTTCTTCCATAATCTATAAAATGACAATTTAAAAATGAGGGGGCAAAGATATTAAAATAATGCGGTTAACTGAAAGACGAACTGAAATTCCTGCGATACTGTGACGGCGTTGTGTGAAAAGTCCTCAGGAAAGTGCGGTTCATATTGATTGCATTCTTTAGTCCGCACAAGTCCGCTATCTCGTCGATGTTGAGGTGAGTTTCCGTCAGGTAGCGGCAGGCAGTTTCGAGCCTCAGTTTCTCCACATATTTAATAGGAGTGATGTTTAACTCGCGGGCAAACACACGGGCAAAGTTGCGCGGACTCATCAACACATGCTCCGCCAGTTTCTCTACCGAAATATCCTCATTCAGATGATTGTATATCCACTCTATCGCCCGGCTGATGGGCTGGTAGTCCGTCTTCTGAGATTCCAGCACCGTGCTGAACTGCGTCTGGTTGCCCGGACGTTTCAGGAAAAGCACCATGATCTTGGCAATCAGTATGGCGTACGATTTTCCCAAATCCTCCTCGATGAGCGCCAGCGACAGGTCGAACCCCGCAGTAGTGCCCGCCGAAGTATATACATTGCCGTCTTTTACAAAGATAGCCTCCATATTTACATCAATATCCGGGTAAGTGGTTGCCATCTCTTCGCACAACTCCCAGTGCGTTACAGCCTTTTTACCCTTTAAAATACCCGCTTCTGCCAGAATAAAAGCACCCGCACACAAAGAACACATGCGGCGCACAACACCCGCCTGCTGCCCGAGCCACTGCAATACTTCCTTATTATATCCCTCCCTGCGGGGAGCACCCGCCACGATAAGCGTATCGATGGGATAATCGATCTTCCTGTAAGACGATTCGCAGATAAGGGGCAACCCCGGCTCGGTAATGATCGTGCGGCTGTTTTGAGCAGATACGATATGCACCTGATAGGCAAAATCCACCTGCTTGCCGATGCGGCTGATGTATTTCATCGACTTGCGAAACACCTCTACCGGGGCGGAGATATTGAGCAGTGTCGACCCCGGATGAGCCAGTACCACAATGTGCCGTATATTATTTTGTATGTCCATGCATCTTCTTGATTAATTGATAACCCTTTATTAACTCTTTCAATCTCAAAGTTATAACAAAAATTATAAATCTCTTTAAAGGTGGCAGCATTTGTATAAAATATGTCCTTGCAGTCATGGTAGGTATGAACTAATTTTGCAGTGAGAGAGTTATTTATATACATTTTAAAAAACATGAATTATGGAAAAGATTAAAATTGGTATCAACGGATTCGGACGCATTGGCCGCCTGGTGTTCCGTGCAGCCCAGAACTATGAAAATGTTGAAGTGGTGGGTATCAACGACCTCATCAGTGCCGAATACATGGCCTATATGCTCAAATACGACACCGTTCACGGCAAGTTCGACGGAACGATAGCTGTAGAAGACGGTAAACTGGTTGTAAACGGAAACAGCATCCGCGTTACTTCCGAAAAGAACCCCGAAGACCTGAAATGGGGTGACATCGGTGCCGACTACATTGTAGAGTCTACCGGAATATTCCTGACCCAGGAGAAAGCCCAGGCACACATCAATGCCGGAGCCAAACACGTGGTCATGTCGGGCCCTCCCAAAGATGATACCCCGATGTTTGTAATGGGTGTCAACGAAAAAGAGTACAAAGGAGAAAAGTTTGTGTCCAACGCTTCCTGTACCACCAACTGCGTTGCCCCGCTGGTAAAGGTATTGCACGAAAAGTTTGGTGTGAAAGATGCCCTGATGACTACCATACACGCTACAACCGCTTCACAGAAAACCGTCGACGGCCCTTCTATGAAAGACTGGCGCGGCGGCCGTGCAGCATCGGGCAACATTATCCCCTCAACAACAGGTGCAGCCAAAGCAGTGGGCAAGGTAATCCCCGAACTGAACGGTAAAATCACAGGTATGTCTTTCCGCGTTCCGGTGCTCGACGTGTCTGTAATAGACCTTACCTGTAACCTCGAGAAAGAAGCCTCTTACGAAGAAATCTGCCGGGCAATGAAAGATGCATCCGAAAACGAACTGAAAGGCATCATGGGATATACCGAAGATGATGTGGTTTCTTCTGACTTCATCGGCGAAACAAGAACCTCTGTATTCGATGCAAAAGCCGGTATAGCACTAACCCCCACTTTTGTGAAGGTAGTAAGCTGGTATGACAATGAGTATGCATTCTCCAACAAAATGGTCGATCTCATTGTACACATGGCCGGGGTTGATAAGAAATAAACGGTAAAGGCGCATATAAGTTTATTTTATCCGGGCGATAAATCTACCCGGCAAATGAAAAAGCGGGATAAATCCCTTGTTAGACTGTGTAATTATAAAGTCTGATAAGGGATTTATCCCGATTCTTTGTTTGCCGGGAGCATTCATGCCAATGTGGTCAACTTAAGGATTTTATCTGTATTTTCATTTGGGGCATGAATGCTAATGTCACAGGCTTAAGCCCGGCATGGGCTTGATTATGCATAACCGTATGCTGGACGCAGTGCAGCTTACGGATAGATGATGATACGAAAGAACCTAAGCCCCGCAGGGGTGAGATTATCATCATCTCGCCCCTCCCGGGGTTCTTATATAGTATTACCTGCCTGTCCGTAAGCTTCGCTATGCTCGCATACGGTTATGCATAATTTAGCCATTGCATGGCTTAAAAAGCAAGCCCGTAACATTGGCACACATGCCCCGATAATATAAGCAAACACATCACAACCACCCCCTGCAACACCCCCTTCTTTCCCTTAGTAATTAACCCACTTGACCTGCATACTTATACCTTTTGCCCTGCAAGCTTACCACTCCTTTGCTAAAAGCAAAATAGCTACACTGTACACTGTACTGACTCTACACTGTACAGTATAACAACGCTACACTCTACACCATACGGCTGCTACACTGTACAGTGTAAACTTAATATACTGTACACCATAACCGGGAAATTATAAGGAAAGAAACACGAAGCTTTCAGCCCTGAATACCTAATTACCTCTTACAAGATTATTAATTATCCCGTAGTAGATGAAGTATGCACCTAAGGGAAGATTTAATATGCAGCCTGATAAACAAATATCTTTTAATTTTATCATATTGCTGACTAAATGCCGTCAAAACCATTTTTCTGCTAACTCCAAAACTTGTCTTTTACCCCAAACGGGAAAACTCCAAACCCTCAAAATGTGATAAATTCGTAGTTTTACCCCCTTTTTTATGCCCAAAAGTAACGATTTGTAAGTACGAAGACAAGACGAAAACGTCCCAACTGTGGCAGTTTACGGTCTCAACCGTAAGATTTTACCGCATCAACTGTTAACTCTTATCGTCCCAACCGTAAGATAAAGCACTAAAAACGATGAAAAATCATGACTTTTGGCTTCTGGTTGATAAGGTGATGCAGAAGTGACACAGGTGATAATGTGATTAGATAATGTGTGTATTGCGTATATCTTGTTGCAATTTTGTTTATTATCCTATTTTTATGATAATAGAACCAATATTTTATATTCTTTTTGATATAGCTACACCTTGCGAGAATGGAGTAGGTTTGACGAAATCCAATCTTTATCCGATACACGCAATTTATACAGGGGGTAAATTATCGAAATGATAGTTTTGACATATTGATGTGGGTCTGTATCAAAAGTCCAATTGTTCTTTGAGTTAGTTACAGATTGTAAGTTGCATATCTAAGTATAAGCCCGGAGGGCTTGAATGTGAATAACCGTGGGATGCAATCCCACGGTAGGTGATACTACCCCTAACCCTAGCCGCGAAGCGGGTGAATATGGCTGTTGACCCCCTCACGGGGCTCCTTAGTCTGGGTGCTCCCTCCCCGTGGGATATACATCCCACGGTTATTCACATGCAATCCCTCCGGGATTCTTTGAAATACATTGATATTCGGAGACTGATTGCTAAGGACTGTCATCCTCCGAACGTGACTGGGATTGCATCCCACGGTTATTTACATTTTACCCTTGTCGGGGTAATTGCTTACAAGAGCCTACCCCCCTTTACCTGTCAAAACCCTATCTTATAACTCACATTCATCAGCACCGTAGCCTGCCTGTTCTCCTCAATTGCCCCTTTCTTTATATTATACACATGCCCGTCAAACTCCTTATACCCCGTGGCATTAAGAACCTGCACCGCAAACTCATGTGCCACCCTTTTCCTGTTGATCCTGTAACTCACGGAGAAATTACTCAGAAACACCGGGGAATGTTGCCTGGAGAATGCCTGCGACTCATCATACTGTACAAACCCGTCGGGATCGTTGAGCGTAGCCTCTTCATCTACCGGGGAGTAACGTTCGCCCCCCTGCACCGTTAGTTTGATGTTCGCACTTAACACATTCTGCTTGCTGCGCCCCATCATCCACTCTTTGCCGATAAGACCGTTAACAATATAATTGCGATTGTAGCGCGTATTGCGCCACACACCGTCGCCACCGCGATACCGGGAGTCGAAGAAAGAAGCAGTCACCATATAATAAAGCCCCCGCGTCAGATACTTTTCAAACGTGACGTCAACACCGATGTTGCGCCCTTTGCCCGTGTTTACAAGCGGGTCTTCCACATAAAACACCTGACGGTTCAGTACCGAGTACGAACTGTCGGCAATCACCGGAACATCATAAAGGAACTGCGCAAACGGTTCTATTTTCAGGTGCATATCTTCCCCGATCTTGTAATCATACGTCAGCATAACGTGGTGAGATTTGGTAAACCCCAGCTCCTTATTTGCCGTTTCGGCAGTGCCCGGTGTGCGCACATAATACACATCCATCTTTTCCATACGGCTGTAAAGACCGTAGGCAACGGCAAACGAACTCTTCGCAGTAGCCTGCCAGCGGGCGGAGATGCGCGGCTCAACCGTCCATTTGTTGTTCAGTGTCAAAGTCATGGCGTTGATGCCCAGGCTCACATCCACTTTATCACTCAGGCTGATGAGCGAAGAATTGTAAGCAGATATGAGGTCTGTACTGCCATCACCCGTAGAAACGGTTTCCAACGGGGCAGCCTCCTGCGGGGCAAGGTCGAAATTCATCTTATAAAACATCCGCGTATAAGTAAACCCGGTAAGGTTGGTAAAACGCGAACTGAACTTCTTGTTGAACGAACTTTTAACTATCAGGTTCGTATAGCGGTTGTTCGAGATCATGTAAGGCGTTGTTACCTGTTGGTAGTCCGTCATATCCATATTCATTTTATACCTCGAGTAAGTCGCAGCCAGCGAAGTTCTCCACTGTGCATCATTGCCAAACAGGTAACGATGGGTAAGCCCCGCAGCAGCTACCGTCTGGTCGGCTTTGGACGTGCTGCGGTCTGCAACACTTTCCCACTTTTCCATGTCCTTTTCGGCTTTGTTTCCGAAAACATCGATCAGGGCAGTGCTCCACAGCGAAAAAGTTCCGGCTCGGCGGGTAGGGAAGTTAAGTTTAAAATTCAGGTCCTGATAGTCAATTTGCGAACCTATAAAGTCACTTCCAAGTTTTTTCAGCAGCGAGGCCGTTGAGTATCGGTAGTTGAAGATGTACGAGGCATTGTGTTTACGGCTCAACGGGCCTTCCGAAGCTGCATCAAGGCCAAGTATACCGGCCTGTAGCGAGTGTTCGTACTTTTGGTTGTTGCCGTTGCGCATACGCATATCAAACACGCCCGAAATAGCATTGCCATACTCGGCAGGAAAGCCTCCGGTAAAGAAATCGGAGTTGGCCAGGATGTTGCTGCTCAGGGATGAAAGTACCCCGCCGCCCAGCGTGGTGATGTCGGCAAAATGGTTGGGGTTGGGTATTTCGATATCTTCAAGCCTCCATTGCAACAGGTGCGGGGCGTTGCCGTGAATGGAAATTCCGTTGTGACCTACGGCAGAAGCCACCCCGGCAAACGAACCCGCAAGCCGTGCAGGGTCGTCCATGCCGCCCGCATACCGCCGCGCCTCTTCCACACTGAGCATGCGTGCCCCCGAAAGAGCCATTTTGTTAAGCGGCTGGTCTTTGTTTACCCGGTTGGTAACTACTACCTCGCCCAACTCATAAGCCCCTTCCCGGAGTTGTATTTCCAGATAAACCTCTTTGGACGAGGTGAGCAGCACCTCCCGGAACAAAGCAGGCTCGTAACCTACCGAGGTAATCTTTACATCGTACCGGCCTACGGGAATATCGCCGAGCACAAACTCGCCCTTATCGTTGGTGGTAGTGCCCGTGCCGGGTTTGTTAAGCAACCCTACGGTGACGTAGGAGAGGGGTGCGCCCGATGCCTTGTCGGTTACAATGCCCCTGATGGTTTGCGTCGGCTGGATGTTCTGTGCGGCCAGTCCGGCAAATGTACATAATAGAATGAGCAATAATGCTGCTGATCGTGTTTGGTGTAGCATACTGGTTGTTGGTTTGTTAATCGGTTTCGGCCGATTGTTACGGGTTACTAATTTTCTTTTCATATTTTGGTTTTTATAGAAATAAATTGCCGAGGATTCAATTGGGACATGAATGCTGATGTATCGGGCTTTTAGCTTTCTAAGCCATGCAATGGCTGAATTATGCATAACCGTATGCAAACGCAGTGCAGCTTACGGACAGATGACGATGCAAAAGAATCTAAGCCCCGCAAGGGGTGACATCATGATAATCTTACCCCTTGCGGGGCTCGTGTATAGTGTCGCCTGCCTCTCCGTAAGCTGCACTACGTTTGCATACGGTTATTTATAATCAAGCCCCTGCCGGGCTTAGGTCGGGAGCATTCATGCCCCGGGTTAAATGCACCCGCCAACAAAAGTACACCCCACAACCCTAACCCCGCCAATCTTTTTGACGAGCGAGGCACTCCCTTTGACGAATGCAGCCTCCTCCCACAAACTATTATATTATATTTGCAACATGAAAAACGATTTGGAAAAGAAAGACAAACTACTGATTATAATCTACTGGTCGATAGTGCTCGTTGTGCTCTGCGTAGAGTCCGTACCCAAAATGGAATCGCTCGTTGAGTCGCTTCTGTTTGCACTGCTCATGGTGCTTTCGCTCAGCATCCCGCTTACCTACCTCATACGCCGCATCCTGGAACATACCCTCCGAAAGAGAAGCTACAAAGCCATTGTACTCATGTTTCCCGTATGCTGCCTCATCGTTGCCGTTATCTTCGTAGCCCTCGTATACACCTTTTACATGCTCGAGAAGATAGGCGTGTTCACCCCCTCTTCCTATTTTGAGTTTGCCGATTCCTTTTCCGATGCCATCAGCACAGGCATCAAACTAGGCATGTCGCTCAATCTCACTACCTTTGGTTTTTGCTTTATCCTGGAGTATTTCCGTTCCGAGAAGATCATCCTTCAATATCAGTTGCGCCTGCTCAGGCATCAGGTTACGCCACACTTTATGTTCAATGTGCTCAACCATATCAATGTATTGATGCAGACAGATGTAGAACTGGCCTCTTCGCTGCTGATAAAATACTCCGAGATATTGCGCTATCAGCTTTACAATGGCGATAAGGAGAAGGTGACGCTGGAACAGGACATACAGTTTCTTCAAAACTTCATAGCCGTAGAAGATATAAGGTGGGGTGATAAGGTAACGCTCAACTGCTCCTGGCAGATCGAAGACGGAAAGAAGGAGATACCCGCCCTGCTGTTTATCACATTCATCGAAAACGCCTTTAAACACGTATCAAAATCCAACTTTGAAAAAGGATACATAACTATCGATTTCAGGCAACAGGGCGATGTAATGAAACTGATGGTGGAGAACTCCAAATCGGCCATACTCCCCAAAGAAAACCGTTCCAAAGGGCTGGGACTGAAGAATATAAGAGAACGCCTCAACATATTGTATGACAAACGCCACCGCATCGAGATAAAGGAAACCGACCTTACTTATTGCGTGGAATTAATGATAGGAGCCTGACGCTGTATGACAAACCTCACACCCGGCACACCCGTCCTGCCAACCGCCGCCACCGCCCCGGTAAATTGCCTCATCGTAGATGATGAATCGGTAGCCATACGCGGTATTGAAAACTACATCGGCAAGCTCGATTTCCTGCGGGTAGACTGCACGTGCTCTTCGGCTATCGAAGCAGCCGAGTTGCTTGGCAAACGCGAAATCGACCTGATGTTTCTGGACATCAACATGCCTCACCTCACAGGGCTGGCTTTTCTGGAATCGCTCGCCCGTGCGCCACTCACCATCCTCACTACTGCTTATTCCGAATATGCGCTCGACGGCTACCGCCTCAATGTGGTCGATTATCTGTTGAAACCTATCGACTTCCAGCGCTTTTTCCAGGCAGTAACAAAGGCAAGGGGCATAATCGAGTCGCGCATGGCTACCAAAGTACCCGACAGTCTTTATATCCGTCAGGGCGACTCTTTCGTCAGGATCGGCTGGAAAGATATTCTTTTTGTAGAAGCCATCCAGAATTACCTCAAACTACATACCAAAGAGCGTGTACTGGTCATTCATCAAACAATGACTTCCCTGGGAGAAAGGCTTCCGGCAGGCGTATTCTTCCGTATTCATCGTTCGTATCTCGTCAATGTTTCGTGCATTGAATCGGTGATGGGCAACTGCGTTTTCATAAACGGGAAGATGCTGCCCGTATCCCAAAGGAAAAAAGAAGAGTTGATGAACACCGTCGTTTACCGGAATTTGATAAGTAAGTGAGAAATCATAACTTTGCATCTCCTATAAACATCAAAACAATGGCGGAAGATAAACCCCGGTTAACCAGGCTGACAGCAATTATAACCCAACTGCAATCCAAACGGATAGTGACGGCAACCGAAATTGCGCAAAAGTATAATATTTCCGTGCGAACCGTGTACCGGGACATCCGAACGCTCGAAGAATCGGGAGTGCCCGTTGTAACGGTAGAGGGCAAAGGCTATTCCATCATGGAAGGGTACAGGCTGCCCCCGGTTATGTTTACCGAAGAAGAGGCCAACGCCATCATTACAGCAGAATTGTTGGTATTGAAAAACAAAGATACATCCTTGATAGATCATTTTCATAATGCGGTGACCAAAATAAAATCGACCTTGAAAGAGAGCCAGAAAACCAGTGCCGATTTATTATCCGGCAGGATTCAGGTAAGAGACAACACCGAAAACGAAAAGACGAGCAATTACCTCATTCAACTGCAACTCTGTATATCCGGTTTCCGGCTTGTAAAGATACAGTATGTATCGCAGGAAAACGAGGAAAGCGAAAGAGTGATAGAACCGTTTGCACTCTATACCACCCAAAGCAACTGGATACTCATTGCCTTCTGCCGTAAGAGAAATGACTTCAGGGCTTTCAGGCTGGATCGCATTGTAAGCCTGCAAACTACCCACGAGCATTTTGAACCCCACAACCTTACACTGGAACAATACCTCGAAGAATGCCGTAAAAAATTTATGAACACCCCTGACATACCCTTGTCACAACCCTAAAATACCTTTGCTGAAAATTATAAAACATACTAATATGGAAAAAGTAACGGTAGAGCCCTTTTACATCATCGGGCTGAGCGTAAAAACAACAAATGCAGAGGGTAAGGGAGCACAGGATATTGCTTCATTGTGGCAAAAATTCATGTACGAAAACATTCTGGAAAAGATTCCCAATAAGGTAGATCCTACTATTTACTCCATATATACGGACTACGAAGGAGACTACACGCAACCCTATCTTACCCTTTTGGGATGCAAAGTAAAGAGTCTGGACGAAGTGCCCGAAGGACTGACAGCCAAGTCGTTCGACGGAGGCAGCTATATAAAAATGACAGCAAAAGGAGATTTGTCCAAAGGTTTGGTTATCAACCAATGGACAAAAATATGGAACACGGATCTGGACAGGGCATACACTGCCGACTTTGAAGTTTTCGGGCAGAAAGCACAAAACCCGGCGGATGCGGAAATAGATTTCTTCATTGCCGTAAACTCTTTTAAGGATAATGATTAATATACCCGACAGATTTTATCTGGATCAGGAAGAGCCTAACCAATCTTGCCTGTTGGCGTTGCGCTCTATCATCCTGCGGCAGGATATACATATATCGGAAACACTGAAGTGGGGCATGCCCTGCTTCAGCTATAAGAAAAAGATTTTTTGCTATCTCTCGGTTGATAGAAAAACTCATCAGCCGTATATACTCATGGCCGAAGGCAGATACCTTCAACATCCTTTACTCGAAATGGGTGATAGGACGCGGATGAAGATATTGAGGGTGGATGCGAATGAGGATTTACCGCTTACAACGATAGAGGAGGTGTTGCAGGAGGGGCTGGGGTTGTATAGGGACGGGGTGGTATAAAGATATAGCTGGATTATTACTGAGAAATTAAATAGTTGAGATTATATAGGGATGGGATTGTATAGGGATGGGATTGTATAGGGATGAGATTGTATAGGGATGAGGTAGCAGGGTGGTAAGCCCGCATGGCTCAGCCGGAACGGCTGGTCTAAACGCCGCAGGCGTAAGATTATGCATAACCGTATGCAAACGTAGTGCAGCTTACGGACAAACGCTCATCTCATGTCCCAAGCCCCGCAAGGGGCGGCATTATCTCACCCCTGCAGGGTTCGTGTAAGTGTCACGTACCTATCCGTAAGCTGCACTGCGTTTGCTTACGGTTATGCATAATCAAGCCCATGCCGGGCTTTCAATCCTCCTCACCACGCCCCCTTTATAATCTCTATACACCTCTCCATCTGCTCCTGCGTATGGTTCGACGACATCGACAGCCGCAACCTCGTACGCTTATTCGACACCGCCGGATACGTAACCACCCCCGTGTACAATCCCTTTTCATGAATTTTCCGGCTGATCTCTCTCAACCTTTTGTCATTACCGATGATGATAGGAATAACCTGCGAAGCCGTGTTGCCCGTATCGAACCCTTCCTCTTTGAGCCGGCGCTGCATGTAATGCGTGTTTTCCCACAGCTTTTGGCGCGGTGAAGGGTCTTTGCCGTACAAGTCGATTACCTTCAGGATTCCCGCCGCCGTATGCGGAGCCATTGCACACGAAAACACATACGAACGGGCAAACATCCGTATGTAAGTCATTACCTTGCGGCTGCCCGTAACAAAACCGCCGATAGCCCCGAACGACTTGCTGAATGTGCCGATGGTAAGGTCTATCTGATCTTCCAGACCGAAATGCTCGGCAACACCCCTGCCGTTTTCCCCGAATATCAGGGTGGCATGAGCCTCATCGAGCAAGAGTTTTACACCATATTTCTTGCAGATGTCTACCATATCCGGCAGGTTCACCAGGTCGCCGTCCATGCTGTAAACACCTTCGAGGCAGACGATGGCGCGGCGTGTACCTAGGTTTTTGAGTACCTTTTCCAGATGTTCGGGGTTGTTGTGGCTGAACACTTTGATCTCAGCCCCCGCCAGTCGTGCCCCGTCATAAATGGAAGCATGCGAAAGAATATCCAATACAGCCACATCGCCCGGTTTGAGCAAGGCAGAGAGTACACCCAGGTTGGCTCCGTAGCCGGTGGGGAAGATTACGGCATCCTCTTTATTCTTAAACGCCGCGATACTATCTTCCAGCTTTTTGGAAAGATCATAATATCCGCTCAGCAGCGGGGCCGACACGGCTCCCGTGCCGTATTTGGCAAGAGTTTGTTGCACGGCGGCCATTACTTCGGGATGGCACGAGTAGCCCAGGTAGTTGTACGAGCAGAAGTTGAGGAAGTTGCGTTCCTCGTCGTTGTAACGGTCGTAAACGGTAAATTCCGCATCAGGGGCAGAGGTGACGGGCGTACCGTATACCATATATTTTTTACGGCTGGCATCTTCGTAAAATTCCTGGAAAAGCTCGGTTACCTCAAAGAGGTCGTCACCGCGGTAATCGGCAAAGTCGGCCAGTGAATAATCATCGCAGTTTATGTGTTGCAAATTGTTTTTAAGATTTGTATTCATGCTGTTATTTTTTAGTTAGAGGGTCAGTTGTTGCAGGGCAAAAGTAGATATATTGATCGGGATGGGGGGTGTAAAAAACGGACATTTTGTGTGATATAGTATTTTTCATATCAGGTGTGATTTCAATAATAGATGCCTCAAAGATACGCTAAGTTGATGGTATAAAAAAATGATTTATATCATAAAATGATAGTAATCCGGTAGTTTTTGTGTTGCAGGGGGCTTGGGAGGGGTGTCTTGATATTTCACTATCATATAAATAGAGTAAAATGCTTAGGGAAATATTCTTAAATAATTCCTTAATTTGTAGAGCATATACAAATATTTCATATATTTGTGCCCTATATGGACTCAGATGATGTACCCCTTATACGCAAAAGTATCCGGCTGACGGCCTTACTGATAGTGCTGACAGCCGCTGTAGTGCGCCTTGCCGATACCCAGCCTCAACCCCCATTATTATCGCAAAACCCAGCCGAGCAGTTTTCGTGTGATTATATTTCACTGGAAACCAACCGCGAAGCAGGCAAAACACGCACCAACATCCGGCACAGAACCACTTCCGAACCTGCCGGAAAAATTACCTTAATACCCACAGCCGTAATTACCCGGTTTGCAGGTTTTCGCTGTAACCCTGTCCCTACAGCCGGTATGGCAAAGCGGATGGAGTGCGATTTCCTCTGTACTTTCCGTTGTTGATACCCTTTTTCTTTACTTCTCTTTATACCGGCTGTTGCCGACGGACAGGCTTGCCGGATTTTTTCCAAAGCTGTAGCGCCATCTGTTTCCCGCAGCGTGCCCACAGCCATTGTTTAACTAATACAAAATCAAATGGGATTAGTCATATTATATCTTTTAATAGCACTTGCTATATCATTTTTATGTTCCATACTGGAAGCCGTTTTATTGTCGACACCTATGTCGTTTATCTCCATGAAAGAAAAAGAAGGAGCCAAATCAGCCCCGCTTTTCAAAAAACTCAAACAGGATATTGACCGCCCCATATCCGCTATCCTTTCGCTCAACACCATTGCCCACACCGTAGGGGCAGCAGGAGTAGGGGCAGAGGCGGTAAAAGTATTCGGCGAAGCCTACTTCGGTGTCATATCCGCCGTTCTTACCATCCTTATCCTGATTTTCTCCGAAATCATACCAAAAACCATCGGTGCAAGGTTCTGGCGTTCGCTTGCCATGTGGGCTGCCCGGGTTATACAAGTACTGATCTATATTACCTATCCGCTTGTGGTACTGTCCGATTTTATCACCCGCCTTTTCTCTTCCAACAAAGAAGAAACCAGCGTGAGCCGCGAAGAAGTGTCGGCTATGGTAACCGTCGGCACCGAAGAGGGTGTTTTTGAGATGAAAGAAAACAAGATCATCCAGAACGTTTTCAAACTCGAAAAGATAAAAGTGCGCGAAATCATGACCCCCAGCGTGGTAGTGGCCGCCGCCCCCGAAGGGCTTACGCTTAGTGAGTTTTACGAAGATAAATCGTACAGCACCTACTCGCGTATACCTGTTTATAAAGACGATCACGATTACATTACAGGCTACGTGTTGCGCCAAACCGTACTTGAAAAACTGACGGAAGACCGCTTCGACCTGAAACTCACCGATGTATCGCGCCCGGTACTTTCTGCCTACGAAGGCGAATCCGTTTCTAAAGTATGGGAACGCATGCTCGAAAAGAACGAGCATCTGTCTATACTGATTGATGAATACGGCTGCTTCCGCGGAATTGTAACAATGGAAGATATCATCGAAACGCTTCTGGGACTCGAGATTGTCGACGAAAAAGATGTTGTGCCCGATATGCAGGTATTTGCCAAAGAGAAATGGCAAAAGATGAGGGGGGCGCAACCGCAGTTTGATTTGTAAGGCAGAGTCACATCCCGTACTTCTTTTTTGCCGGGAGCATTTATATCAATGTCCGGGGCCTATGCCCGGCACGGGCAAGATTATGAATAACCGTACGCAAACGCAGTGCAGCTTACGGGGAGGCAGGTGATACTATACAAGAACCCCGCAAGGGGTGAGATTATCATGATCCCACCCCTCTCGCGGGGTTTAGAGTGGTTGCTATCGTTTGTCCGTAAGCTGCACTTCGTTTGCGTATTCTTATGATTTACGCAAGTGAATTCACATAATTTCTTTGATATGGTTGTTTATTTC
>PPYE01236698.1_pt1 | contig 19320 bp, 22 predicted proteins | sample 1559881 | NCBI WGS metagenome assembly PPYE01 (sample SAMN08240022, study PRJNA423297) | Human gut metagenome, whole genome shotgun sequencing project. | reverse complement strand
TTACAAGGCTTATGGACCGGTGGCGTAAAGACTAAAGTCAAAAACTCTTATCTGACTATCCCAGTAGTTGCCAACTATAAAGTAAGCAAACGTTGGAAAGTCTCAGCAGGTCCGTATGTATCTTATCTTATTGAAAGAAACTTCTCCGGACATGTATATGAAGGTCACTTGCGTACTCCGGATCAGACAGGTTCGCGAGTAGATTTTACTGGTGAAAGCATTGCTACTTATGATTTCTCTGACAATCTGCGTAAATTCCAATGGGGATTGCAATTAGGCGGTGAGTGGAGAGCATTCAAACATTTAAATGTGTATGCTGATTTAACATGGGGATTGAACGATATCTTTAAGAAGGATTTTGATACGATTTCATTTGCTATGTATCCTATTTATTTAAATGTAGGATTCGGGTATGCATTCTAATAAAAAACAATCTTTACATTAATCTCATTATAGCTATTAAAAAAGGCGAGAAACTAAAAGTTTCTCGCCTTTTTTAATCATTGATAAATTATTCTCCCATAACTTCTAGTTCATCAAGAATTAAGGTACTTCCGCCAGCACCTTTAAACAAATCACCTTCTTTACTTGAAGAACAAACAATGGCCAATTTATATTTTGCTCCTTCTTCATAATCTTTCAAAAATTCAAAAGGTATTTCGAAGTAAGTATAATCTACTTTAGCAGTTTTATCAGATAAAGCAGCCACAGCGACACGTTTCTCTGAAGTGTTGATATCAAAACCAGTCAGAACTTCATCATCAGTATCAACTTTATATAATACAGCTTGAATAGCACACTCATCTATCCGATCCTTAACCTCTACAATATTATTAACATCTGTACCATCAATAAACTTCTCCCCAGGAGTATACTTATACCATCCCTTGAAAACGACTGGTTTTTTATCATATAAATTCAAATGAAAACTTCAAAACACTTGTCTTAGCAGCGATAGAAACAGTATATTGATTAGTAGTTCCATCTTCAGCAACAACTGTATAAACAACATTTCCTGCAAAATTTTGAGCTACACCAGAGCCGGGAGTAACAGTTGCTTTATCAGAAACTGTAATAGTAGGAGCTAAAGTTTTCAGTTCTTCAGGAGTAGCATCCTCACTAACCTTAAATGTTATAGTTTTATTCTCCTCATCAATCACTGGTTGGCTTGTTACCAATTCACTATCAAAGGTAAAACTGGTTATTTTAGCTTCTACACTTTCATTACCAGATAATCTACTACCCCTATAATTAACTTTCACTTTCATTCCTCCGCCAGCTACATCAACATTAATAACCATATCAATGGTTCCATTACCGATCGTACCTGAAACAGAAGTATTACATGAACCAACAACCAATTCTAAAGTTTGACTTCCTGAAAACTGGAAAGCTTCACCATCCTGTTTTAAAGCGCAATTATCCACAGCAATATCACCGATAGTAATATCAGTACCTGCTACATTTATAACAAAATTCTTTAATTCCAACTTAATTGCAGTATCAGAAGCTTTTGATATATAAACTTTCTGAACCATATCAGAAGCAATAGGAGTACTTACACCTACATAATATACATCCATCTTTCCTTTATATGCACCAGCTAACTCACTATCAACAGGGTATTTAACATCATCGTCATCACCACAACTTGAAAACAAGCTGACTGAACAAACAAGCATAAACAAATACAACAAACTCTTTTTCATAATTCTCTTATTTAGTTAATAATCTATTTGATCGCAAAATCGGGTACAAAGTAACATATTTATATTAATTATCACAAGGTCCATTCTTTGTATTTTATGATCTATTTTTAAGATCATATTGCAAAAAAGCTGTTTTTATCTACTTTTTAAGGTTCATATTTACAGCATACTCAACAAATATATACCAAAAAAGGAGGGATTTCAAGTCCCCCCTTTTTCGATATTCAAGATATTATAGTTTTCAAATTTTCATATAACTAACCTATTATTCTAGCTATACATCTCATTACTCGCCAATAACCTCCAATTCATCAACGATCAGCGTACTGTTAGCTGCGCCTTTGAACTTATCACCTTCCTTACTGGAAGAACATATAATAGCTAACTTATACTCTTTAGTACTATCATAAGATTTCTCCGGCAAATACTCAAATGCAAGTTCAAATGTAGTCCATTCATCTTTATCCGTACCATCTTTCAAGCGAGCTTCTGCCACACGATATTCTGAAGTATTAATATCTACTCCTGTGAGTGTCACATCTTTGCCGGCTGCATCTTTTGCCTCGTACAATACCGCAGCAATAGAACATTCGTCGATAATGTTAAGCCCCTCCTGCGCTGGTTTGACAGAACCATCTATATAGTTCGTTCCTGCTTTATATTTATATACGCCTTTTAATAATTTAGGCTCCTTGTCATAAGCAATACCAAATTTGGTTGATTTCAAAGGAGCAAGCATATTAAGACTGAACGTACCCGTAAATAAAGAGCCGGAAGTGATAGGTGCCATACTGCCTAAAGCATGTGCTCTAGAATCCAATGTCACCAATTTGGCAGCCTTACCACTAAATCCTTCAGATTCTTCCATCACAGGATAGCCTACTTTTACTGCCGAAGATGATCCATTCAACATTTTGGCACCACCATTGGAAGTAGCCAGGAATCCTGCTGGCTCCGGAGTCCAATAATTTTCATAACTATTACCTGCATCAAATTCAGACCATTCATCCAAAGAATATTTCATGATATTCTGAACACCTTCAATAGAAGCTGTATACTTTCTTGATGTTCCATCTTCAGCAACTACAGTATAAACAACACTTTTTCCTCCGGAGAAGTCCTGAGCAACACCACTTGCCGGAGTTACGGTAGCCTTTTCTGAAATAGCAATGACTGGCACCAAGGCTTTCAAGTCTTCCTCAGTAGCCTCATCATTAACTTTAAACGTAATGGTACTCTTTGCATCATCAATAACCGGTGCTACTGTTATAACTTCGTCATCAATAGTAAAATCGGTTATTTTAGCCTCCGTGTTTTCACTTCCTGACAGTTTAGTACCTTTATAATTGACCTTAACTTTCATTCCGCCTTCTACATCTACATCAATAACCATATCTACAGCATTCTTACCAACTGTACCCGAAACGGATGTATTGCATGATCCCACAACAAGACTTAATGTCTGATTGCCGGAAAACTTATAAGCATCACCACTTTTTGTCAAAGCACAATTATCCACAGTAATGTCACCAATAAGAAGCTCAGTACCTGCTACGGTAATAGTAAAGTTTCTCAGTTCCAGTTTTACAGCAGTATCCGAAGCCTTTGAGATATAAACCTTCTGAACCATATCAGAAGCTATAGGAGTAGATACTCCCACATAATATACATCCATCGTTCCTTTATATGCACCTGCAAGTTCACTGTCAACCGGATATTTCACATCGTCATCGTCACTACAACTCATAAATAGACTCACCGAACTAATAAGCATAAACAAATACAACAATCTTTTCTTCATAATCTTCATAGTTAATTATAAATTCTTTTTTATCACATAAAATCACGCAAAGTAAAAGATTTAAAATAACTACCACAAGTGCCATTCTTGGCATTCTATGTTCTATTTTTAATATATTATTTATTCATACCCCAAAAATAAGAAAAATAAAAGTTTCAATATTAATATTCAAGTTATAAAAGAGAAGAGTAAGCAGATATATATTTCTGCACTAATCCAATCATCTTTTCATACAAATCCCTATCACAATCCATATACCTATAAATCATCACATCTATCAACCATAGAATTTTTTCCCTATTTAATATCCGCTCAACAGCCTCCCCCCTTACGAATGACGGAAGTGAATTTACGACATTATAATATATATATATATGCAAATGTTGACAGCCCATAATGGGCAGTTAGCGTCGTTTGTATGCGTGATGTCTTACGTGTTTAAATTTAGTATTGCTTATATACATGTTTATAATGATGAAAAAAAGCCCTGGACCGTGATGGTTCGGGGCTTTTCTTGTACTTGCAATAAGCAAGAAGGAAAAAGATTTCAGATTACATCGGTAACTGTGCTATTATCTCTTTCGAACATACCGGCAATTTACCATTCTTTCCCATATCCACAAAAACCGTTGCACACAACACCGTCCATTGGTCACCATATGTCATCGTACTGCTATGGCTATACCCAAGGCAATGCCCGTATTCATGAAACATGGCCTGACGGGGATAATTATGCGGATGGGCATCCGGAGGAGTCGCATCAAAATAAACACCGGTATAACAATAATTAGCCAAGCCGTACGTATTGCCTCCACCTAATCCGCCGACACCGGCAACACACCCCAGCACAAGCCCGCCATGATTACGGATTCTTTGACGCAACGCATCCAGATTGATCGGATTTCCTCCATTGTCTTTCAACAAACCTTCGTATTTGTTCATTTCCATATTAAACTCTTCGGAAGAGAACATGAAAGCCATATTGACAGCCAACGCCACTCCGTGACGGCACAATAACGGATTCATATGACGCCAATACGCATGACCATTGTCAGCCGAATAAGAAGAAAAACGTATAAACCAGCGACTGTCTATCTGTTCTATTTTCTTCATAAACGGATCTTCTGTACGAATAACAAGCGTCACATCGTCATTGGAAAGTCCGGGCTGTGCAGGCACCACTATCTTCCGTCCACTACTTGTAGTGAATGTCCGTTCCGAATCTACAACCGGCAAGGGGAATGACGCTTCCATAAACGGATAAATCTGTTCAAAATGTGCCAGTTCGAAGAACTCCATGCTAAATTTATTAAAACGGCACATAATCTTCACATCCTGAATACCTACAGGAGAAAAGAACTTGACAAGCAACTGATGTTCGTCTGAAATGGAAACCTGCAACGGAGCATTCGCATAAAAAGAACGACGGCGACTGTCATAAAAGACCTCACGTGGCTCACTGGCCAAAAACATCGTATCCGCGCGAAACCGAAAGAAGTCCTCCTTACGAACATAAAGTGAACCATCCTGATTTTCCGGATGCAGATAATCAATACTAATATGAGATACACGGCCTGCCTCAATCTTATTATAAAAGTAAACCGCATCTAACGGCGCATTTTCCGCATGATTTATCAACCAGTCATCGGACAGTTTTTCGGGTTCTTTGACAGCCTCATCTTCTTCCTCGCTCGTAGTAGCCAAAAAAACGACTGTATAATCCCCCATACTCAATCCTTCGATAGTCAATTTTGAGAAGTTTTCTTCCAGCTTCTGATATAAGGGCTTAATAATCTCTCCACGTTCATTGGCAATAGCATACCACATACGAGTGATCTGCTCCGGTTTGCTTCCGCGTGTCTGCACCACGGACGCATCGTCTTGCTGCAACCCAAACAAAAACGACACTTGTCCGGAATGGGAAGGAACAATGCCGGTCTCCTGTTCAAAATCGCCCGAACAGTTGGCAAGCAATAATGCGCCCAGTAATATCATTATGATTCTTAGCATCTTCATAAACAGCCTCCTCTATTTCTTTACACAACGTACGGATGCAAATGCTTCCATCTGTAACCGCTGTTTCTTAATAACGGCTGTCTCGGCTCCTTCGAACGGCAACCAGTAAGCCCATGCATAACCGCCCGGAAGACCGTTACGTTCGTTTGTCCACAACACAGCTCTTTTCCCGAAAGCCGGATTATTGGATGACGACTACCCAAGGTGCATCAGCTGTCTGGTTACCTAAATTGTTGGAAGGATTATACCCCTGCCAAGGCACGTACATATATAAACGTCCAAATTGGAACAGACCACCCACCGTGTTAATCCAACTTTTATGATACATATCTTCGACCGTAGCCCCGTCCAACGGATAAATCTGATCTTCCAGATCGTGGCTACGCGCATTAAATGCCATCCATACATTTCCTGCGATTTCCACAGTTTCAATCTGTTTGTCACTCGGAGCCACACGTATCTCCACGTAATCATATGTTCCACTCAACAAGGCATTTTTCAAATGCACCAAAACCGTATAGCCCAGGCGACCGCTGCCTTGCGCTGCAACCGATACATTAAATGACGACACGATACCTTCCGCCTCTTCCGACACGGACATATTGCCTACACTTGTTCCGCTACCGGCACCTTCTGTAGAAGAAATATCGATACGAGTGTCTGTAACGAACGCCAGCGTCATGTCATCAGCACCTGTAGCAGGCACTTCCAGTATATTATTCTCATAGTCTACCTTCACCCCTTCCGGAATCCTGGATTTCGACGCATTAAGCAAAAGACGTTGGTTCGTATCAGGCTTTCCGACAATCGTTTCCCCTTCTTCCCACGGTTTGATCTCAAAAACGCCTGTCACTTCAGCTCCCACATTGAGCACTGCCAATTCATATACTTTATTGCGTTCGACAACTGGTAATTCGACTTTTAACCTGATAGGGACTTCACCATAGGTTCCACGCAAGATGATATTGACAGGACGTGTGCTCTCGAACAGACGGAATACCCCCTCTTGCTTGCCATCGAATGCAGAAGAGAACTCCTTCCGATAGCTCACCGTTTTATCCGACGCCCGGACATTTTCGAGGAATGGTAAAGTCTCGGCAGGAGCATTCTCTACGATGACTTCCTTTATCTGCGTTTTGCTGTCGGCTGTTGTGTTCAAATCAATGCGCGCCACACCGCGTTTCATAATTACATTGACCTCCGCATTGCTGCGTGTCACTACTCCGCTCTCCAATTCGACTACAGCCGCCATGAAATCCGGCGCAGAATTATCATGCAATCCTTCACCGATAATCGTATTACGAAATTCTTCTTCACTTTTAGCTTTCTCTCCGGCAGGAATCTCCAGTCCGGTCAGAAAATAAAGTCGAGATCCGCTGACCGCAGAAATCTCCGACTGTCCGCCTTGCCCGGGAGTCAGCTGTTCCTCTTTATATAAATTCCCGTCACTAAACTGGAAAACCGATACATCTTTGAGCTCTTCAGAAGATTCTTCTCCTGCTACCGTAATTCCTTTTAATACCACTGAATAAGTTTGTTGATGGCCTTTTCCCCCGGTTGGTTCATCGTTCGAGCAGGCGCCTGAAAGTAATGTTCCTATTATAATAGGAACGATGGTTTTTCTGCAAGAATAATTCATGTTTTTTTGATTAAAATAATACTGAATATTGGAAACTTTATAAATGCATTTTCCAAAAGCGGCGGCAAAAATACTACTTTTTTCAATACAGCAAGTCATCTGCATAAAATTTTAATAAATATGTTGAATAAAAGAAATCTTTAACGTCAGACTAACTAAATACAAAATAAAAAGTTATTTTTGCAAACGTTTTTTAATTTTATCTCATTCTAATATTATGTACAAGATTTTTCACGGCTTCCACCTAGTAGAAGCTTATCAGGACTTAAAGAAAGCTAAACGGTTAGCAAAGAATCAGACAGTGGCCCGATGTATAAAGTTAACCATAGCTATTACCCTCTCTCTTATTTCTGCATTGCTTTGCCGATCCTATCATCATGCTGTTTATAGGTGGATTTATTCTTGCCATCGCAGCAACCAAAAGTGGACTGGATGTATTGTTGGCACGAGTTATGCTGAGACCTTTCGGAACACAATCACGATATGTGCTATTGGGATTCATCCTCGTTACAGCTGTCTTTTCCATGTTTCTTAGCAATACGGCTACGGCGGCCATGATGCTTACCTTCCTTACTCCCGTATTAAAAGCACTCCCGGCAGATGGAAAAGGGAAAATCGGATTGGCTATGGCCATTCCCGTTGCTGCCAATGTAGGTGGTATGGGAACTCCTATCGGTACACCACCTAACGCCATTGCTTTAAAGTATTTGAATGATCCGGAAGGATTAAATCTGAATATCGGTTTTGGAGAATGGATGAGCTTTATGTTGCCTTACACTATTATTGTACTGTTTATAGCCTGGTTTATTCTCTTACGACTGTTTCCATTCAAACAAAAGAGCATCGAACTGCAAATTGAAGGTGAAGCAAAGAAAGACTGGCGCTCCATTGTGGTTTATATCACCTTTGCTATAACGGTTCTATTGTGGATGTTCGACAAATTTACAGGAGTAAACTCCAATGTAGTGGCAATGATTCCGGTAGCTGTTTTTTGTATAACAGGCGTTATTACCAAACGTGACCTGGAAGAGATCAGCTGGAGTGTACTCTGGATGGTAGCCGGCGGCTTCGCATTGGGCGTAGCCTTGCAAGAGACCGGACTGGCAAAGCATATGATTGAAGCCATCCCATTCAGCACATGGCCCCCTGTACTGATGATTGTCGGTTCCGGACTGATTTGCTATGCTATGGCCAACTTTATTTCACACACAGCCACTGCAGCATTACTCGTCCCTATTCTCGCCATTGCCGGAATCAGCATGCGTGAAAACCTGTCATCGTTGGGAGGTGTAGAGACTTTATTAATTGGAGTCGCCATCGGATCATCGCTGGCAATGATATTACCAATTAGTACACCACCTAATGCCCTGGCACATGCCACAGGAATGATTCAGCAAAAAGATATGGAAAAGGTAGGTATTATTATGGGAATTATAGGACTTATCTTGGGATATACAATGCTGATCATACTCGGCTCCAACAAGTTATTATAAATAATCTATTTAAAAAAGAAGATGTCAAAAGCAGGATGATACATTTATCTTGCTTTTGACATCTTCTTCTTTTCAAATTTAGCGTCCTATAATCCTCTCCAAAAGTTTATAAGAAACAACAATGGTATAAAACGATATCTCGCCTACTCTATTCCTGATCCGAATTCACAAACTTACTTGGACTGACATTATAATACTTCTTAAATACCTCCCTGAAATACTTCGCATCCGAAAACCCGACAATTTCAGCAATCTCCGTTATTGTATATTCTTTCTGCTTTAATAATTGTGCTGCACGTTGCAAACGGATCATCCGGATGTAGTCAGCCGGAGCATAACCGGTCAGCGCTTTCAGTTTATTATAGAAACTTGTTCGACTCATATGATGCTGATTACTGAGTACATCTACCCCAAAGTCCAAATCTCCCATATTCTTCTCTATACATTCCTTGACTGAAGCTATGAATTTCCAGTCCAAAGTATTAGTACAATTGACAGGTAAATGCTTTTCTTTATTTTCGATACTATTATAGACCTGACGGAGCAATTCACGATTTGCCAATATGTTTTTAATAGTAACCTTTAGTATACCCACACTGAATGGCTTGGTTATATAGGCATCTGCTCCGATTTCCAGTCCTCCGAGTATATTTTTCTCATCCCCTAACGCAGTCAGCAATATGACTGGAATGTGAGACATTTCCACACTCGTTTTGATAGCTGAGCACAGTTCGTCTCCACTCATCTCAGGCATCATTATATCGGATATAACAAGATCTGGATTAAACTCCTTTATAATGACAAGCGCATCTTTGCCATTGGAACAGGACTGGATATTATACCCTGCCATAAGCATATCCACAAGATAATTACGCAAATCATCATTATCTTCCACTACCAGAATACGCTGTAAAGAGGTTTTTATCTGAGGTGCCTCCAAGACCGGCAAGTCAGAAGTTCCCCCCAGTACAACAGCATCCATACGTTCATTCGGCGTTTTTGGAGAGATAAACTTTGCTTTATGCAAATGGGTATTTCCCTTCGGGAAAGTAATTTGCACGCATGTTCCCTGATGTTCAACACTTTGAATATGGATCTTTCCTTTATGCAACTTAACCAGTTTATATACCAGCATCAATCCAATCCCACTTCCGGTCACTTTCAAATTGACTACATTACTACCCCGGAAACAATTTCTGAATAATTTCTTCTGTTCAGATGAAGGAATACCAATTCCTGTATCCTTTACCTCAATACTCCAAGTATTCCCTTCCTCGCAAGCACAAATACACACGCTACCATTCTCTGGCGTGTACTTCAACGCATTTGACAAAATATTCTTCAAGATAGACCCCATTTTGTCACTATCAAACCACACATTCAAATAATCAAAATTACTCTCATAAACAAATCTGACACGCTTCATCTCAGCATATTTGCGGAAAGTAGCACAAACATCATTCATATAAGAATTCAATTCATACTCAGAAACATAAAGAGTAGACGAATATACGTCGATCCGTTCAAAGTTTATCAAGTTGGTTGTCAGCTGAAGCAATGTATTCACATTCTTTAGGGCCATATTCATATGGGGTAATGCCTTCTCTGCCACCATATGGTTTTCAACAACTTCTTCCAGCGGTGCTTTTATCAATGTCAGCGGCGTACGTATATCATGAGCAGTATTAATAAAAAAACGTGTCTTCTCATCAGAAATCTTCTTTTGTTTATGCAACATGATAACACGGAATATGATAATCATAATCAAGACCACCAGAATTGCATACCCCACCATTGCCCACATACTGGCCCACACCGGAGGGGTAATAATGATCTGAATACTCCTTGTTTCATAAGTTTTATACTTCTCCTCATTAGATACAGTACGAATTTGTAACGTATAACTGCCAGGAGGCAGATTTCTAACAACAATCCGATTATCTTGACTCGGACGGGTCCACTCTTTATGATAACCGTCGATTTTCCATGAATAAAGAATATTAGAAGGATAATCATAATTTATGGAAGCCACATCAAGCGAAAAAGTATTTTGACCGTAGGCCAATTCCAGACAATCAGTCTCGTTAATATCCTTCTTCAAGGGAGATCCGTCATCACCAGGATAGACAGGATGATAAGCTATCATAAAATCCCGTAATAACAAACGCGAATAATATGGCTCAGGTATTTCTATGTCTGTCGGAAACTTAACAGCACCATCATTGCCACCAAAGACAAGCGTACTGTTACTGTAAGTTGTGGCAGAACCGGCATTAAAATTTACGCTCATCAGTCCCTGCTCCCGTGTCCAGTTACGGAAAAAATGATCTTTAGGTGAATAAATCGTAATACCATTTTCCGTACCCATCAGGAGATTTTCATCCTGACGCGGAATAATCGTATAAATATTATCAGAAATCAGTGCACAATTATCAGTTCGGTACTGATGAATAAACTTCTTTTTATTGATATCATAAACAAGAAGACCTGCTCCACGAGTACTATTGGTCAGGACGTATTCCTGCAATGGCCGCAGGCGAAAGATAGCTTATTTTAAACCCTTTCTTCTTTTCTATCTTATAAATTCCAGACGTAAAACCACCAGCCCATATCACACCAGGAGAGACTTCACACAACGCCAAGAAGATATGATTCTCATCATCCGGCACCGGATCAAAAGAACTAAAAAAAGAACACCATTCTCTTGTATCGGTCTGATAAAAACTAATTCCATTACTAGTTGCAAACCAAAGGTCACCGTCACTATCTTCTATCACATCATGCACCTGATCATTCACTAACGACCGGTTATTGCCAAGAGAATGCTTTATCAAATCATATCTTCCATAACGATTGTTACGAATGGTAATACCAGTAGGATAATTGGCAAGCCAAATACGCTCCTCCTCATCCACATAGATATCATTGATATTGTTTCCGTTCATTCCATTATAACTGCTATAGTCAGCCGTTATATAAGGTTCACTCTTACAAGTATTTACATTCAGCTTATATACTCCTTTTCCACCCGTAGCTATCAACAACTCATCAGCGTTCAGAGCAACAATCTGATTAACTTCCACATTGTTTGGTGCATAACAAGGAGTGATTTTTTGGGTTTTACCAATATCATATATAAGTATCCCTTCTTTATAACTACCCACAAATAATTGCTTTGACACAGTATGGTAATACAGTTCGTGAACAGGTGTAACGATGCTTTTTACTACTTCATCAGGAATTTGTTTCAGTTCTCCCTTTTCTATCCCGACACAAAACAAACCGCTTCCCGTACCGATAAAAAAATGACCGCCATCAGCCTGCTCAATAGTAGATATTGCACCATCGACAGGCTTTGGCATATGTTGTGTTGTTCCAGTACGAATATTATACCAGGTAATTGTATCTTTGTAACATAGCCAAATATGATCATTCTTGTCCAGATAACCATAATCAAGAAATGCTTGAAACTTATTTCGGATCAATTCAGGGTGTACATAAGCCAATTCAAATTTATCATGTTGTGAATCATACCTGAAAATACGTCCTTTCTGCCCGATTACCCATAATACATCTTCCTGATCCATATAAAGCCAGTTCAAAGCTATCCGTGAGTCCAGCTTCATACTGTCATCCGAGAAAGTATAATGCTTGATGTGTTTACCGTCATAACGATCTACCCCCTCCTGAGTCAAAAACCACATATATCCGCGTCGGTCTTTTTGAATATGGTAGATTTTCTGGTTGTTCAAACCGTCTTCCAACCCTATGTACTTATAAATCTGCCCCTTGCTCACAGCACTACTAATGAGAAGAACTATAAACACTAAAAGTTTTCTATTTTTTACAATTATCTTCATTCCTTTCACAAAACACTCAAAAATACATTTGCAAAAATATGAAAATATTATTTAAACAGCAACTGAATAAATTAACAATTATATGTTAAAAACAGAAACTTAAAAAACACAACTATCTCATCTATCGGAAATACTGCATAATACCCCAAATACTCCCCAACAAAAACATCGGAAATAGATAAGTGTTCTTTCTAAATTATATTAGTCATTTTTTGTACGATTTTCCAGCATCAGATCATAAATATACACGAACAGGAATCATCTTATTATTAGGACAATTTCAATCATATATTTATTCCTTCGATTATGCATTTAAAATCCATAAGCCTCTCTTCAATTTTCCATAAAATAAAAAATGATGTTAATTCCATTTTCAAACTTCGAACTATTTTTTTTAATCCCGTGTTTTTTTCATACAGTAGGAGCTTAAGTACATTTCGGATGATATAACAAAAGTAATATAATAAATCGGGGAAGTGTAATAGAGTAAACCTACATATTTTTCTAAAAAAAATAAGTTTTAAACATTGTTTCATCAATAAAATCTACAGCCATGAAAAGTATAAGTTCAAATTTATGGATCAGATTAATAGTCAGTTCTATCATAGGAACAATAATTTATTGTTTATCAAGTATGAGACAGCAAACAAGCTGACTATAAAGATGAATATTCTAGCGATATGAATAAATATTTTTCCATTCAACAAGCAAAATATTTTTCCTTTATAAAATACTAATTATATATCTATATATTTACATATAAACCCACTAATAAGTATGTGACTTTAAGAACTTAACTTACATACAGTTTCTTACTTATTACCAAACTCTATTTTTAACTATCTAAAACCAACTTAATTATGGAAAATAGAACTTCTGATTTATGGCTCGGTCTTGGTATAGGATCGGTCATTGGCGCCCTCGTTTATCGTTTTTCACGAACTTCTAAAGCCAAAAAACTAAAGAAAAAAGTATGTGATGCCTTTCATAAAATAAGTGGGCAAGCCGAAGAAATGTTAGATACTGCAAAGGAAAAAGTATTGGATACGGGTGCTGCCGTAGCCGATAAAGTTGCAGACAAAACTTTCGACCTAGCTGAAAAGGCAGATGACCTTAAAGGCAAAATGCATACAATAGCTGCTGATGCAAAAAAATGAAACAGATTCTAGTAAACCAATTAAGAACACTAGAGTGTTTCTGAATAAACCTAAATTATTAACTAAAACTTTTGAATTATGAACAAGAAAACTGAAAAGAAACAGGAAGAGGCAAAGGGCACTAAAAAGACCGCCCAAGCTAAAGAGTGCAAGTCTTCGACTTCAAGCAAAAAAACTGAAAAGAAATAGGCATTCAGAATCGTTAAGTTTGTGTCATTCTTCAGGCAGACAGGAATCTGCCTGAAGAATCCACCAATTTATTCTCAAAGTGACTTTACAATTTTAATTTAAAAGAATATGAAAAAATTATTATTTGCGATTTTTGTAGTTACAACTATAATATCCTTCACGTCCTGTCGTAATAAAAAAGAACAGGATAAAGCGAAACAACAAGTTGAAAAAGTGAAAGAAAACGTCAATGATGCAGTGGACAAAGTATCCGATAAAATCGAAGATGGTGCTGATGCCGTAAAAGATGCGTGGAAAGACACCAAAAAAGACGTTCAAAACAGCGCAGAGAAAACCAAGAAAGAAATCAAGGAAGGATATAACGAAGTGAAAAAAGATGTAAGTAAAAAACTTGACTGATTCTTAATCGTATATCATTCTATAAATAGTAACTTCTTACATATTAATAAGCTATGGTTGGATTTGTAATATGGATTGTTGGATTAGTACTGACTATCAAAGCCGCACTGGAAATATGGCGTATCCATGCACCAATAGAAAGACGGCTGATAGCTATTATCTTAATCGTTCTTACCAGCTGGATAGGATTGCTGTTCTATTATTTCTACGGCAAGGCACGACTATTGACTTTTACTCTCTGCAAATTACCAATATTTTTCAATTCTCTCATAACCGAAAATCCTACCGCGTTCATCATCTATACCTTGCAACTTCTTGCAGATAATCTGTGCTCCAATCATACTAAAGGTTATGCCGTTGCCACCATATCCCAAATCAAAAAACATCCTGTCCTTATCTGGACAATTACCGATAAAGGGTAACCCATCTTTTGTTGTACTAAAAGTGCCACACCACGCCATTTCTGTTTTAAAAGGAATACTTGGAAATAATCTCCTAAATTTCTTTTCTAATACAAGAGTTTTCTTTCTGAGTAACGCATCACGGCGCTCCGGATCACTGAACTTTTCATCTTCACCACCGACAATGATACGATTTCCCCTTGTAGTCCGTATATACAAATATGGCTCAGCTGTTTCCCAAATTAAACACTGTTCAGGCCACAAATCTTTAGAATCTACCGGATGCGACACAAGTGCATAAGTTGAAGTCAAATCCATAATTTCCCGAGATAAAAACTTCCCTGCTTCAAATCCGGCTGCGATGATCACATATTTACACTCTATTTTATGTCCTCTATCTGTTTCTATAATATATCCTTCAGGCATTTCAACACATTCTGTTACACCGGTATGAGTAAAAATTTCCAGTCCATCTTTTTTCATATGGTAGAGCAAAAGACCAGTAGCCGCTTTGTAAGCATCCATCTGCGCCGATACTCGGTTTAACAGTGCATTGCCTGGAACCTCTATATTATACAGTTTTTTTATCTCCTCTTTTTCCAGCAGACGAACCGGCAAATTGTGCTTCTTTCGTATCACATATTCTTTTTCAATTAATTCTATATCCTTTGGAATACTAGCATAAAAAAGACTTGGTCGTTTTTCAAAATCAGCATCTACTCCTGTTTCCTTTAATACCTTTTCAATATCAGCAATTGATGCCAAAGATGCGCGATATGCAGAAACAGCATTATCCTCTCCAATAATTTCTGCCATTTCACAAAGAGGAACATCAATTTCATATTGCAGTAAAGCGGTACTTGCAATGGAACTTCCAGTTGCAATGCTTCGTTTGTCAACCATGCAACATCTTAAACCGGCACTACAAAGCTCGTGTACCATCAAAGCACCCGTTATACCAGACCCCACAACTACAATATCTGTTGAAAAATCATCCTCCAAGGGATGAAAGTAATCTAACAATGAATTTTTAACAACCCAATAGGGCAATCCTGAATGTAAGTCCATAATATATTGAATTATGCAAACTCCCTTTCATCCTCCTCCACACTTACAGCGGGGAGAAAAACGTAAAAACATGGAAAACACAAAAGCATTCCCAAAAGAGTTTACTCCCGATTTATAATAAGATACTATTCACCCTGTTCAATTGCGCAATATCTTTTACATTGTATCAAAACGTTCTCAAAATAAACAACATCACACAAAAAAAGATAGTTCGAAGGAAAAGACTGGATTTAACATCTATTTAATGCATAAGAAATATTGTAAAACAACCAGCATATATGAAGGTATTCACCAAACAAAATATCAACATACTATCTAAATAATATATCAAGGTATGAAATTAAATCTCAGTAGATCTATCACATACTTTTTTAACATTAAAAATAAATTCAATGACAATAATTATCAAATATATTCGGTGAGGTTGTAATTGCCCCTTTATCAGCAGGGCATATGGCGGTAGAAACACATTTATCGCCCTAATAATGCTTTCTCAGCCTGCTCCATTCCACAGAAATTGAAGCCATCGACCACTTGTTGCATTAATGCGGAGATTTCATCATTACAAAGATTACCGATACTTCCTTCGTGTGTATGATGCACCTGTTTGTCATGAGTAAATTTTCCGGCTTCTATATCAAGACCTACTTTCTTATACGCATCACGGAAAGGCATACCTTCACGAGCCAGTCGATTCACTTCCTCGACACTGAAAATAAACAGATATTTATCATCATCAAGGATATGTTCATTCACCTTAATCTCATTCATGATATAAGTCGTCATCTGCAAGCAGTAAACCTAACAAATCGGTTGTCATCGTCCGGTTCAACGGGAAAGAGGAGCCATATCCTGCTGCAGAGCCCAAAGGATTGCGATTGCACATCCTGAAAGCCGCTTGCAGGAACTGCATATCATCCACCAGGCTTTCGGCATAAGCACCGAACCACAATCCAAAGGATGAAGGCATCGCAATCTGCAAATGGGTATATCCCGGCATCAGGACATTTTTATATCGCTCACTCTGAAGAATCAACACATGAAAGAGTTGTTCCACCGCTTCCGCGATCTCGCGAATCTGTGTACGGGTAAAGAGTTTGAGGTCCAGCAAAACCTGATCATTCCGTGAACGACCACTGTGAATCTTCTTACCGACATCTCCCAAACGGCGGGTCAGCATCAATTCTACCTGCGAATGCACATCCTCTACTCCTTCTTCTATTATAAACTCACCTCTTTCGACCGAAGCATAAATAGTCTTCAACTCAGCCAACAACTGTTCCAGTTCTTCCTTGGTCAACAGACCGATACTTTCGAGCATCGTAATATGAGCCATAGAACCGAGTACATCATGTTTAGCCAGATAAAGATCCATCTCACGATCACGTCCCACCGTAAAACGTTCGATGTCTTTATTTACCTGCACGGATTTTTCCCAAAGTTTCTGCGCCATAATATTTAAGTATTAGGTAATAAGTAGTAAGTAATAATCGTAGTTACGTTGATACTCCGCGGGTATTACCTATTATTTATTACTTATTACCTGTTTAATAGTTAATCATCGACAGCATCTCAACCATCTTCTCCAGACCATCCTGAAGAGAGCTTGGCATACACACGTTCCTGACTGTAAGGTATTACCTTTACACTACTTTCAAAATTAGCCATAATTCTTTATTCGTATAAAATCAAAGAAAGAACTATCCGAACAGATATTGTCCGAATGGTTCTTTCTTACTAAAATTTCCGATCAAATAATACAATATTATTTCCCTGCATCCCAATGAGCCGGGTCTTTACGCCAATCGTTCAATGTCGCAATATCTTCTTCTTCGATATAACCGGTACGAAGTGCTACATCAAGTACTGCTTCGTAATTGGTCAACGTCACCAAAGGTACTTTAGCATTCTTGAATGCTTCCTCGGCAACGGGAAAGCCATACGTATAGGCAGCTACCATACCGATCACTTCACAACCATCGCGACGAATTGCTTCCACAGCCTTCAAACTACTACCACCTGTAGAAATCAAATCAAATAGTCTCTCTAAGTTTTTCATAACTAAACTAACTATTAATTATTTGCCGCAAAAGTACAGAAATTGAACGAGAATAGAAAGAAGAATCCGTTTATTTTTTAACTGAATTGTTCCTCTTCCTCCGGAATTTCGATACAACGACGTATATCTTTGAGTTCAAAACCACGGCTCACCGCAAATCGCATCAGTTTTCCGTTCAGTTCATAATCATCTTTCGCATGAATGCTTTTCCGTTTGGAAGCCAGCAAGTCACGCAGGATGGAGAGATATTCCTCTTCATCAATTTCATTCAGATGACGCCATGCCACATCGGAAGGAATCTTCTTCATGTAGAGTCCCTGTGCGATTTTCATCTTACCCCATTTGGCAAAACGAAACTTATCGTTCACAAAAGCACGGCAATAGCGCTCGTCATCAATATACTTTTCGGTTTCCAGCCGTTCAAGGATACGCGCTATGGTCTCATAGGCTATTCCCCAACGCTGTAATTTCTCATTTACTTCTGCCCGGCAATGTTCTGCAGCGGAGCAATAAGAGGCAACACGATTCAACGCCTCTTCATCTGTTAATTGTGCACTCATCGGTTAGCTGTAAGTATTCTATCTTTTCCAAATATGTCTTTTATAACACGAACGTCCCGATATTGGTTCATTTCTATCATGCGTATCATGTCTTGTCCGTATGCCTGATTGATTTCAAAATAGAGTTTGCCACCCGGACGAAGTAGTTCTCGTCCCAGTTCCGCAATCCGGCGATAGAAACGCAGAGGGTCTTCATCAGGAACAAACAGGGCAAGTTCCGGCTCCCAGTCAAGCACATTGGCTTCCATCTCTGTTTTTTCAGTTTCCGTCACATAGGGCGGATTGCTGACAATTATATCGTAAGATGCCCCCTGTATTCCGTCAGCAGAAAAAACATCCTGTCGACGGAAGGTGACCTGAGCATCCAACTCTTCATTATTTTTACGGGCAATAGCCAACGCTTCTTCCGAAATATCCCAGGCATCCACTTTCGCATCCGGCAGATTTTTATCCAGAGAGATGGCGATGCATCCGCTTCCCGTACCTATATCTAATAGGCGACGGGCATCCGGATTCTCCTTCACAATCAGGCCCACCAGTTCGGCCGTCTCCGGACGAGGGATCAGCACGCCGGGAGCTACCCGGAAGTTCCTTCCACAGAACTCAGCATATCCCCGTATGTACTGTATTGGCTCATTTTTCTGCAAACGGAATATAATGTTTTCTAATTCACGCTGTTTGCATGCAGATAAAATTATATCTTTGCCCATGTAAATATCAAGCGCATCCACCCCCAACATGTCGCAACAGATCAACATCGAAAGAGCTTTGACCTCTTCCGGCGGATAAATATCCTGTAGTGACTGACGGATGTAAGTAGTGATGCGGTTCATATTTTACGATTTCGGAGTGCAAAAGTAAGAATAATATAGCGAAGAGCACCAAAATGGAAGAAGAAAAATACATGAGACGTTGCATTGAGCTGGCAAAAAACGGACTGTGCAATGTTGCTCCGAACCCGATGGTAGG
>PPYE01776585.1_pt1 | contig 19325 bp, 14 predicted proteins | sample 1559881 | NCBI WGS metagenome assembly PPYE01 (sample SAMN08240022, study PRJNA423297) | Human gut metagenome, whole genome shotgun sequencing project. | reverse complement strand
GCTCAAGGGCGCGGGGATCGAATATGTGGAGCTTTCCGGCGTGGAGCCGAACCCGCGCATCACCTCGGTGCGCCGCGGCGTGGAACTTTGCCGCGAGCATGGACTGACGGCGGTGCTCGCCGTCGGCGGCGGCAGCACGATCGACTGCGGCAAGATGGTCGCGGCCGGCGTGTGCTACGAGGGAGACGCATGGGATCTCGTGCTCGACCGCAAAAAGCTCGTGGCGGCGCTGCCCATCGCGGCGGTGCTGACGAACGCGGCCACCGGCTCTGAGATGGACGCCTTCGCCGTGATCTCGGACATGGAAAAGAACGAAAAGTGGGGCAGCGGCAACGACCACACGAAGCCTGTGTTCTCGATTCTTGATCCCACGTACAGCATGTCCCTGCCCGCATTCCAGACGGCTTCCGGCGCGTCGGACATCATGAGCCACACCTTTGAGAACTATTTCAACCGCACGAAGGGCGCCTACCTCCAGTCCCGCCTTGCCGAGGGTGTGCTGAAAACCTGCATTCACTATACGCCCATCGCCCTCGCGGATCCCGACAACTACGAGGCGCGCGCGAACCTGATGTGGGCCTCGAGCCTTGCCATCAACGGCCTTCTGAGCTGCGGCGAGAGCACGGCCTGGTCGGTGCACGATATAGAGCATGAGCTGAGCGCCTTCTACGATATCACCCACGGCGCAGGCCTTGCCCTGCTCACGCCCTACTGGATGGAATACGCGCTGCGCGAGGATAACGTGTGGAAGTATGTCGAGTACGGCGTGAATGTCTGGGGCATCGATGCCCAGCGCGCGCCGATGGAGATCGCCCGCGCCGCCATTGACAAAACGCGCGATTTCTTCACGAGCATCGGCATGCCCGCCCACCTGAGCGAGCTTGGCATCGACGAGACGCACTTCGACATCATGGCTGAAAAGGCTGCCAACGGCGGCCTTGCGGACGGCTTCGTGCCGCTTGCCAAGGACGACGTGCTGAAGATCCTCCGCATGGCGCTATGATTATTTCGCGTCCGCAGACGCGAAATGATTTTTATCGTTTTTTCTGACGACAGAAGGTGAATTGTCGCAAAGCGGCAAGAGAAGCCGCCCTGGGGCGTGCGCGTCAGAAAAAACACTTCTCGCTCCGCGCGTGTCGCAGCTGCCAACGGCAGCAAGGCACGAAGCGGAGTGCGGTCCCGCTCAAAAAAGAGAGGCTGTCCGAATGGACAGCCTCTCTTTTTTGAAGTTGTTTTACTCGTAGATGGGGTACTTCTTCGTCAGGGCGACAACAGCCTCCTGAGCGGCGGCCTTGTTGCCTTCGAAGTCACGGGCGACCATACCCATGATGCGGGCGATCTCCATCATGTCCTCTTCCTTCAGGCCGCGGGTGGTGGCAGCGGGAGTGCCGACGCGGATACCGGAAGTGACGAACGGCTTCTCGGGGTCGTTGGGGATGGCGTTCTTGTTGACGGTGATGAAGCACTCGTCCAAGCGGCGCTCGATCTCCTTACCGGTGATGTTGAAGTTGCGGACGTCGACGAGCATGAGGTGGTTGTCGGTACCGCCGGAAACCAGACGGAAGCCTTCCTTCATGAGACCGTCAGCCAGAACGGCAGCGTTCTTGACGACCTGCTCACCGTAGGCCTTGAACTCGGGCTTGAGCGCCTCGCCGAAGCAGATGGCCTTGGCAGCGATGATGTGCTCGAGCGGGCCGCCCTGGGTGCCGGGGAACACGGCGGAGTCGATCTTCTTGGCCAGGTTGATGGTCTCCATCTCGCCGGTTTCGATGTTCTTCTTGGTGATCTCGTTCTTGCACAGGATCATGCCGCCGCGGGGGCCGCGCAGGGTCTTGTGGGTGGTGGTGGTGACAACGTCGGCATAGGGCACGGGGCTCTCGTGAACGCCAGCGGCGACAAGACCGGCGATGTGGGCCATATCGACCATGAAGTAAGCGCCGACGGAGTCAGCGATCTCACGGAACTTGGCGAAGTCGATCTTACGGGGATAGGCGGAAGCGCCGGCGAGGATCATCTTGGGCTTGCACTCCTGCGCGATGCGGTAGACCTCGTCGTAGTCGATCATTTCGGTCTCATCGTTGAGGGAGTAGGGGACCTGATGGAAGTACTGGCCGGAGATGTTGACCGGGCTGCCGTGGGACAGGTGGCCACCGTGGGCGAGGTTCATGCCCATGAAGGTGTCGCCGGGCTGGAGCATAGCCTTGAACGCGGCCAGGTTGGCGGAAGCGCCGGAGTGGGGCTGGACGTTGGCGTGCTCAGCGCCGAACAGCTTGCAGGCGCGCTGACGGGCGATCTCTTCGGTCTCGTCGACGCAGTAGCAGCCGCCGTAGTAGCGCTTGCCGGGATAGCCCTCGGCGTACTTGTTGGTCAGGCACGTGCCCATAGCCATCATGACGGCCGGGGAGACAATGTTTTCGGAGGCGATCAGCTCGATGTTGCGCTGCTCGCGGTGATACTCCTTCTCAATAGTGGCGCCGACTTCGGGGTCATACTGGGACAGGAATTCCATGGTTTCTTTGATCATGGTGCGTGTTCCTCCTCTGATTTTTCAGTCGATTGATATATTACCGGTCGGTAAAGTCCGCAGAGCGTCCTTTTTAGCCGGTTTTCACTCCCCTTAGAATAGCAAAAAAAGCAAGGTTCTGTCAAGGAGAAGAGGGAATTCGGGAGACTGAAAATATTAGGGAAAAGAGAGAAATCACCTTAAAAACACAAAAAAACGCAAAAAGAGGGGAAAAACGATTGACGAGCCTTGTGCAGCCTGCTATGCTGAGCCTGCACAGAGCGAAAAAAATAAAGTCTCTGTGCGCATCGGCAGAGTAGGAAACCATGTGTTACGCGAAGAGCGAGTAGTGCCGTCGGGATGGGAAGTTGCCCGCGGACGAAAAACCCATGGTTTGCAGTATGGTTTCCGCATCCGCTTGCCACTCAGAAGAGAGTTTATTGTGAGGCCTCTCCTCCGCGTGGTTCCTGCCATCCGGGGGAAGAGGTGTTTTCTTTTTTCACCGGATCAAGCCGTTCCGCGCGGCACCGAAGCCGCAGGGAAATTTCAAGATGAAAAAAGGAGGTCCTCACAATGTTTCCTGAGATCGCACAGTTGTCCCCCACCGTATGGGGAATTCTGATTGCCGCAGCCGCCGCGCTGGTCGTGACGGTTGTGCTGACCTGCCGCGCATCTTCCCTCTCTACGCGCAAGATGGTCACCATCGCCATGCTCATTGCCGTTTATGTGGTGCTCAGTCTGGTCGGCACGCTGAACCTTTGGTGGATTCGCATCAGCGTGGATTCTTTGCCCATTATCCTCGGCGCGTTGCTCTATGGGCCGGTCGGCGGCCTGCTTGTCGGTCTGCTCGGGAGCCTGATGAATCAGCTCATCACCTATGGACTCACGGCGACGACTGTGCTGTGGGTCATTCCCGCCGCCGCGCGCGGCCTGATGATCGGCGCTTACGCCAAAAAGTGCCATTTTGAGCTTTCCAGCGCAAAGATCGTCGGTGTGCTGTGCGTGACGGCCGTTGTCGTTACCGCGCTCAACACGGGAGCGATGTATCTCGACAGCGTCATCAACGGCTATTACAACTATGCCTATGTGTTCGGCGGCGTGATCACCCGCGTGATCGCCGGCGTTGCAACGGCGTTGGTCATGTCCTTCGTGGCGCCCCCGGTCGTGGGCATGCTCGACCGCTCGCTGCGCACGGTGCGCACGGCACAGTAAAAAAATATTCAAAAAAGAGGGACGCAGTTGAAAACTGCGTCCCTCTTTTTTGAGAAAGATTGCACTCCGCGGCAGCGCACGCGCCATAGGCGCGCACGTTTGCGGAGTGAGAAGAGTTTTTCTGACGCGCATGTCGTCAGAAAAACGATTTTAATTTCTTTCGCGTCTGCGGACGCGAAAGTCTGCGACGCGTTTTATTGCCGCTCGTTTTCGACCAGCGAGAGGAGAGTTTGCTCAAAGCCGTACTGCTCGCGGAGGCGGCGGGCTTCGGCGAGCTTTTTTGTGCCGCGCTTTCCCGTGCGGCGGCAGCGCAGCATCAGGTTTTTCGGCGAATGGGCAAAGTCGATGAACTCGATGACGTCGACGTCGTAGCCCTCGTCCTCCAGAACGGCGGCGCGGATGGCGTCGGTCAGGAGCGCCGAAAAACGCTCCTGAAACAGTCCGTGGGAGAGGAGAAGGTCAAAGTCGCCGCCCTTTTGAATGGTCTTGTTGACCTCGTGCTGGCAGCAGGGGACGGAGAAGATGTGCTCCACGCCGCGCGAGATGGCGTAGTGCAGGGCGTAGTCGGTCGCGGTGTCGCAGGCGTGGAGGGTGACGAGCATGTCGATGTGCTCATCGTAGAGCACATCGCGCGTCACATCGGCAACGACAAAGCGCAGGCCTTCGTAGCCGTAGCGCGCGGCGACCTCATTGCAGTGCGCGACCACGTCCGCTTTCAAGTCGTAGCCGATGATCTTGGCGCGCACGCCGCGCTTGACGGCAAAATAGTAGTAGAGCACGAACGTGAGGTACGATTTGCCGCAGCCAAAGTCGAGAATGGTGATCTCGTCGCGCCCGTAGGAGCGGAAGGCATCGTCCACAAGCTCGATGAAACGGTTGATCTGCTTATATTTGTCGTACTTTGCCTTGACGATCTTGAACTCCGGCGTAAAAACGCCGAGATCGACGAGGGCGGGGATATTCTCGCCCTCCTGCAAGATGTATTCCTTCTTGCGGTTGTGCGAGGCTGCGGCGGCGCGGGACGCGCCGGACTTGGCGGTGCATTTGTATGCGCCGTTCGCCTTGCGGACGTACTGGCGCGTCTCCGTCTCGGTGCAGAGCGTGACGGAGCGGAAGAGGCCGTCCAGCTCCTGATCGAAGGTCTCGAGCAGCGCGCCGCGCGCAACGTTGCGGTGCGAGACCTTCTGCCCCTGCTGGTATTCAAGCTGGAAGAAGGCCTTGCCGCGCAGGGTGAGCGGCCGCACGGTGACGCGCGAGTGGCCGATGCGCGCGACCGGCTCGGCGAGGACGAGCTTGGTGAGCGTGCTGAGACGCTCGGCAAGGTCGCTTAGAACGATGCTCATGCGCCGAACCTCTCTTTGAGCGCAAGGTGCGCGGCGTACAGCTCGTTTTTGCTGTAGGTGTTGTTCTCGTCCTTCAAGAGCAGCTTGATCGCGTCCTTGGCGGTGCAGTCGTTCTGCACCATGCAGTCCACGAGCAGCGCCTCGGGCGAGGTGATGTGTTCTACCTCGCGCAGGCGGTAATCATCGCAGACCTCGACAATGAGGGCGTATTCGCCCTTTTCGTAGGTTTCCTTGGCGATGAGCTGCGCCTTGACCTCCTCGGGCGTGCCGCGGAAGGTCATCTCGTGGAGCTTCGTCATGTCGTTGCAGAGACAGAGACGAAGCTGTGCGCCTTCCTCGATGAAGAAGTCGATGACACTCATGATGCGCTTGGGGGACTCGTAAAAGGCGTAGGTCGCGGTGTCGCCCTTGCGCATCATCATGAGAACGCGGCGGCGGTCGGCCGTCTCGCGCGGGAAAAAGCCGTAGAAGAGGAAACTCGAGAGGTCAAAGCCTGAGATCGAGAGCGCGTTGACCGCCGCGCAGCAGCCGGGCACGCCGACGACGCGGATGCCGTTTTCGACCGCCGCGCGGATGAGCTCGTTGCCGGGGTCGGAGATGCAGGGCGTGCCCGCGTCGGTGATGACGGCAATGTCCTTGCCGGAGGCAAGCTGCTCGATGAACCACTTGGCCTTGCCGTATTCGTTGAATTTGTGGTTGGCGCTCAGACTGTTGCCGCGGATGCCAAGCTTGTTGAGCAGCACTACGCTGCGGCGGGTGTCCTCGGCGGCGATGATGTCGGCGGTGGAGAGAATTTCGCGGCCGCGCTCGGACATGTCACGCGAGTTGCCGATGGGCGTTGCGACGATATAAAGGGTTCCTGTGGTCTTCTGTTCGTCCATAAGATCCTCCAAAAGCAAATTATTTCTCATTATAAAATAACAGTATAGCCTATTTTCTGCCGCCTTGCAAGGCGGCAGACGCGGGGAATTTCATTTGCTTTTTGTTTCCGCTGCGATATAATGAGAGAACAGCAACGAGCAAAGGAGAATTTCCATGAAACATAAGGGATTGCGTCTGGGCGCGCTTTTCTGCGCCGCGGCGATGACGATAACCACAAGCGCGCAGGCGCTGAGCGTGGAGGAAGCCTACGATATTTTGCGCCGCAGCTATGTTGACCGGCTGCCGCGCGCGGCGAAGGACGCGGAATCGCTCGACGAGCTTTTCTCCTACACCGATAACTATACCTGCTACATGACGGAAGAGGAGTATCAGGCGTTTCTTTCAAGCGTGGAGGGTGAAGTGAGCTTTGCCGGTATCGGCGCGGAGATCACCTATGCGCCTGATGGGATCTCGATCGTTTCCGTGCTGAAGGGCGGCGGCGCGGAAAAAGCGGGACTCAAAGCGGGCGATATGATCATCGCCATCGAGGGCGAGTCCTGCGCGCCGGGCAGTGAAGAGCAGCGCGCAAGGCTTGTCGGCGAGGCGGGCACGCAGGTGCGCGTCACCGTCCGCCACACGGACGGCAGCGAGGAGGACTATACCATTACGCGCGCCTCCGTTGTGCAGGCGAATACAACGGTCAGCGCGGCGGACGGTGTGGGCTATATCGACTGCGACAGCTTCGGCACGCAGACGGGGACTTATTTTCAGGACGGCGTGCGCAAATATGACAGCGCCGTGCGCACATGGATCGTGGATCTGCGCGGTAACAGCGGTGGGCTTACCTCCGCGGCGGTGACGGCGCTCGGCACATTTTCCGGCGCGGGAGAGCTTGTTTATTTTGTCAATCAGAGCGGCGAGAGCAGCGCGCAGCGCTATGACGGAAAAGACCTGACGGACAAGCCTGCCATCGTGCTGATGGACAGCGGCAGCGCCAGCGCGTCGGAGATCTTTGCCGGCGGCATTCTGGGTACGTCCTCCGGCATCGTCATCGGCACGCGCAGCTACGGCAAGGGCGTGGCGCAGGTTTTGTTCGACGAGTCGAACTGCCCGTATCTGCACGGCGATGCCGTGAAGGTGACGGCGTACCGCTTCTACTGCGCGGGCGGCAACACGACCGACCGCATCGGCGTGATACCGACGCTCTTTCTCCCGCAGGCGCAGGCTGCTGCTGCGGCGCGCCTGCTCAGCGGCGAAAAGACGAAGGACGGCGAGTATCTCCACCTCGTGCTGAACGGCTGCGACTTCTACATCGACATTCCTGCGGCGAAGGAGAGCTCTTCCACCGCGCTGGAGGCGATCTTAACGGCGCTGACACCATCCGCGGTGCTTTACTGGGGCGAAAACGGCGGCGAAACGGCGCTCACTCCTGCGCAGGCGCGCGAAAAGTGCGGCTTTGCCGCAGCTTCTGCACTGGACTTTACCGACGTGGCGGGCAGCGAATATGCCGGGGAGATCAATGCGCTCGCGGCGAGCCGCATTGTTTTCGGCAATCAGGGAAAATTCCGGCCGGACGACACAATGACGCGCGCGGAGGTCTGCGCGCTGCTCGCGCAGGCGCTCGACCTCTATTGGCTCGCAGACGGGTATTTTACCGATGTTGCCAAGGAGAGCTGGTATGCGCCGAGCGTGAATGCGATGGCGGCGATCGGCCTCGTCTCCGGTGTGGGCGGCGGAAAGTTCGACCCGAATGCGACGATGACGCAGGAGGAATTTATCACCGTATTAGGAAATCTTGTGGAGTTTGTGAATCTGGACGCGCGGGCGTTCCTCGACAAGAAGCCGCTGGCGATTTTGCAGCCGCTGCCGAAATACAAGGGTTTCTCCCCCTGGGCGATCCGCAGTGTGGAACTTTTGACCAACTCGGTCTTTGATGAGGGCGGAAACGCCGTAAACCTGTATTGTACCGCTTTTGAGGACATCGAGCCCAAGGCACCCATCCTGCGCGGCCAGGCTGCGGCGGCGCTCTGCCGCGCGCTGCGCACGACGGGCGTGATAGAGGATTGAGATGGACTGGTACGTTTACATGCTGCGCTGTGCGGACGGTTCGCTCTACACGGGAATCGCAGCGGATGTGGAGCGCCGCTTTGAAGAGCACAAAAGCGGGCGCGGGGCAAAGTATACGCGCTCGCATCCGCCCCTTGCGGTAGTGTACCGCGAAAAGTTTTCCGACAAGGGCGCGGCGCTGCGGCGCGAGGCCGCCATCAAAAAGCTGCCGCGCGCGAAAAAACTTAAATTGACGGAGGAAGGGCACAATGCGTGAAACGATCGTCGACCGCGCGTATGCAAGAACGCTCCTGCCGGCACGCAGGGAAGACGGGCACAAGGGCGACTTTGGCAAGCTCTTAGTCCTCGGCGGCTGCGTGGGCTATACGGGCGCGCCGTATCTGACGGCGGGCGCGGCGGTGCATTCCGGCTGCGGACTTGTGTATCTCGGCGTGCCGGAGAGCATCTGGGCGGTCGAGGCGCAAAAGTGCGTGAGCGCAATGCCGTTCCCGCTGCCGGAAAAGGACGGAAAGCTCTGCCTTGCCTCGCTTGATGCCATGCAGGAGAAATTGAACGGCTGCGATGCCCTTGCGCTCGGCCCGGGCCTTGGCCGGGGAGGGGAGACGGAAAAGCTCGTCCGCGCGCTTTTATGGCAGGTGCGCCAGCCGCTCATATTGGACGCCGACGGACTGAACGCCTTGCAGGGCTGCACGGAGCGGCTCTGCGACCGCCGCGGCCGCGTGACGATCCTCACGCCGCACGACGGTGAATTTGCCCGCCTGACGGGGAAAACGCTTCGGGAGATCGCGTCGAGCGAGCGCTCAGAGCTTGCGAGCCGCTTTGCCTGCGCTCACGGCTGCGTTCTGGTGCTCAAGGGACACCGGACGCGCATCGCGCTGCCGGACGGGCGGATGCTCGTCAACACAAGCGGCTGCTCCGCGCTTTCAAAGGGTGGGAGCGGGGACGTGCTGACAGGCTTGATCGCGTCGCTCCTGTGCCAGGGCATGGGCGCGGCGGAGGCCGCGGTACTCGGCGTGTGGCTCCACGGCCGCGCAGGAGAGTTGCTGGCACAGAAAATGAGCGCTTATTGCGCGAGCCCACAGGAGCTTTTGACGCAGGGACTGAGCCTCGCGTTTCTGGAACTGCTGGAAACATAAAAGAAGAGAAAAAGCAAGCGCCGCATCGGTTGATGCGGCGCTTGCTGCAAGCCGGGGAAGGCGGTGCGTTGCTTTTGAAAAAAGAACAAAGGGAAAGCGCCCCCGAAGGAAGAACTCGGAGACGCTTTCCCCTGTTTATCAGAGGATTTTAGGAAAATTACTTTTTCTTGAGGTCATGCACCGGGTCATTGGAGTGCTTGGTCACGAGGTTCGTCAGGGCGAAGAGGGCGATAACGTTGGGGATAACCATGAGGTTGTTGAACATATCGCTCAGCTCCCAGACGAGGTCGTTGGCCATCATCGTGCCGAGGAAGATGAAGATGAGCGCGAGGATGGTGTAGACGAGGACGCTCTTCTTACCGAAGAGGTAAGCAACGTTGATCTTACCGAAGAGGTTCCAGCCGAGGATGGTGGAGAAGGCGAAGAAGAACAGGCACACTGCGACGAACATGTTGCCCGCGGTCTCGCCGAAGACGACGCCGAAGGCAGTCTGGGCGAGGTTTGCCTTGCCGAGCGTGGTGCTGGCAGCGGCAGCGCCGCATTCGTGGAGGGGGCCGCCCTCAGTGTAGAGGGTGGAGATGATGACGAGCGCGTTGAGGGTCAGGACGACGAAGGTGTCGACGAACACGCCAATCATGGCGACAACACCCTGGTCGTGCGGAGTCTTGACATGCGCGAGAGCGTGGGCGTGGGGGGTAGAACCCATACCAGCCTCATTGGAGAACAGGCCGCGCTTTGCACCCTGGGAAATGGCGGTCTTGATGGCATAGCCGAAGCCGCCGCCGATGATGGCCTGCGGAGCAAAGGCATACTTGAAGATCATGCCGAAGGTCGCGGGGACATACTTGATACGCGCGATGAGAACGATGAGACCGCCGAGCAGGAAGATCGCAGCCATGATGGGGACGACCTTCTCGGTGACGGAGGCAAGACGCTGCACGCCGCCGATGAAGATGAAGCCGCAGATGGCGACGAGCACGAGACCAACGATCCAGGACGGGATGCCGAACGCGGTCTGCATCGTGGAGCCGATGGAGTTGGACTGCACCATGCAGCCGAAGAAACCGAGTGCCAGCGTGATGGCGATGGCGAAGAAGGCGGCGAGGAACTTGCCGAGGCCACCCTTGAAGGCAGTGGTGATGTAGTAGACGGGGCCGCCCTTGATGTTGCCGTCCTCTTCAACGATGCGGGTCTCCTGGGCGAGGGTCGCTTCTGCGTAAATCGTGGCCATGCCGAAGAAGGCGATCAGCCACATCCAGAAGATGGCACCGGGGCCGCCGGTGAGGATGGCGCCGGAAGCGCCGACGATGTTACCCGTACCGACCTGAGCGGCGATGGCGGTGGCGAGCGCCTGGAAGGAGCTCATACCGCTCTCGTGCTTCTTACCGTTGAGCGACAGGTTGCCAAACACGCTGTTCCAGCCCTCTTTGAAGCAGCGAATCTGGACGAAGCGGGTCTTGATGGAGTACCAAAAACCAATGCCGAGCAGCAGGAACACAAGGATGTAGTTGCTCAGATACTCATTGATCTTGCATGCAATTGGGTATAGCGTGGCTTCAATAGATGCGATCATAATTCTCTCTCCTAAAAAAAACAAAAAAGAAGTTGCCGATACGAAAATCAGCAACTCCGGAAGAAACATTTGATTAAGTGCGGGAACAAACGGCGCGCGACGAAAAATCGTCTTTGCTCCTCTGTCCCTTTGCCTGAGAGATTCGACCGCGAACGGTCTTGCACCTTCGGCACTCAATTCAATGAGTTCTCCAGAGTTTCCTCGGCTCTCAGTCTTCGTGATCCTGAAAGCTTCATTGGTAGATATTCGTTTGTTTCAGCAGTAAAAGCCTAACACGCCGTAAAGAAGAAGTCAAGAGAGGCGGTTGCTTCAAAACAGACAAAGATTTATCCAATTTATTATGCACATTGATGATGAACTTTTATATTTTTAATGGATGGGAAATGGAATGCATTTTTAAAAAGGAATCGTGCTGGAACACATAAAAAAACACGGCTGACAAAAAGTTGTCAGCCGTGACTTTTTTGAGGAAATTCGCAATTATTTGCCGCCTTTTCGGTCAGACAGGCGATCAGGGGTGTGGGAATGCCTGACAACATGGCTCGTCAGAGCGAGCAGGGCGATGGCGTTGGGAATGACCATGAGCTGGTTGAACATGTCGCTCAGCTCCCAGACGAGGTCGTTGGACATCGTGGTGCCAAGGAAGATGAAGATCAGCGCGAGACAGGTGTAAGCGCCGTTGCTCCGTTCGCCGAAAAGGTAGGTCATGTTGATCTTGCCGAAGAGGTTCCAGCTGAGGATCGTGGAAAAGGCGAAGAAGAAGAGGCACACCGCGACGAACATGCTGCCGGCCTTGTAGCCAAACACCGTACCGAACGCGCACTGGGCAAGATTCGTCTTGTTGAAGGTGCTGCTCAGCGCTGCTGCGCCGCGGCCGGAGAGCGGGCCGTTGCCCGCATAGAGCGTGGAGATGATGACAAGCGCGTTAAGCGTGAGAATAACGAACATGTCGATGAACACGCCGATGATGGCGACGGTGCCCTGCTCATGGGGGTTTTTGACGTTGGCGAGCGCATGGGCATGGGGCGTGGAGCCCATGCCGGCCTCATTGGAGAACAGGCCGCGCTTGGCGCCCTGCGAGATGGCGAGCTTGATGGCGTAGCCGAAGCCGCCGCCGATGATGGCCTGCGGCTCAAAGGCGTAGCGGAAGATCAGAGCAAAGGTTTCGGGGATATACTTGATGCGAACGACGAGCACGATGAGACCGCCGAAGAGAAAGACAGCTGCCATCAGGGGGACGACCTTCTCCGTAACGGAAGCGAGGCGCTGCACGCCGCCGAGGAAGATGAACGCGCAGATGGCAACGAGAACGAGGCCGACGACCCAGGACTGGATCCCAAAGGCTGTTTCCATTGTTGCGCCGATGGAGTTGGACTGCACCATGCAGCCCATAAAGCCGAGCGCCAGAATGATGGCGGTGGCAAAGAAACCGGCAAGGAACTTGCCGAAGCGGCCCTTGAAGACGGCGGTGATATAGTAGACGGGGCCGCCCTTGATGGAGCCGTCCTCGCCAACAACGCGCGTTTCCTGCGCGAGCGTTGCCTCGGCGTAGATCGTGGCCATGCCAAAGAACGAGATGACCCACATCCAGAACACTGCGCCGGGGCCGCCGGTGAGGATCGCGCCGGCAACGCCGACGATGATGCCCGTGCCGACCTGCGCGGCGATGGCGGTGGCGAGCGCCTGGAATGAGCTCATGCCGCCGCTGCCATTCTTGCCGTTGAGGGAGATGTTGCCGAAGACGCGGTTCCAGCCCTCCTTGAAGCAGCGGATCTGCACGAATTTTGTCTTAATGGTGTACCAGATGCCGACGCCGAGCAGCAGAAAGACCAGAACATAGTTGCTCAGGTATTCGTTGATGGTCTGAACGGCGGACAGGATCGAAGCTTCCGTAATTGTTGCCATTATGTTCTCCTCGGTATTAAAAAAGAATAGAGAAAAAGAAGAGCTGCCGATCAAGACGAAAGATCGGCAGCTAAAAAAACAAAGGAGAATGAGCAAAAGACGGAAGAACCGGCGCTGTGCCGGGGTGTCTCCGTCCCTTTGCCTGAGAGATTCGGCCTTAACATTTTTCGGTCAAGGCGTTGCCCCTTCGGCACCCAACTGAATGAGTTCTCCAGAGTTTCCAATAGCGTTCAGTTTCAAAAAATCCTGAAAACCGTGTATCTTCGCTTATTGCAGCGAAAAAGAGGGTAACATGCCGCAAAAATCTTGTCAAGAAAATCAAATCGGCGAAAGTGATAAAGATTTGACGACTGAGATGTGCATAATGACGGAAACCGTGCAAAAGTTAATTGGGAGCGCCACTGCCCTGTAATTTTTCAAGCACATCGTGGGCAAAACGTTCGGTTGCGGCACTGGGCGAAACGTTGCGCAGCATGCACAGGTCGACCGTGCGCGGCGGGACGGAAAAGGCGGTGGAAAGCTCGCGGATCTCACCTGCGGCCAACTCGTCACAGACGAATTCCCGCGTGACGCCCGCAACACCGAAGCCGATCTTGGCAAGATCGACAAGAAGGCTGCGCGCGCCGAGCTCGATCTCGGGGGTGAGCTTGATGCCGCTTTGCAGGAAGAACTTTTCAAGGTAGGTGCGCGAGGAGGCTTTTTTCTCCAGCAGAATGAGCGGAAAGGCGGCGATCTCCTCGGGCGTGTAGGGTCGGGAAAAGTCGCAGGGATAGTCGGGAGAGGCGACAAAGCAGGAATGCGTTTCAAAGCAGGGCACATGCTCCAGATCCTCTGCATCGCCGGGGGCGCTGGCAAAGGCAACGTCCACCCGCCCCGCGCGGAGAAGGCCGAGCACCTTATAACTGCGGCCGCTGATGATGCGGATATGGATATTCGGATACGAGCGGTGGAACGCGTCAAGGTGCGGCAGCAGGAACTGGCTCGTTACGGTGTCGCTTGCACCGATGACGAGCGTGCCGGCTTGCAGCGTGCGCGACTGCTGGAGTTTATCCTCGCCGGTTTCCAGAAGGCCCATGGCGCTGCGTACATATTCAAATAGGAGCCGCCCGTCCTCGGTGAGCGCGACGCCGCGCGGCGAACGCAGGAAAAGACGCGTGCCGAGCTGCTGCTCAAGCTGCTTGATGCTCTGACTGACGGCGGACTGCGAGAGATAGAGGTTCTCTGCCGCAAGGGAAATGTTGCCGGCCTCGGCAACCTCGCGAAAGACCCGGTAAAGCTCCAACTTGACCATTCGAAAGCCTCCCCTTGAAAACAAAAGGCATAAGAAAAATTTATGCCTATCATCAAAAAACGATACTTTACTTATCGCTCTGAGGCGATTATAATACAACACTGCATGCTTTTGCAAGAGTGCGCTTTTGCGCTGATTAAAAATAAAGGAGTTTGCCATGAGAACGATCGGAACTGTCGCGCGCGGTGTGCGCGCACCTATCATCCGCGAAGGAGATAACATTGCTGAGGTCGCCGCCGCTTCCGTGATGGAAGCATGGAAAGAGGCCGGTATCGAGCCGCATGACCGCGACGTGGTTGCGATCACGGAATCTGTTGTGGCGCGTGCGCAGGGCAACTACGCAACGCTCGACCAGATCGCCAAGGACGTGCGCGAAAAGACCGGCGGCGGCACCGTGGGCGTTGCATTCCCCATCATGAGCCGCAACCGCTTCTCTCTGTTGCTGCGCGGCATGGCCATGGGCTGCAAGAAGATCGTGCTGCTGCTCTCCTACCCCTCTGATGAGGTGGGCAACGGCCTTGTCGACTGGGACAAGCTGGACGAGGCGGGTGTTGACCCGTACAGCGACGTTCTGACGCTTGAGCAGTTCCGCGAGAAGTTCGGCGCGGCGGTGCACCCCTTCACCGGCGTTGATTATATCGATTTCTATTCCGGCATCATCACCGACGCCGGCGCCGAGGTCGAAGTCCTCTTCGGCAACCGTGTGCAGACGCTATGCGGCTGCACGGACGCTGTCATCACCTGCGATATCCACACCCGCGCGCGCAGCAAGCGTCTGCTGAAGGCCGGCGGCGCGAAGATCGTGCTGGGTCTTGACGACCTGCTCACGAAGAGCGTGGACGGCAGCGGCTACAATGAAGAATATGGCCTGCTCGGCTCCAACAAGGCGACCGAGGAGTCCGTCAAGCTCTTCCCGCGCGACTGCATGGTGGTGGCCGAGGAGCTGAGCGCGCTGCTGAGCAATGCCAGCGGCAAGCACATCGAGGCGATGGTCTACGGCGACGGCGCGTTCAAGGATCCCGTCGGCAAGATCTGGGAGCTGGCTGACCCCGTTGTTTCCCCGGGCTACACCAAGGGTCTGGTCGGCACGCCGAACGAGCTGAAGCTCAAGTACCTCGCCGACAACGACTTCGGTGATCTCAAGGGCGAGGAGCTCAAGGCTGCCATTGAAGAGCGCATCCGCGAGAAAACGGACGAGAGCCTGGTTGGCAACATGGTGTCCGAGGGCACGACGCCCCGCCGCCTGACCGATCTCATCGGTTCTCTCTGCGACCTGACGAGCGGCAGCGGCGACAAGGGTACGCCCATCGTTTACATTCAGGGCTACTTCGACAATTATTCCAACGACTGATCGAAAGACAAAAAGCAGCGCATCTCGCAAGAGATGCGCTGCTTTTTATCGTTGCGATGTTATTCGGCGCGCTTTTCGGCTTTTTCGATCGCGTCGGCGGCGGGATCGAGCCATGCGCCCTCGAACTCTTCGATCCTGCCCGCGTCCACAAGGGCGGCGAGCTTCGGGTCGATGGGCATCTGGGCGAGCAGGGGGAGGGAGTGACGCTTGGCGGCTTCCTCGCTCTTGCCCTCGCCGAAGAGGTAGATCTTCTTGCCGCAGTCGGGGCAGGCGACGTAGCTCATGTTCTCCACGACGCCGACGATGGGGACGTCCATTTTCTCCGCCATCTTCACGGCCTTCTCCACGACCATGGAGACAAGCTCCTGCGGGGAGGTGACAACGATAATACCATCGAGCGCGATGGACTGGAACACGCTCAGCGGCACATCGCCCGTGCCGGGGGGCATATCGACGAACAGATAGTCCACGTCCCATGCAACATCCGTCCAGAACTGCTGGACGACGCCGCCGATGACGGGGCCGCGCCAGATGACAGGGTCGGTCTCGTCTTCGAGCAGAAGGTTGATGGACATGATCTCGATGCCGCTGCGGCTGACGCAGGGGTAAAGCGCCGTCTGCGTGCCGACGGCCTTATCGTGTACGCCGAAGGTCTGCGGGATCGAGGGGCCGGTGATGTCGGCGTCCATGACGCCGACTTTGAAGCCGCGGCGGTGCATGGTGACGGCAAGCTGGCTCGTGACCATGGATTTGCCGACGCCGCCCTTGCCGGAAACAACGCCGAACACCTTGCCGATGTGACTCTCGGGGTGGGGAGCCTTACGCAGGGACTGCGGCGCTGTGCGCTCAGAGCAGCTCTCACCGCAGGTAGAGCAATTATGGGTGCATTCGCTCATAGATCAGAATTCTCCTTTGCTGCGTGGTCGCCGCCGTTTGCTTGGCGGCGCAACTTAGTTTATACCGTTCAAACGAGGAAGTCAACCGCGCGCTTGGCGGATCAATCCTTCTTGTCCTCGTTGAAAAGTCCGTCGGCGGCGCGCTTGGCCTCGGCCTCGCTTTCGTTCAGGCGGGCGCGAATGGCGGCAAGCAGATCCTCACGGGACTTGCGAATGTCAGGATGGGAATGGAGCAGGCGGCGCTCGAAAATATCGGCGCTGTCGCGCAGCGCGCGGGCGCGCTCGCGAACCTCGGCGCGGCGCTCGGCCTTGCGCTCCTGGTTTTCCTCGCGCTTTTCGGCGACATAGTCCTTGAGCTCGGCTTGCAGCTCGCGCAGCTTGCCCATCTGAGAGCTGAGCTGGAAGGCGCTGCGGACGGAGAGAATGGTGTCCATCAGATAAATGCCGAAGATGAACGAGGCGAGCGGCACGGTGATGGCGGCGCCGAGACCTGTGATGCGCGCCCAGAGCCACGGCTGCACAACATGGCACAGAAGAACGCTCGCAAGGCCGAAGCACGCGGAGTTCAGCAGGCAGACGCGGCCGTTGATCTGGAATTTATAATGAGAGTAGTCCCACCAGCGCATGTGGAAGAGCTTTTCCATGATCCAGCTCGTGAAGTATTCGAGGATCGACGTGACGATGGCACCGAAGATGAATGTCAGCACCGGGTTACGGAAACCGCCGTGCAGACAGTAGAGCACGAGCAGTGCGCCGTGGCCGTAGATGGGGCAGAGAAAACCGTTGAGAAAACCTCTCTTTTCGCACAGGTGCCCCTTGGGAATGGAGCAGTACAGCATTTCGCCGCACCAGCCGAGGGTGCTGTAGGCAATGTAGAGCAGGAAGAGGTTGCAAAGACCAATAAAGTCACTGGGGAGGAGCAAAGCTTGCAGAGTGGACATGAAGGATCTCCTTTTATTTAGAATGGATTACAGGGAAAGAAGCGTGACACCGTCGCGCCCGGCGAGGTAAGCGCTTTCGCGGTGTTGGCAGGTGAAGAGCAGGATCTGGCGCGATTTGCTCTCTTCCAGCAAAAGGTCGAGTGCGGCACGGCAGCGCGCATCATCGAAACGAACGAGCGCATCGTCCAGCACGATGGGCGGCGGATCACCTTCGGGCAGGACGCTTTCGCAGATCGCGAGGCGCACGGCAAGGTAGAGCTGGTCGAGCGTGCCAAGGCTCAGAAGCTGCGCGTCATGCGAGATGCTCTCACCTGCTTCGCCCGCCTGCGCGGAGAACGTGCGGTCGAGCAGAACGCTTTCATATTTTCCACCTGTCAAGCGGGAGAAAAGCTTACCTGCCCGGCGGCTGAGCGCAGGGGAAAAGCGGCTTTGCAGCGTGGTGTTCGCATGTTGCAGTGCCTCCATCGCAAGAGCGATGGCGTCGTACTCGGCCTGGTTCTGCGCAAGCTCGGCGCGCTTCTGTGCGAGCCCGGCTTCAAGCTCGGCGGCATCGCCGATGGCGCGGCAGCGGCCGGAGGTGTAATCGAAGGTGCTTTGCGCCTCACGGCGGCGGACGGTGAGCGCGTCGAGCGCGCTTTGCAGTTCTGCCCGGGAATGAGTCGGACGGACGGCGGGCTCGGTGGGAACGTCGCTTTGCGGTTGCTGCGCGGAAAGAAGCTCACAGCGCAGCGACAGCTCGCGCGCCTCACGCTCCAAGGTATCCAACTCGGCATATTTGTGCAGCGCGGTATCGAGATAGGTGCTGACGCGGGAAATGTCGCCTGCCGGGATCAGCACAAGCAGCTCCCGCGCGGCGCTGTCGCAGAGCTTTTGCTGCGCTGCGGCATCGGACTGCGCTTCTCGCAGGGCCTGCTCAAAGACGCGGCGCTTTTCGTCATGTACGCGGCGGACTTTGCGGCGGCTATTCGCATCTATAATAAGGAGAACGAGCGGTGCAATGCCGGAAAGAACACGCCCGGCTATCGCGACAGCGGTCGGCAGCGTCTGAATGACCATAAGCACGGCAAATAGAACGGCACTTACTATTATATAAGGTAATAGCGAATGCACCCGCTCGATCGGCTTTGCGTCAAAGGCGGCAAGCGCGCCCTCAGCGTCGCGGTATCGCTGCTGCGCATCTGCGGCATCAGCCTTGAGCGAGGAAAGGGCGATGAGTCGCATGCGGCCCTGCTCCAGTGCGTCGCGCGGAGGAACACGATCTTCGATCAACGTGCGGCGCAGCTGCTCGGCACTGCTTTCGGCGGCCTGCCAACGCTGCCGCGCTTGCGCGGCGGCAAGGCGAATGTCCTGCGCGTCACAAATGTCGTGCGCGCGCAGCTGAGCGCGGAGAGAGGCTTCCTCGGCGTCAAAGGCGGCAAGCGCGGCCTCGGCTTCCTGCCCGCTGCGCGTGAGCTGGGAAAGCTCGGCGAGAGATCGCTCCTGTGCGACGATCTCCGCCTCAAGTGCGGGAATGCGGCCCGACTTATTATATTTACGCGCGTTGAGCTGCTTTTTGAGCGCGGCGGAAGCTTCACTGAATGACTGCCCCTCTTCGCCGGTGGTGATGAGTGCTGCGATGCGCCGCTCAAGCTCAGCGCTGGCGTCGACCGTCAGGCTGCTCTGGCGGATAAAAGCGCTGCGCTCGTAAACCTCACACGGGATGCCGAGCAGCGTCTCGCCGCAGTCAGCGGCGGTCAGGCCATCAACGCTCTCGCCGCTGCCAGTGTAGATGGCGGAAAAACGTCCCATGGGGCTATTTGCTCGCGCGGTGTCGCGCTGAAGCGTGATGTTGCCTTTCTGAGAGGAGAGGGACAGCGTGCCGCGCATCGGAGAGAGCGACCAGGGGGCATAGCGGTTCTTGTCTGCCAGCACACCGCGTTCGCGCGGCGGAAAACCATAGAGCATTACGCGGAGAAAGGCGAGCAGTGTCGATTTTCCGGATTCATTTGGCGCTTCTATGATATTAAGACCGCTTGAAAACGAGAGCGAGCAGTGCTCCAACTTCCCGAAAGTGGCCTCGATATGTTGGAAATCCAAGGGAAATACCTCCAAAATGAAACGATTCCTATATTATAGCATGCTGTGTGGAATTTGTCTCTATGCACCATAGAAAAAATAATTTGGAAATTGTAGGACTACAATACATCTTGGACAAGTGAAAAAATGATATGAAGGATATGGTCTCATGGGTTATAGTTAAGTTACCA
>PPYE01585395.1_pt1 | contig 19328 bp, 15 predicted proteins | sample 1559881 | NCBI WGS metagenome assembly PPYE01 (sample SAMN08240022, study PRJNA423297) | Human gut metagenome, whole genome shotgun sequencing project. | reverse complement strand
TGATATAGTCCAGTACCTGGTCCTTTTGCTGGTAGATGTATGTCCGGCTGACTTGCCATTCCTCTGAAAGTTCCTGCACCGTTTGGCAAACTCCGCTCCCAGCCGGTTGGCTTCCTCGGCGGTGATCTCACCGGGACGGAACGATTGCCGGACATGATAGGCAATCACATCGTCCGTTCCCCGCACCCGACCGGTGGCGGCAATATACTGGCGCTTGGCCAGTAAAAACTCGGCATCGGCTACCCGGCTGTCACATTCATAGCCGGTAATCAATTTGCCGTGGTCTGTCTTTTGTGGGTTTGCTACATAGTCGATGATGTCGCTGATCGCCTGACCCTCCGTGCGGCCTTTGCCGACGTGCAGCGGCATGATGCGTGTGGTTGCCATAGTTTTTTCACCTCCAGCTAAAACAAAACAGCCTGCCTCAGCAGACCATTTCTATCAACAATTTCTTCATTACTTCCGATAATATTTCCATTTAACTTCCTACTTTGTGATACGCAGAAATTCATAATTCGCTCCACGCTGTGGAGCAAATTAGATGGCGTCATTGATAATTGATTCTGGTGAACTATTGTATCACCACTCTATTTCCTGCTACATAGGTTGGTGTGAAAATAGCAACCCAAGTTAGAACCCAAGTCAGGACCCAAGTGGCAGTTGCCAACAGCTACTCTCAAAAAAATAACGGCCTGATAAACAGACCGTTGTTGGTTATTCAAATGGTTCATCCTCTATGAAATCTTCGTCTACTTCATCCTCATCAAACCGAGTTGGAGCAAACCGCATTTCATATTGTTCTTCTGCAAGCGCCCGTATGTCCGGGTTCTTATCATGGGTTTTCTTTTTTAGCCATGAAATCTGCTCCTTTGAAAGCCGCCAGGGAAGGCTCAGCAGTCGGTTCATCGTCATCAGTTCAGACTTCTTTTCCGGTGGCAAAGAGGCACAGGCTTTGCAGATATGTACTGCATGACCTTTCCCTGAAAACTTCTCATTTGCTTTGTATTCTCCACAGATTTTACAGTAATGTCCTCGCTTCTTCATTATCTTATGTTCTCTGACTATTCAAAAACTCAACCAGTTCATAGACCGTTGTTACCGGATTGCTGTCGCGGCAAATCACAGCAACATGATCCCTGCTTAATCGCTCCACCCGTTCCTTTGCGTATTGAACGGCCTCTGCTTGGTGCCCCTGCAATTCTTCAAAAACATCCACACTTTTTCCGTAATTCTCCAGATACCCTTTGCTCTTTAAGATGTCGATTACCGCAGCAGAGTCTTTCAAATATCCATTCCTTTTTTCAAAATGGAGCAAATACCAATATTCAAAAGCCGGATTGGAATATGCGATTTTATACCCGTGCTTCTCTGCATACAAAACTGCCGCCTGAAGCTCCGAATCTTTATTATCATCGCAGTCAAATACACACCAAAGCTGATCTCCGTCTTTGGGATAGTAGTCAGCTTGAGAAATCAAAGATTTTGCGTGTTTCACCAAATGCTCTGCAGCTTTGTGCTTAGATGAGATCGGTATAATATCCACCAGACAATTCCGTGAACGAAAATGTTTGAAATAAAGCGTTTCAGTCTCCTTTCCTTCACAGATGATATAGATGATTGGTTTACGCTTACGCCGTGTGACTTTGTTTGGATCATACTCTTTTCTCATCTTACTCATCTGGCGTCACCTCCAATAAAAGGAATCGCGCCAAAGCGTCCCTGGAGATACCCCTTACGCACATTTTCTCCTTTTCTTGGTGAGAAAGAAGCCAGTGAGTAAAGCTCTGTTGCACAAGTCTTATCATTCTTTTCTGCAAACCAAATCTGATCCCTGCGGAAAAAGTTCAAATCAAGCAGCATTGCATCATGTGTTGTAAAGATCAGCTGTGCTCCCTTTGTATTGACGGTCTTATCCTGTACCATTTCAATCAGCCGTCTGGTCAGGAGGGGATGAAGGCTATCTTCAATTTCATCAACAACCAAAAGTGCGCCATTTTCAAGTGCCTGCAACCATCCCCCAATTCGGGTGAAATAGTGTTGTGTACCGACAGACTCCTGCTCCATGAAAAGCTGGAAATATTCTGTTGTCCCATCCTCGTTAATGATCCGATGTGTTGTTGTAATAACCGGTGCTTTACCGGAACTATTCTTGATTGCCACATCGGTGATCCCAAGGTCAGCAAGAAGCAGCTCCTTTAAGATACGCGCCTTTTTATCATCGCCACTGGCAATCTGAGCAACGGTTTCTGAGGTGGCCGGTTCTTCTTCCATCAAAAAAGTCAGCTTTTCAAGAAACCACCGATAGGCATTTTCCGTCTGAGGCAGATTCCAATCATTGGAGGATACCAGATAAAGCTTATTGTCCGGTGTCCGGTTACTTAGCGTCATTTGCTCATTGATATTTTCGCGGAACTCAAATACGCCATCTTCTCTGGAAAAAATCAGAGCCTCCCGGCCATTGGGCCAATGGAAAAGATACTCTTTATAAATCTTTTTTGCATCAAAAGAGAAACCGTAAGTGTAACGAATCCCTTGATAAATAAACACGATCTCAAAGGTAGTCGGTTGCTTCATGCCACCAAATGGCTCCCACGGCAGCTTTTGTCCCTTAGATGCCTTCGCCGCATTGCCTACCACCATTTCTTTCATTGTCATCATCGCGTGCAGCACATTACTCTTTCCGGCAGCATTGGCACCATAAATCGCAAGCGCAGGCAGCAATGTCTTTTTTGCATCTGGATGAAGCAAATATTCTTCAAATGATTTATCCTTGGAGGCCGCAAAACTGATTACGGCACTATTCTTTATTGACCTGTGATTTTCAACTGTAAACTGAATCAACATAAATGAATACCTCCTATGTTCAGTATTCGCCTTTTCAGTAACCATTATAACAGCTAAAACTGCTCAAGTCAATATTTGTTGTTTAGTTTTGCACTTTTTATGCAAAATACTCGATTAAATTCTTTACATCTCATTTTCTGATAAAGCACTTATCACCCACCAAGATAACACCCAAGTTGACCCCCAAGATAGCCCCCAAGATAAAATTCTATCTAAGTAATCACCTATTTAGATGTGGTATCCATTGGAAAATCCGATCCTGCTACAAATCTTAGTCACTGACCAAGATAGCACTTTACTTCCGGCGTAATAAACAGAATGTCCAAAAATACTATCGGATTCCAGGGTGGCTTTCAAAATGCGAATTACATCATGAGTGGTGCGCCCACACATGATAAACAGAGCGATCACCATGCCGGCCAGCCCCAGCACCAAACCGGACACATAGACCAGCGCCACGCAAGTCCAGACAAACAGAGTAAGCAGCATACCTTTGCCGAAGAACCCGGAGTTGATCAAAAAGCCGGTCTACGTCCCATACTTTTTCCCGTTTTTTTCAACGAATGCATTTTGGAAGCGGTAAACTTCCTCCAGTTCCATCCTGCCATTCTCCATATGTGCCAGAATATGCCTGCCGCTGGACGCACCAATATACACCGCGAGATAATACCTTGTATTCATGCTTATACCTCCGTTATAACGCTGCAAATTTTAGTGATTCAACTCCATAAGCAGCCGGTTCAAAGCATCCTTTGTCACCCCGGGAACAAAGCTGATCATCTGCCTAAGCGGCATTGCCTCCATCATTGCCGTCATCATATCGTCACTAATCGCTTCTCCGTCTCCCTGTGCGGCATCGCCCATTGCGTCTGCTTCTCCGCCTGCCATCTCAGTCATGGCCTGTTCCAAAACGGCACTGCCTTTCGGATCCGCCATGATTTCCCCTAAAGTGGAATTTAGCGTATAAACTCTCGGAATGACCGTTTCAGATTCCACAAATACCGATTCAGAAAGAACAATGTCTGCGGCATTTTTGCCAATCTGGATTTCATACTCCCCGCTTTCTACATGCCAGCCGTGAAGTTCCGTACTCCAGTAAGCATAGGCTCTGCGATCCAGCACAAATTCCACCGTCTTTGTCTCGCCGGGTGCAAGCGCCACCTTCTCAAACCGTTTCAGTTCTCTTAACGGTCGGACCACCGAACCATCCTTTGCCGAAACATATAGCTGCACCACTTCCTTTCCTTCCCTTACACCGCTGTTTGTCACATCTACAGATACTTTTAAAGCCTCGCTTTCCATAATTTTTTTCTTTTCTACCCGCAGGCTGCTGTATGTAAATGTCGTGTAAGACAGTCCATGACCAAATGGAAACAGCACTTCCATATCCTTTGAAACATAATAACGGTATCCGACAAATATGCCTTCCGAATAAACGGATTTATCATGCTCCCCGCCATAAGTTAAATAGCAGGGCGTATCCTGCAGGCGCAGCGGAAAAGTCTCTGCCAGATGCCCGCTGGGAGTCACCTTCCCATAAAGCACATTCACCACGGCGCCGCCCACCGCCTGGCCGCCAAGATATGCTTCCAGCACTGCTTTTACCTTACCTATCCATGGCATTTCAACAGGCGATCCATTATGGAGCACGACAACCGTATTAGGCTGTACTTCTGCCACCGCCTCAATCAGCCTGTTCTGGCACTGTGGCATGCGCATATGTTTTCTGTCATATCCTTCCGATTCAAAGCTGTCCGGAAGACCTGCAAAGATAACGGCAATTTCTGCATTCCTTGCCGCCTCCGCCGCTTCCTGCAGCAGCATTTCATCCGTTTTATCTTCTGCATCATCAAACCCTTTTGCATACACAAAGTTCCCTGTTCCCCTTAACGCGTCCAATGCTGACTCGACTTGAAAACTATTGATATGGGAACTGCCGCCGCCCTGAAAGCGCGGAGTCTGTGCATATTTCCCGATAAATGCAGCTTTTTTATCATTAGAGAGCGGAAGGATATCTCCTTCATTTTTTAAAAGGACGATACATTCCTCCTCTATCTGTCTTGCAATTTCATGATCCCTATCATGCTGGAATACAGCTTCTTTATCTCGGTTTTCCTCATATCTGAAAATAATGTTCAGAAGCTCCTCACAGGCTCTGTCCAATATGCGCTCATCCAGCTCGCCGCTTTTTACCGCCGCTACGATTTCCGCGTCCGTAGTACCGCCACAGGATGGCATCTCCAGATTACAGCCGGCTTTTAAGGCATCCACGCGGTCATTCATGGCGCCCCAGTCTGTCATGACATAGCCGTCAAACCCCCATTCATCCCGCAGGACGTCTGTCAGCATTTCCCTGTTCTCACAAAGATAAGTGCCGTTCAGCTTATTATAAGCATTCATGATCGTCCAGGGTTTTTCTTTTTTTACCATACCCTCAAAAGAAGCCAGATAAATCTCCCGCATGGTACGCTCATCCATCTCCGAAGAGCTTGTCATGCGGTGGTATTCCTGATTATTCGCCATAAAATGCTTCGGGCTGGTGCCTACGCCTTTGCTCTGCACGCCATGGACGAGAGCGCCTGCCATTTCCGACGATACATAAGGGTCTTCGGAATAATACTCGAAGTTCCTGCCACATAACGGGGAACGTTTGATATTCATGGCCGGTCCTAAGATCGTACTGACATTTTCCGCCTGACATTCCTCCCCAAGCGTCTCGCCTAATTTCGTGATCAGTTTCCTGTTAAAACTGGAGGCCGTTGCGCAGCCTGCTGGGAAACAGACTGCCTTAATGCTGTCATTGATTCCCAGATGGTCTGCAGCAGCATCCTGTTTACGCAGACCATGAGGCCCGTCAGAAACCATTTCTGAAGGGATGCCGAGCCTTTCCACGCCCTTTGTATGCCAAAAGTCAAGGCCTGAGCAAAGTCCCGCTTTTTCTTCCAATGTCATTTGTGCCACTAATTCTTTTATCTTGTTTGCTTCCATTTTATTTTCAGCCTCCCTTCTTTTATGAAAAAGAGGGAGTCCATAACCCACTCCCACTTTTCTTTATCCTGCCCTTTTACACCAGCCCGCTTTCTTTATTCTGCCTGCTGCTGTGCTTTCCGTTTCGCGATTTCTTCCCGCATTCCCGGGAGGGTCTTCTCCAGATCAAACATGGCTGCCAGAATAAACATAACGACAAACATGATAAGCGGAATGATAAATGAGAAGCCGTAAATTGCCATCTTAGTCGCATCCGTTGCAACCGCCAAAGACGAGTCATAGGCAACAGCGCCCAACATCCATCCAATGAGGGAGCCGCCGATACCGTTACCCACTTTGCCGCCGAAGGAATAAGCCGCGTTAGAAGATGCAACCATCTTGACGCCATATTTATATTCATTGTAATCAATGGCCATAGAAACCATAACACCTACAAGACACATCATCGGAATGGTGGCAAAGGTCGTGAAGCATCCCAAAATCATATATGCCGTAAAATTATTGCGGAAAAAGATCATTAGTGTATTAGAAAGAATGCCAATGGCAAAAGAAGGTTCCGGCTGCACCGGTAATACCATAAATGATGCAGGCAAACAGATTAACAACCAATACGATTACCCAATATTTGTTGCGGAACAGCTTGCCGATGGCTTCCTTGAAAGGCACCGGATCCTCTTCCTCTTCCGCCGCCTCAACAGCCGTACCTGATTCCGTTGCCGTCTCACGGCTTTTCACGTAACATATCAGAAGCATCAGCACCATGAAAAGTGCGATAATGACAGCAAACTTAATCCAGCCGCTCTGATCTCCGCCCAGCATATTGGTAATAGGAATAATCAGCATAGCCATAATGAATCCTGCCACATATCCCACAGCCGCACGCCAGGTTCCCATAATGCCTCTTTCCTCCTGACTGTTAGTCCGCACTGTCATTAAGGATGTGTAAGGCACTGCGATTGCCGTATAAAGCACGGCGGAAAGCAGAATATTCGTTACCAGCGCATAGGCAAGCTGTACGCCCGACGCCGCTTTTGCAGGCACTGTGAACAACATGACCAACACAATACCAGCCGGAATCCCCGCTTTCAAAAGCCATGGTCTGTACTTTTCTTTCCCTTTTGGCGTATGGTCAATGATATTACCCATGATCAAATCCGTAAAAGCATCAATAATCTTTGTAATCAGCAACACATTAGCGATTGCCATCGCCGCAAGACCTACCTTATCCGTGTAGAAATAGGTCAGCTGACCGACCAGTCCGGACATTACGTTTAAAGCAAACTGTCCCAGGGAGTCGCCGAAATAATCGCTGACACGCATTACTTTCTGGACTCCGAATTTGTCCTTTCCTAATGGTTTCTTAGCCATATGTAATCCTCCTTTTCCTCATCCGAAGGCAAAATCCGTCCTCCCCGCCGGGCAGGAATCGGACTTTCCCTCCTGTTTTTCAATTTTTATCCTGCGCAAACAGCGCGCTTGCATTTAAGGCATCAATAACCGCCATATATAATGGTTTTGCCTCCGGTCCCTGTAAGATTAAATCAGATATTGTCATACCGTATGCGAATTTAATCAACGGATCATCCAGCATTCCCGGTGCGATCTCATTAAACATATTTTTGCCAAGTTCCTCTGCCACCAACTCGCCTAAAGTAGACTCCGTCGAAAACCTTGCAAATTTCAGGTCTGTCTGTGTCTCATATTCATAGTGGTATTTCCCCGATCCTACAGAAATTTCCCCTTCTTTTTCCGGCAGACAGATAACCGCTGTTGTATTGGCGGGGATTTGAACATCCACACATATTCCGCCGTTCCTGCAGCTCCATGCACTTTTGATCATCCCATAAACAGATTCGTAAGAAGCCGATACCTGTGTCATTCCTTTTGTAAGGAGCGGATGTATTTTTATCTTCCTATACCCCGGTTCTGCGGCGCTGATACCCGCCACCTTCTCATACAGCCAGCTTCCAATCGAGCCATATGCGTAATGATTCAGGGAATTCATGCCGGACTCGTCAAAGCTGCCGTCCGGAAGTATGGAATTCCACCTCTCCCAAATGGTAGTCGCCCCCATTTTCACAGCATAAAACCATCCCGGGAAATCTTCTTTCATGAAGATTTCATCCGCCAGTTCATGCAGTCCGTTTTCAGACAGACAGTGACAAAGGTACGGCGTTCCTACGAATCCCGTAGTCAGATGTTTGTGATGGCTCTCTATGTTCCTCTCCAACGTTTCCAGTATCCTCTTGCGAAACTCCGGCTTCACCAGGTCGAAATAGAGCATAACCACGCACGCAGTCTGCGTCTCGCTTACCAGCCTGCCGTTTCCGGTGACAAATTCATAATTCATCGACTCAACTATCTGTTCCCACAACTCCCCATACTTCTTTTCATCATCCGCATATCCCAAAGCCGCTGCGGCATCCCTCACAATCCTCGTGGAATATGCATAGTAAGCGTTTGCCACCAGATATTTGTCTGTTCCGCCCGTCCTGTCCGCGCTGCCCGATTCAATATCCAGCGCAAGCCAGTCGCCATACTGGAAGCCTGTCTGCCACAAGCCATTTTCACCCGCCTTTGCGTGCATATAATCAACCCACGCTTTCATCATGGGAAACTGTTCCGCCAGCATCTCCCGATCGCCATAAACCTGATACAGCTTCCAGGGGATGATCGTTGCCGCGTCACTCCATGCCGCCGCGCCGGACTGGTTTCCTAAGATGTTGGGAACCACATGGGGCACGCCCCACTCCGCCGTTGTCTCTGAAGCCATATCACGCAGCCATTTCCTGAAAAACAAGGCTGTGTCAAAGTTATAGGATGCCGTACCGCTAAATACCTGTGCGTCTCCCGTCCAGCCCAGTCGTTCGTCGCGCTGAGGGCAGTCTGTGGGAATATCAAAGAAGTTGCCGCGCTGTCCCCACTGGATATTGCTCTGAAGCTGATTGACAAGTTCATTATCGGAATGAAAATTACCTGTTTCCGACATATCTGTATGCATCGCACATGCCGTAAAATGCTCCGGCGATACATCGCCCGCACCCTCTACGCAGATGTAGCGGAATCCATGGAAAGTAAAGTGGGGCATAACGGTTCTGCCAGCCATATCTTCCCCATAAATATACGTATCCATACACTCTGCGGTCCTGAGATTTTCCGTATAAAAATTCCCATCCTTATCAAGCGCTTCGGCATGACGTATGACCAGTTTATCACCTGTAAGTTCCGGCAGCCTGATCTCCACAAGCCCTGCCATATTCTGTCCAAAATCAAATACAACCTCACCTTTCGGCGTTATGATTTTCTCTTTTACCGCAAACCGCTTTGTCACACGCACCGGTTCCGATTCCTGCGCCACCAGCCTTCCGGCGGCATCTGTATTCTCAAATAATACGGCTTTTCCAATCTGTATACGCTCCGCCGTAAAGTCCTGTACTTCCCCATGATAAATCTCGGAGCTTAGAATTTCCCTTTTCTCCACATCCCAATCGGTATCTGTACCCAGATAATCCACTTCGCCATTGTCATATTCAAGGCGGATCATGCAAAGGAGCGCTGTCCTGTCACCATAGTTATCAGGCTTGGCATCAAATCCCAGAAATCCTTTATACCACCCGTTTCCAACGGCAACTGCCAGTTCATTTTCACTAGAATCGTCGTCAGATATAAGATGCGTAATATCATAAGTTTGGTACTGTATACGGTTGTGATAAGAAGTCCATCCGGGAGCCATAAATGCATCCCCAGCTTTTTTGCCGTTTATCCTCGCCTCATATACACCGCAGGATGCGGCGTATAGTCTTGCGCATTTTATTTTCTGCCCATTTCGGACAGTAAACCTTTTCACAAATACCGGACAGGCTGTGTCATCTGCAGACAGGGTATGTGTGATCCACTCCGCCTTCCAGTTTTCCTCTTTCATAAGCCCGGTCTCAAAAAAACCCTCTTCCTGCCCCATTTCATCATAATTGTCCCAGACAGTGACCAGAACCTGATATTCGGTCATTGGCTCAAGCTCCTCACCCTCATAAGGCACCAGCACTGACTGGCTGTTCTCCACCCGGCCGCTGTCCCACACCTGCTTTTCTTTGCAGGTTACCTGAATTCGGTACCCGCTCTGAACTACATTTTCCCGTTCGCTCTCAAGCTTCCACGAAAATCGGGGTCTCATATCTATCCCTATGGGATTTTTTCTGTACTCAATTTTCAAATCTCGAATCATACACTTTTACCTCCCTTTTTTCTGCTATTGCGGTGCACATACCAATATCCTTGTCATCATCATGACATTCCAATGTTACAGGCAGCTTCATTCAGATCAGATACGGCTTCAGCATTTCCATATATTCATCCTTCCAGTTCCTAATCTCCAGGCTCATGGGCACAGACAGCTTCAGCGTCAACACACCCATAATGGACTTTGCGTCAATGCTGTAACGTCCGCTGTTCAGCGTTGACTCTCCATCTATCCCGCTAAAGCTCCGCTCTAAAGCGCTGTCACGCAAACCGCGCCATCGTACGTATCAGTGCGGTAACATTTTCCCGCAGGCGCATCGGATCCACCGTACCATTTTCAATGCCCTCCCGGATAAGCGCAGTGTAGGTATCATCATTGGAACCCGGCGTAATCCAGCAGTTTCCCGCCTGCACCATGGAAGCCACATCCACCGTATCATAAGTAGTCCAGTCCGTCATGACAAAACCGCCAAAACCACATTCCCTCCGCAGAAGCCCCTGTATCAATTCTTCATCCGCCGCCGTCGGACATCCGTTTACCGCATTGTATGCCGTCATAACGCTTGCCGGCATATGTATTCTCAAAGCATACTCAAAGGTTCTGAAATAAATCTCGCGGATTGCCCTTTCCGATATCACGCTCTGATTTCTCTTCCTCGAAGACTCGCAGTTATTGCCAAGCAGATGCTTATAGCAGCTTCCGGTTCCCGCACTTTCCATGCCCTTCGCATAAACCCCCGCCATAACGCCCGACAGATACGGATCTTCCGAAAAGTATTCCGGCTGCCGTCCGTTTAATGGATTTCGGTGGATATTAAATGCAGGCGCAAGTATGAGCGGTATCCCCAGCGCTTTCGCCTCCTCTCCGATCACACGCCCCACTTCCTCAGACAGTTCCTTGTTAAAAGAAGCGCAGATGGTAACGCTTGATGGCATTCCAATATTTTTCCGGTTCAGGTTCACACCGCTGTTGCCGTCGCTTACAGGAAAATCAGGTATATACCCATCTGTCTTATATACCCGTCCCGCCTCGCCGATGCCCTCCATGCCCCATCCCGCAGATGCACAGATACTTAAGCGCGCAAGCTCCTCCTGTGAGAGCTGTGCCGCGAAGCTTTCCGCAAGGGATAAATCTTTCCTTACATTCGCAAATGTAATCTTTTTATCAGATTTCTCCGCTGTAAAATCAGCCGGATAAGCCTTTCTTTTCTGATATGGCAGGAAGGTTTTCTTTCCTTTTACTTCACCCGAACATTCGCCTTTCGGATATGTATGCCCCCTGTCCTTTTTCGATAAAAGCGTCATCTGCTGACCGCATGACAGCAGATTTTCAACCTGCCTTATCACTTTCGTATCGTCCGCCGCGAATGCGGACACCCGTGGTGCCTCCACGCTATTCCCTACATAAACATCATAAGTTCCTTTGGATAAAATATAAGCGGCTCTTTTCGTATCAAAGGAAACAAGGTTTTCTGCCGGAATACTGATATGAAAGCTTTGTGTCTCTCCCGGCTGCAGCTTTCTCGTCTTTTCAAATGCCGCAAGTTCCTTTACAGGCTGTTCCAGTTCCGATTCCGGTTTGCCTATATAAATCTGCACAACCTCTTTTCCCGGAACCGCCCCTGTATTCGTCACATGGATATCTATGTCAAATGTATTGCCGTCAAATACCGGGTTCTCCCCTTCAATGGAAAAACAGGTATAGCTTAATCCATAGCCGAACGGATATGCCGGTGCTTTCCCAAAAGTTGTAAAATAGCGGTAGCCCACATAGATATCTTCCTCATAACAGGTGTCCAGATACACTGTATCTTCGCCATTTGGACATTCCCCAACAGCGCCTGCCCTGTTCACACGGCAATCGTAAAAATTTTTTGACGACGGTATGTCCTGATAATCAAGCGCCCATGTATCCGGCAGCTTTCCGGACGGGTTGACATCGCCGGCCAGCACATTAAGCAGTGCAGGTCCGGCAAGCATCCCGCCAAAGCCGGAATATACGAGTCCCGCAACATGATATTTGTCTGCGAAAGTTACATCTATTGGATACCCCACATTTAATATAACTATCGTTTTTGAAAATATCTGCGTTACTTTTGCGATCAGTGCCTCTTCCTCATCACTCAGGTAATACTCCCCTTTCATCGCGGAAGCGTCCTGATTCTCCCCTGCCGCCCTTGTCAGAAAAATAATGGCTGTATCGGATAATTCTTTTGCTCTGTCCATTACTTCATCCGGAGGAAGGCTGTCTCTGTCGCATCCATAGAATTCCACCAGTTCTTCATTCAGAACATAATCTCCCTTCTCATGGCTTCTCTGACGTACAGCCTCCACAAAATGGATACTGTAGCGCGGATTGATTTTTCCCGCTCCGGCTGCCCCGATCCGGAATTCATGAACGCCTTTCCCGAACAGGTTCAGTGTTTCCCCCTTATTTATGGGAAGCGCATTCCCCTCATTCTTTAACAGCACAATCCCCTCCTGCGCTGCCTTTAAGGCAATCCGTTCATGCTCCGCATCCTCCGGTTTTGGTTCTGTTTTATCCACGCCCTTTACCGTGAAATCCTGCGGATTCATCTCATTTCCGTCAATATCCGTAAACCCTTCCACATGGAGCCGGTATTCCTTCCCATATTCTGTCACAAGTCCGCGCAGCGGAATCCCCAGCACCCACAGTTTCCCCATAACTTCCATATACTGGTTTACCCAGCCTGTCACCTCCCTGCCGTCTAAAGTGACCTTTCCCCGAATCCCGGGATTCATCGGCTTTGCCCACATCATGACCAGACATCCCGACAGTTTGCGGTCCAGCATATAATACAATCCGTCTATATCATGAAAATCATACACAAGCGGTCCCATCTCAAACAGCAACGGTTTATCCTCTTTTCCCGTGGGCAGACTCGCCCAAAAATCATCCATGCCCATTTTCACTCTCTCCTTTTATCCCTTTTTCTCTATTTCCAGCGATACCTTCGCGCTTAACCCGCTTTCAGACCTGAATGTCAGCTCCGCTGTTCCCGGCGTTTTTCCTGCGCGCACTACAGCCATAACCGCTCCGTCATAGGTATCCCATGTACTGCTTTGGTAACTTCCTTCGCAGCTGGGATTGGCGCTTCCAAACCCCTGTAAAATGGCTGCTCCTTCCAGTCCGACTGTAATGCTTTCCGTCTGCATGTGATTCGTGTTTCCATTTTCATCCACCAGCCGGACCTTTACGAACGCGAGGCTCTCGCCGTCTGCCGGAAGCGCTCTGCGGTCCGTTTCCACTCTGAGTCCTGCCGCCCCGCCTGCTGACCGTAAGGTACACCGTCCCGCTTCCTGATTGTCCAAATAACTTACCGCCTCAAGCGTACCCGGCATATATTCCACCTCATAAGTCGCTGAAAATACGCCTGCCACCGTCTTACGTCCAAGGCTTTTCCCGTTTAATATCAGCTCCACCTCATCCGCATTCGCATAGACGTCAACACTCGCGATCCCTCCTTCATAACCGGGCCATGTCCAGCTTGCAATATTATCTTTAAACATCCACGGCGTCTTGCTGACAGGTATACCCGCCTTATCCATACGCATCACGCCGATTGCAGGCTGATCACCCAGCCCGAACACTGCCTGCCGCAGATAACTTATGGGCTTACGGTCTCCCAGAATATCAATGTCCCCAATGCCCGCCAGTCTGTCCGGCCAATGGGCGGAAAAATTTTCGCCGCCGTCATAATGGAATATGCCGCATCCGGCTTCTCCAAGATAATCGTATCCTGTCCACGTAAAATCTCCCAGCACATGGGAATTTCTCTTTACCACATCCCACAGGTGGACGATATCCGCCGGAAAGGTCTCTGTGCCAAGCACTACCCTGTTCGGATGCCTGCGGTTATCCTCCTCATGCAGCGCCGTCAGATAATTGTATCCTGCGATATCATTTGCGGCGGCATATTCACTAATCAGTTCTTCCAGAATCGGGCTGACCGCAATCGCATCCGCCAGCGGTCCTACCATAACGGACGCCATATCATTAACGGCATCCGCCCCCGCCTGCTGCTCTCCGCCAGGCTGCATTGCAGCCTCAAACTCCTCCGGTGACATCCCCGTCGCCTGGCACATAATCTCTCCCATCCTGTCCGTGCTGACCATCAATCCGTTGATACCGCTGGTAGTATAACGTGTGCTGTCAAGACTCTTTATTTTCTCATTGATTCTCCGGTTCCATTCCGCCCCTTTCGCCGTTCCGGCTTCCGGTATCTCATTGCCCGTGGAATACATAATAACGCAGGGATGATTATAATCTTTTTCTACCATATCCTGCACATCCTCTTCCCAGTGCACGGGAAAGTAATTGGCATAATCATGCGGATTTTTTGTTTTCGTCCACATATCGGATAATTCATCCATCACCAGCATCCCCAGACAGTCGCAGGCATCCAGCATTGCTTTACTCATGGGATGGTGCGCACTCCGGATGGCATTAAATCCAGCCTCTTTCATCTGTTTACAGCGCCTGTATTCCGCATCAGGGAATGTCGCCGCACCGATTATGCCGTTATCATGATGGATACAGGTTCCCCGGAGTTTTGTTTCCTTTCCGTTTATCAGAAGTCCCTGTCCGGCATTCAGTTTCAACGTACGGATTCCGATTGTCCTGCTGATATCATCCAGCAGTCTGTCCCCCTCCATCACCTCAATTTTACAAGTATAAAGCACAGGGTTTTCATCACTCCATAGCTGCGGCTTTTCCACCAGTAAACGCTGACAGTGATTTTGCGTGCTTTCTCCAAATACCGTTACCGGTGCGGATTCCATGGAAACAGTCCGTCCTTTTTCATCTGAAACAGTTATTCTTACCTGTGCCTTACAGGTCGTCAGTCCCCGGTTGCAGATTGGTACCCTTACCTCCACGGTTGCCGCATCGCCGTCCGCCTCCAGCGTGGTAATACGCTCTCCCTGCACAGGAATGTGAACCAGATTTCCTACCCATGCATACACCATACGGTATAATCCCGCCCCGCTGTACCAGCGGCTGGACTGTTCCACACTGCGCACCTCCACCTTCAGTTCGTTCTCCTGTCCATATTTCAGAGAAGTTGTGACATCCACAAAAATACCCGTATACGGATTATAATGTTCCGCCGCTAAATCACCATTCATATAAATGCGGCATGTATCGGCAACACCCTCGAACTCCAGCGCCACAGTCTGTCCTTCCCATTCTGCCGGGACTTCCCATTTCTTAATATAAGTGTATGTTCCACCGGGGTAGAATCCGGTCTGGTGCGCATTTGCCGTCTCACGTGTCCTTTCCTGACAGATCATCGCATCATGGGGAAGATTTATGCTCTTAATCTTTTCATCACTCCCCATAAACAACTCCATCATGCCAATCGTGCCTCCGGCAAACAGCCAGTCATGGTTTAAAGATATTTTCCTCATACTTTACCTCCGTCTCTAATGTCCGCACAATGTCATTCGTATTATTCATTTCCCTGCTATTATTATTGATCTCTCCAACCAGTTCCGTTGTACTTGATGCAGCATTCCCGATTGCTTTCGCGCTTTCCTCGACCGCCGTAGCAATCGCTGTAAAATTTGAAATCATATCGGTAATAAATCTGGTGATTTCCCGGAACTTCCTGTCAAAAGAAGCCGCGCTTTCTTCAATCACTACCGCATCATCTTTATACTGTCTTCCGGACGCTACAAATCCTTCATAATCCGGAAGCACCGTCCTGTTGATATAATCGATGAGCTGGTTCACATTATCGGTCAGTACGTTTACTGCTCCGATTACAGTCTCATTGTAGATAAATCGCCATGATTATTCCGAATTCCCTCCGAAATCTCATTTAGATTTTGATAATTGCATGAATCGGAGCGGCAACGCTCTGAACGCTTTCCTGATGTGCAACTTCTGCACCCACTGCCTTCATATTAATTTCTTCCAAATCAGACATAAGCTTGGCAAGCTCTGCAGCCACAATAGAAACATTCTGTTTGACATAGACTTCGGCTTCCTCTTTCTATCCGTCTGCGCTCATCGTAACCGCCTGCCCGACACATCCAAAATATTCATCCATTTTAACCTTCATCTCTTGAAATGCCTCTGCCTCTTCTCCCGATGCCAAATTCTGATTTAGTTCATCACAATTGGCCTCAATTTCTTCGCACCATGCCGTAATCTGTTCCTCCACCATCTGCATTCCTTCCGCTTCATCCGCCATAACATGGTAGAGCGCCGAAGTCTGCATATCGCTTGCCTCCTCCCTTATTTTTCCCAACAGCTGCACGCTGACCAGATAATGATTCGCTATTTCAGCTCCGGACTGGTGTAGATTGCCAATATGAATATTCAGTTCAATAAACATACAAATGCCAAATATAACAACCACTGCCACTGGAAATATAAGTTTTGTACGCAATGAATTCATGAAATTACTCCCTTCTCTTTTATTATTTTTACTCTAGCATATAAGGATTTCTTTGTATTGTAAAATCATTTGCGCAAATTGTAAATTTGTCTTGTATTCCGCGTATATTCCGTATATAATTCAAAAAAAGAGATTTACAGGAGGCAAACCATGATTAAAAATCTTACTGCATTTTGCCGTTTATTTTATGCCACCACCTTTATTCCTGTCGTAATCCGCAGATATGATCCTGATGCCACTGATTTTTTCCCATCTGCCATGCGGAATTTCGGCATAACTCCACCAGCTCTTTCAAAAGCGCTGCATTTTACAAAAAACCCTGATTATTATATAACTGCCAGTTCCTGCTATTTAGGATATGTGAAACTTACAGACAGCAATGATTACCTGTTAATAGGCCCTATCTGCCCGATTCCCATAACGACCCAGGCAATTCACGAATTTATGCACGAATGGGGAATCCCCTCCGATATGAAACAGGATATTTCATTGTTTTTAACAAACACTCCGCAAATATCCTTTCATCAGTTTCTGCACATTTTAGCATATCTTTTCTTATGCCTTAATGATGCAGAAATAGATATCGGCAATCATTTTTGTTTAGAAAGCAACGCGATAGGGAAAAAAATTTCCCAGTCCCATTCCGATCTGATATTTGAATCCCGGGAAACGCGGGATTTTCATAACACTTATTACTTCGAGCGAGAATTATTACAATATATTCAAGATGGGGAAACCGAAAATTTAAAGTTACTGCTGCGCCAACATGAATATGAAATATCCGCCGGAACATTGGCAGACAATTCACTCCGTCAGGAAAAAAATCTCTTTATTGTAACGCTTGCACTCGCCACCAGAAGCGCTGTATCAGGCGGTCTTGATATTGAGCAGGCATATAGCCTTTCTGATACTTATATCAAAGAATGTGAGCAAATGCAGAATATCATGTCGGTTTCCAACCTTATGGGCACTGCCTTGATCGATTTTGCAAAACGAGTCTCGCAAAACAAAGTGCCTGCCGGCATGTCCAAAGAAGTGTTCGACTGTATCCAGTTCATCCAAAGACATACGCACGAGACCATTCAGGTCAACGATGTAGCCAAACATATAAAAAGAAGCCGTTCTTATATCACATTAAAGTTCAAAGAGGAATTAGGCTTTGATATCAGCAGCTTCATCATGTGCTGCAAATTAGAAGAGGCGAAAAGCCTTCTGACATATTCCGAAAAGACCCTTGGCGAAATCAGCAGTTATCTTGGCTTTTCCAGCCAGGGATATTTTCAAAATGTATTTAAAAAGAAATATGGTCTGACTCCGATGCAGTACCGAAATCAAACCACAAAGTATTGACCTGGCAACGCTTCCTCTGATTTTGGAATTGGAGCGTCAAAAAGTAAAAGGGGTTAAAAATCTAGAAACCGGCAAGAACCAGCTACAGTTCCAGTGCAAAATCCTTGTTTCACTTCCCTATGCGGACTGATGGTCTATCTGGATTCGGAAAAAGCTGCGGACTTATCCGGTACATTACACGGCACGCCGGAATGGAATTCCATCTATAAAACCTGCACCAGCATCAAACGTTCCACTAAACATGTGAAAGATTTCTTTGGGCTTGCATGCAGAAGTAAAAACGCAATATTACTACCTCGTACCGTTATCCATATGTCGTGCCTGATAACCCCTGCTCGCCTCTCTGCCTTTTACTATCTGTTCGTTTTGCCGGATTCTCTCTCTGACACTCCTTGTATCCACTACTTTTTCACCGTAGGTTTTTTCATACTCTGCACAAGCCGCTTCATAATTCTGATTCTCTCTCTTTGCCGCATTGAGTTCCTTATAGAATGCTTGAACAGAGTCAAAATGATATTCTTTCACGATAGAGGAAAGCCTCTTTTTCATATTGGAAATCTGGAAGCCAAGACTGTCAATCTCCTGCTGCAACTCTTTACGCCTGCCGCCTTTGAAAATGCCCGTACATTCAGACAGTTCCTTTTTGAGCATATCTCGCTTTTTCTCACGCCCGAAAATTGCCTTGTTCTGGTCTTTCAGCCTGCCTTCAATTTCTTTCAGTCGGGGATATTTACTTGCAAGTACGGACGGTTTTGGCTGCGGCGGTCTTTCTGCCGTCTGCTTTTTTTCAATCGGAACAGGCTTTTGATCTGCCTTTATCTGCTTAATGATGCTTTCTCTTTCTGTGGAATTAGCCGCTGGATGTTCTGTATTCTTTTTCCTATCCGGTTCCCGATGCGGATTTATGGGAAACGGTATCTTCTTTCCGGCTGGACTGCCGGAGTATCTTCTGCATAGGTAGGTTTTTCCATTTCTTTTACGCCATCATAGGCAGGATTTCCGATAACCTTCTCCGCTATATCCAACACTTTCTGCACAGTTTTCGCAATCATAAGTTCTAATAACAGAATCGCCGCCCTGACAATCTCCTTGAGCAGCTCCGGTTTTTGTCCGTTCTGTTCCACAGATTCTTTTACTTTATCCGTAATCTCCACCTTTTTAAGCTCCACAATCTCCGTATCGGATACGCCGCTTACAATCGCACGGTCAACAGCCCTGTTCCATTCCATGCGAATTTCATTGTCTGCTTTTATCGCTTCTGCGCAAAACACTCCACACCGTACTTTTCCTTAAATTTGTCTTCACTTTTGTTTAAGCAAACTGCAGCTTTATTATTTACACACAGCCAAAAGGCTGGTAAAATATAGGGTAAGGGACATATGGGACACCTCCTTATGCTTTAAAATGGTTTGTAACTTAATTTTAGCATAGATGATGTTCATATGTCCTTTAGTATTTCAAATTTTGTCAACTAAATATGAAACA
>PPYE01454570.1_pt1 | contig 19343 bp, 18 predicted proteins | sample 1559881 | NCBI WGS metagenome assembly PPYE01 (sample SAMN08240022, study PRJNA423297) | Human gut metagenome, whole genome shotgun sequencing project. | reverse complement strand
TCTCATACCCATTTGGTTTTCGGAGGATTTCGCCCCGACGAATTCATCTGGCGGCTCAACGGCGACAGTTATATGAGCATCATGGAACGTGGCGGAGGCATTATCAATACTGTACGTGCCACCCGGGAAGCCTCCTTTGAAGAACTGAAACATAAAGCCGAATGGTTTCTGGATACCATGAGCCGGATGGGGGTCACCACAGTGGAAGGAAAAAGCGGATATGGTCTGGATCGTGATACAGAACTGAAACAACTCAGTGTCATGCAAGCTATCAATGAATGTCCCGACCGGAAAGTAGATATCGCCACCACTTTTTTAGGTGCTCACGCCTTACCCGAAGAATACAAAGGGCGAAGTGACGCATATCTAAAAGAGCCCTACGCCCGTGGCAGGAAAATGATAGACAGCGGCTGTGCCGTAGCCCTTGCCACCGATCTAAATCCAGGCAGCTGTTTCTCCGGATCCATCCCGCTGACTTTTGCTCTGGCCTGCATCTATATGAAACTGACCGTTGCCGAAGCTATCACAGCCATCACACTGAACGGTGCGGCAGCCCTCGGACGCGCCGACCGCATCGGAAGCATAGAAGCCGGAAAACAGGGAGACTTTGTTTTACTGGGAACCGACAACCCCCATATATTACCTTATTATACAGGTATGAACGCAGTGAAGCTGACCATCAAAGGGGGACGTATTCTACATTCAAATTAACCAATTAAATACTAATAGCCATGTTAACAGAACTTACCATCAAAGAATTTATCAATAAAGTACTCAGTAATGATCCTGTCCCCGGTGGCGGCAGTGTCTCGGCACTCAATGGAGCCCTTGCCACCTCACTGGCAGCTATGGTAGCCAATCTTACCATAGGCCGCAAGAAATATGTAGAAGTGAACGAAATAATGGAAGATCTTTCTGTGCGTTTCGAAGAGCTCACCCGCCAGCTGATAACCGATGTAGACCGTGATTCGGAAGCATACGACCGTGTTTTCTCTGCATTCAAACTTCCGAAAGAAACGGATGAAGAAAAGGCTATCCGCAGTGAAGCCATACAGAAGGAAACCAAATATGCCGCCCAAGTGCCTATGGAGGTGGCACGTACCGTCCATTCCATTCTGCCCATGATTGATGTGGTAGCCAGAAAAGGGAACAGCAACGCTGTAACCGATGCCTGTGTATCCATGATGTGTGCCCGGACTGCCATTCTGGGAGCCTTGCTGAATGTACGTATCAACCTCACTTCTATCAAAGACGAAAAATTCGTCAAAGAGATGAGTGAAGAAGCCGATATGATAGAACAGACGACCATTGCCGAAGAACAGAAAATACTGGACTATGTGAAAACCATTTTTTAATCCCAACCTCCGCGGTTAAAAAAAGAATCAGACCATGAAGAATGTATATCAAATAGGTTCGGGTGACCTCACTTTTGACATCATCGAACGTATTATCAATGAAAATCTGAAATTGGAACTGGCTCCTGAAGCCAAAGACCGGATTCAGAAATGCCGGGATTACCTGGACAAAAAGATCAAGGAATCCGATGTCCCTCTCTATGGCATCACGACAGGATTCGGCAGCCTGTGCAACCGTAATATTTCTTCCGATGAACTGAGTACTTTGCAAGAGAACCTGGTGAAAAGCCATGCCTGCAGTGTAGGCGCAGAAATGCCCCATGTCATTGTGAAGCTGATGTTTTTATTAAAAGCTCATGCTCTTTCTTTGGGACACAGTGGCGTACAAGTCATTACTGTACAGCGCATTATCGACTTTTTCAATAACGATGTAATGCCCATTGTCTACGACCGCGGTTCATTGGGAGCCTCAGGAGATCTTGCCCCGCTCGCCAATCTCTTCCTTCCGTTGATCGGCGTAGGCGACGTGTATTATAAAGGCAAACGCTGCGAAGCTATCAGCGTGCTTGATGAGTTTGGTTGGGAACCAGTCAAATTGAAAAGCAAAGAAGGACTGGCCTTGCTCAATGGTACCCAGTTTATGAGTGCCAACGGAGTGTATGCCATACTCAAAGCCTTCCGTCTTTCCAAGAAAGCCGACCTCATTGCCGCCATCTCCCTGGAAGCCTTTGACGGCCGCATCGATCCGTTCATGGACTGTATCCAACAAATGCGTCCGCATAAAGGCCAGATAGAAACCGGAGCCGCATTCCGAAGAATACTGGAAGGCAGTGAAATCATCGCACAGCCCAAACAACACGTACAAGACCCCTATTCGTTCCGTTGCATCCCACAAGTTCATGGTGCTACCAAAGATGCCATCAACCACGTAGCTTCAGTACTGTTGACCGAGATAAATTCAGTTACCGATAACCCCACTATCTTCCCCGATGAAGACCTTATCATTTCAGGTGGCAACTTCCACGGACAGCCCCTGGCACTGGTATATGATTATCTTGCCATTGCTATGGCCGAACTGGGAAACATATCCGAACGGCGTGTGGCACAACTCATTATGGGACTTCGCGGATTGCCCGAATTTCTGGTTGCCAATCCGGGACTTAATTCCGGTTTCATGATTCCCCAATATGCGGCTGCCAGCATGGTAAGCCAGAATAAAATGTACTGTTATGCCGCCAGCAGCGACTCCATAGTATCCAGCAACGGACAGGAAGACCATGTAAGTATGGGAGCCAACGCCGCCACCAAGCTCTACAAAGTGATGGACAACCTGGAACATATACTTGCCATCGAATTGATGAACGCCGCACAAGGACTGGATTTCCGCCGCCCGCTCCGCAGTTCACCGTTTATTGAAAAGTTTCTCGCCACCTACCGCAACGAGGTACCTTTTATAAAAGAAGATATTGTGATGTATAAGGAAATACATAAAACAGTAGCTTTTTTAAAACGGCATCAAGTAAATTATTAAACGGCATTTCGGACTCGGATTATAAAGGTCTCACATCCCTTTTTACTATTAAAGACTATAAGATCCATATAATCCGAGCCCGAATTCATATCTTTGCAGTAACAAAAAAATAGCGAAGATGAATTACGATAATAAAGAAGAAATGTTTCCTATAGTAGATGAACAAGGAAACATAACAGGAGCTGCAACCCGTGGAGAATGTCATAATGGAAGTAAATTGCTACATCCGGTAGTCCACTTACATGTATTCAACAGTAAAGGCGAACTCTATTTGCAAAAGCGTCCTGACTGGAAAGATATCCAACCAGGCAAATGGGACACAGCCGTAGGCGGACACATAGATTTAGGTGAAAATGTGGAAACAGCCTTGAAACGTGAAGTAAAAGAAGAACTGGGCATCACCGACTTTACTCCCGAATTACTGACTAGCTATGTATTCGAATCCACCCGGGAAAAAGAATTGGTATTCTCACATAAAACCACTTATGACGGTCCCATTATTCCCAGCGAGGAACTGGATGGCGGCCGTTTTTGGTCACTAGAAGAGATCAGAAACAATATTGGGAAAGAAATATTTACACCTAATTTTGAGAATGAATTTCAGAAGCTGGGCTTCTGAAATAGTTTTTTAATGAAAAGTGGCAAATTCTTGATGCAGGTCAAGAATTTGCCACTTTTGCATACATTTTATCTTTATCAGAGTACAATCTAGAACAAAACAGTATAATTTTGTGTTGTAAAACATAAAAAGAAAGGATAACGAGATTATGAAAAAGGTAAAAAGTATTTTTAAAAAAGCCCTTGCTATGATGGGTGAAAACGAAGTAAAAGCTTGGGGTATAGGGATTAAGTAAGAAAACAACCCTATTTTTTAATCAAAGAAAGGATAACATTATGAAGAAGTTGAAGGAGATCATCAAAGCAGGTCTCAAAGATATGGGAAATGACGCCCTCCGTGCTTGGGGGTACGATACAAAGTAAAAGATACAAAGGATTAGTTTTTAACGTTTTAAAAAAAGGGTAACAGGATGAAAAGAGTAAAAAGTTTTTTCAAAGGATATATGAGGGCTATTGAAATTAATGCCGCATTAATGTATGGTTATAGACCTAAATAAAAACCGTACTTTTTGATTGAGGGAATTGAATTACCATTATAATAAAAAAGCAGTCTTGACTTTTCAAGACTGCTTTTTTATTATAAATACAGTAGAAGTGAAATCAATTTATCCGACAAGCAATACACTAATATTAAAAATATATTGTATTTCTGCAAAAAGAATATACCTCTTTGAAATCAAAGAGTTAGAAAATTCACCTCATTTTAGGATAATGAGGTGGCAACCGGCCTAATTACCGTGATCTGCATCACTTTGCAGGTTTGGGTAACTTTTAAGGATGTAAATATGGCAGGCAATAAGATGATAGACACGACCTTTCTCTACAATCTCGCTTTTTACTCCCGGCAATTCATTTGCCATCTGGAAGAAAACATCCATATCTCCATTGGCATCCTTGTAGAGTTTCCTGTAAATGGAAAGCACACCACCATCCACGCAATTCTTGCTACATTCCGAAAAGAAGGCTGCTCGTTGTTCCGATGAGAGTCGGGCTATACTTTCTCAAAACCTTTGAACCAATCTGACAAATCCATACAATCAAGGTAATTGACTGAACAGCTTTACCAATCCTTCTTTGTTGAAGCAGTAAAACATTTCTATTTGTTCAGGGGTATCATTCTCCAGCAATAGCAACAATTCTTTAGCAAATTCCAAGTAACCTGTGCCATTTGCCGTAACAATGCGTTTGTCCGACACAGCTTGCTCATTCATATAACCTGCCTTATTGGTATAGTTGCCTCCTCCCCATAATTGTAGCTGTTCCAAACCATTTCCCGTATGTTTTATCTCATTTAAGAAACCATGTTTGGCAAGGAAAGAAGCAGCATTGCAGATAGCTCCTACGATAATCCCTTTCTTTATGGCACGGCGAACGATTGGCACGACTTTATCTGCTTCCAGTTCGTCGAGCCAGCCGAAACCACCAATTAGTACCAATGCGGCATAATCATTGGGCATCGTTTCAAAAGAATAGTCGGGTAAAGTATGGAAACCACTGCATGAGCGTACAACATCCAATGTAGGAGCTACGACTTTGTTCGTGTATTTGGGATTTTCTTTTATACTACGTTCGTCACACGCAATAGCCGAAGCCAGAAACACGGCTTCATGGTCGGCATAGTTATTTAACAATAGATATAATACCTCGTTCTTCATATTTATTTTCTTCTGATGGTTTGACATTTACGTTTTGTCATCTCTTCGGCAAAGGCTTGTTCACCTTGTTCCTTAATATAGCTAATGCAAGCGGAACGGTCAGAATTAAACAGAAATGCAAATACTTTGCTTATCCAATTGGAAAACAACTTGCATTCCCTGACATCATGGGAGCATTCAGCACAAGTATTAAACTTGTTTTCTTGGCAACATGAGCGGATTTTACACCAAGTTGCCTTTTTATTTGGTTTACATCCGGGACATTTCTCTGCCAAGAACTTACGGCAAGCTCCACAATAAAGACCGCAAGCGGCTATGTTTTTATTATCAGGTACAATCGTTCTCATAAATATCAGATGTTGGAGTGAGAAAATTCGCCATTTATCCAAAAGGTGGCTTCCGTACCAATGAAATGTAGAAGTACATAATTGGGATCACTTGGTCCATCGGGAAAATGATGAATGAACCAATCCTGCCATATGTCCTTGCGGATAGTATCGTCCGTAATAATTTCTACCGTACCACGCAGGGCAACGCCATCCCCGTAATAGTCATAGCAAAGCCCCGCCTTGTTGTTCGCCTTAAAATCATTCACTTTCATGGAGCCGACACTTGTCACCATCCAGACTTCATTAAAACTTTTAGCATGTATCTTGGACATCTGCACAGGTCGCGGATAACCGTTGGCATCAATGGATGCAATGGTCACATTTTCACATTGGGCAAGCAAGTGGGTTGCCTTTTCCATTAGTGTCCGTTCATCTTTTTCTTTCCACCGTTTCAGGTAGGGAAAGTGTTGAAGCATTTGTTCCTTTGCTTGTACGGGACTCAACTTACATTCGGTCTGCACATTCCATTGGTCTAAGAATTGCAGGCAGAACTCAATCATTTGGCTCATTGTAAAATCTTGGGTAAACTCACCTTTTTTGTAACAATACACGCAATAATCCTCACTATTGCTCCCATCGGCATTTGTCCCTCTGTTTTCATCAGTTAGGGGCATACCACAACTTTGACAAAACTGTTGTTCCATATATGTATTCTATTCGATGCCTATCAGTCCCTTTATAGGCGGTTATAAAATGCGAGAGCGTGGAACTGCAATGCTACCGCGTCTAAATTGGAGGTCGTAGACAACCTTTGGCACAGATATGATAATAACAGCCCACGCTATAGCGTGAGAACCACTATACTATTTCTTGTACCAAGTCCGAGATTTCCTACGTTTCCAACCTACAAGATGAACATAACGCTTCTCTTTTCTCGTATGTCTTGGAAATAATTGCCTTTATCCGACTACAAAAGTCGGATATTTTTCTGATAATCTTTTATCTTCTAATGCTTTTATTTACTTTTAGAATAGAATTTAGGGTGCATCCTATATTTTCAGTCCTTTATCCTGTTTAGTAGATGCAGTCTCCAAACCGTTTCTCCATTCATTCGCTTTCTACCTAAACCATTGCACAAGTGGAACATCGTTCACACCTATTTGAAAATACCCTTTCCGAGAATCTCAATGTGTTCCGGCAGAAGTCAATCAACGGCAATAGCTTTTCCACATAAGGGAAGTTCCATAAATTTTGTTATGTTTTTCAAGATAATCAAGGAAAGCAAAGTAAGTTGATATTAGTTTCACACGGAAAACAACGTCTGTATCCCAAAGAATTAGTACCTTTAGAACGAGATAACTCTTCGCACTTGCAATATACTTTTTACGTATTGCGTATTTTAAATAATCCATTGCGTGTATTTATCGGCAAGCGGGATAGTAAAAACATAAAATTGAAATAGCAACAGACGGAGTAAAAATAATTGATGGAGATTTAGCACACGACACCTATGAATATATAATGGAGTTGTATGATAGTGGAGCAAGTGCTGAAATAATTAAGAAATAAATTCCATTCATAAAAGAAGATTATGGAGATGAAACGGATTTTTATCACGAAATTTTTGTTACAGCTTACGCCTTGGCATTTTGGGAAATCGGAGAACTGACTGATGAAATCTTAAAATGAAGTAAAACGAGTTATTGAACTTAAAGCAGGTGTAAATCTTTGGACAAAAGATGTAGACGAAAAGGAAGGCAAAGAAAGACAAAAAGTCCTTGACCGATTTTTAAAAATAATATCTGCACCAAACTCAAAAGTTAGAAATAGAAATAATCAATTTTAGTTGCTGCAATCTGCCGATTTTATGAGGTTTTTCCAACGATATTCCCTATTTTTGCAACAATCTACTATTAACCTATAAATTTCAATTAAACAGAACCATGATTAAAAACCTATCTACCTTCTTCGTCGGTATAGCGTTATCATGCCTCGCCGGCTGTACCCCAATCCCCAAAGAAACAACTGCAACAAAAGAGTATGCGCCTCTTGAAGTTCCAGTTCCCGAACGTCCTGCGGGACAACAGGATGTAATCGAACTAACAACTCCTAAACTTGACACTGTGCGTGTAGGTTTCATCGGTTTGGGCATGCGTGGTCCCAGTGCGGTAGAACGTTGGACGCACATACCGGGAACTAAAATTGTCGCTCTTTGCGACTTATTGCCTGAAAATGCGGAAAAAGCACAAAAAATTGTAACTAACGCCGGTATGGAAGCCCCTGCCCTCTATTCCGGCAGCGAAGATGCATGGAAACAACTGTGCGAGCGAAACGATATCGACTTGGTATACATTGCAACAGACTGGAAACACCATACTGAAATGGGTATCTATGCCATGGAACATGGAAAACATGCAGCCATCGAGGTACCTGCCGCCATGTCGCTGGATGAAATCTGGGCACTTATCAATACTTCCGAAAAGACCCGTAAACACTGTATGCAACTTGAAAACTGTGTTTACGACTTCTTCGAACTGACGACATTGAATATGGCACAAAAAGGTCTTTTCGGCGAAGTGCTCCATGTAGAAGGTTCATACATCCATAATCTGGAAGAATTCTGGCCTTATTACTGGAACAACTGGCGTTTGGATTACAACCGGGAGTTCCGTGGAGACGTTTATGCCACACACGGCCTAGGCCCTGCCTGCCAATTGCTCAACATTCACCGCGGTGACCGCATGAAGACACTGGTAGCCATGGACACCAAAGCTGTAACCGGTCCCGAACTGGTAAAACAATATCAGAAAGAAGAAGCACCCGATTTCCAAAACGGCGACCATACCATGACTTTTATCCGTACAGAAAACGGAAAAACCATCCACATACAGCATGATGTCATGAATCCACGTCCCTATAGCCGTATGTATCAGCTGACCGGTACCAAAGGTTTTGCCAACAAATATCCCATCGAGCAATATTGTTTCCGCCCGGATCAGATTGACAGCACCAGCATACCCGATCACGAAAACCTGAGTATGCACTCGGCTGTTCCCGAAAAAGTAAAAGAAGCTTTGATGAGCCAATACAAACATCCTATCCACCAAGAATTAGAAGAAACAGCAAAGAAAATAGGTGGACATGGAGGGATGGACTTCATTATGGATTATCGCCTGGTATATTGCTTGCGCAACGGACTTCCTTTGGACATGGACGTTTATGATTTAGCAGAATGGTGCTGTATGGCCGAATTGACCCGTCTTTCTATAGAAAACGGAAATGCACCCGTTGCCGTACCCGACTTTACCCGTGGCAATTGGAACAAAGTGGATGGTTATCATCATGCTTTCGCTCAATAAAAAACTGAAACAAATACAGACTTCAATAAAAAGAGAGGTATATTCTGCATCAGGCAGAAATACCTCCCTTTCTTATAATACACAAAATCACATGAACATTATTGTGTATAAAAAACTCACATTTTATACTTTTGTCAGTTCACCCGTCACCGAATCAATTATAAATCCCCTCACTATAATATCTTCAGGTATTAATGGATGCTCCATAATAGCCCGTACAGTTCCTTTCACCGATTTCTCCGTATCCTCAAAACCATCCAGCCATGCTCCAAAATCTACACCACAGAAACGAATCATATCAATGGTTTCCTGCTTGATGCCACGTGCTTTCATGTGTTCTATCATCTCATTACTATTCATGTGACAGGCTCCACAATCAGAATGAGCAACAACCATAACTTCCTTTACACCTAACTCATAAATAGCCACCATCAGACTACGGATTACACTACCAAACGGATGCGAGATAACCCCACCTGCATTCTTGATAATTTTTACATCACCGTTCCTGATACCCAAAGCAGCAGGTAACAATTCCGTCAACCGGGTATCCATACAAGAAAGAATAGCTATTTTTTTATCAGGATATTTGTTGGTAATATATTTCTCATATCCCTTGCTCTCAACAAATTTCTTGTTGAACTCTAAAATATCATCTATCATTGCCATAAGTTTTTTTAGGATTCACTACAAACTTACACAAAAATAAAATACGATGACACTTTTAAGATAAATATTTATCGGATGCCAACTTTTCTACCATCCATCAAGGCAAAGATGAACCATACAAGAAAAAGCAAAGAGAACAATGCGTTTCCATACGAAAGAACCAACCCCGTAAATGCTAAAATTGTCATTGGTCTTTTTTCCTTCTCCCCAGTTCGGCACGGATACGGCTTAACGACTGTGGAGTAATCCATAAATAAGAAGCGATATGCTTCAGAGGTACATACTGCAACAGTTCCGGATTCTCTTCCAACAAAGTAAGATAACGCTCCTTGGCCCGGGGGCTTCCTCCCGTTATCATCCAACTTTCAAGCCCTAAAAACTGCTGCTCGAACAGTCGTCTTCCAAAATTAGCCAGTTCAACAGATCCGGCATATAATACTTCGAGTTTTGCCTTCGAAATACCATAAAGTTCACTGTCACACATCGCTTCGATAGAAACCAACGAAACTGTATTTTCCACATATCCCCATGACGAGAAGATGGCCTCTCCTTCAGAAGCAAACCAGACGGAAACATCTACCCCGTCATTAAGGTAATGCCCCCGCCAGATTCCTTTACTTACAATATAGAAGTTTGAGTTCCGCCCACCTTCCTGTACAAGAAAATCCCCTTTATGAAAAGTGAACTTCTCCATATTATCCAACAACTGCAAGCTCAAAGCTATCGGCAAACTATATTTTTCACAAAACTTCTGTATGAATGCATCCATATATCCACCCGATTAATTACTACAAAAGTAAAAAATCATCTGCGAACCCATTGATGTTTACGATAATAAATTACCATTATTACTAAAAAAGTAAGTATTTCCGCCAAAGGAACCGCCAGCCATATCCCTGGCACCTTCAATAGCAACGGCAAGCCCAATAAACAAAGTACCATAAAAACAAACCCACGCAAAACTGTAACCATCATAGCCGGACGTGCCCGCTCTACACTTTGAAAATAGCCAATGGAAACAATGTTTACAGCAAAAAAAATAAAACCAGACGCAAACAAAGGCAGTCCCGCCACAGCAATATCGTATGCCGGATAGGAACGATCAATAAACATAGCCACAATCTGATGATTGAACAAAGCTGTTAACGCAAAAAACACAAGTCCGCAGGTCACGGCCGTTCCCAGTGCCAGACGGAAAGCGGAACGTACCCGCATGGTATCACCCGCTCCAAAGTTATAGCTTAAAATGGGTTGAGCCGATTGTCCTATGGCATTATATACCATAAATATAATGGGAAAGAAATAACAGGCAATACTGAAAGCAGCCACTCCATCTTCGCCTAAATAATGGATAAACACATAATTGCCTGCAAACATCATACAGGCTATGGCTGCCTCGCACAAAAAGGTGGAAACTCCTAAGTGGCACATATATTTCACATTGCGCCAAGTGAGCCGCATACTCTTCTTGCTAAGTTTCACCCGGCAAAAATGAATCACATTTCTTCTGCGACTTAAATAGACTACAATCATTCCGGCCCCCAAAATATACCCCAGACTGGTAGCCAGCGCCGCACCCATCATTCCCCATTTGAGAATAAAAATGAACACATAATCCAATAGGATATTCACCACTGCCGGAATAGCATTACACAACATGGCATAATTAGGAGAACCATCCAGACGGACAAAGAACATCCCTGAACTTAGCAAAGCACTAAATACCAGAAAAGGCAAGAACCAATACATATATTCCACCGCCAAAGGCAACAGACGTTCCGAACTTCCCAACCACACGGCTACTTGTGGAGCAAACAAACATACCACTCCCCACAGCACAGCCAAAAACAAAGAAGAAACCACAACAGCCTGCGTCACATTGATACGGGCAGTTTTCAACTTTCCCTGAGATAAATGAATAGATGCCACCACCGATGCGCCAACACCAAACATCAGTCCGATACCCGTACTTATCAAAAACAAAGGAGCAGTAATATTCACTGCCGCCAATGCGTCACTACCTATCCCTTGACCTACAAAAATACCATCTGTTATCACAAACACAGCCGAAAATACCATCCCCAGCACAGTAGGTATCAGCAATTTCCGAAACAATTTCGGAATTTCCATACTACCAAAATCAATACTATCCTTCATAAACTTCACTTTTTTGTTTAGCGGATGCAAAGATAGAGTGTTATTTCGGAGTAAAAATTACCATTTGGTAATTTCCAACTATTTTTTCCTATGAAAAAATTTGTTCTTTTAAAAGATATTCTTACCTTTGCACCCGCTAAACAAAAAGCAATGCCTCTTTAGCTCAGTTGGCCAGAGCACGTGATTTGTAATCTCGGGGTCGTTGGTTCGAATCCGACAAGAGGCTCACTAAAAAAGGAGGTGTTTCTGAACGTTCAGAAACACTTCCTTTTTTATAGGACAGTTCAATTTGAAATAAACCCCACTAATCTTTTAAGAGTGATCCACAGTCTCCTCACATAACATAATTTCTCGGATGAGCCGAAATTTAGAGAGTAAATAAAACTTGAGAAGATAATCCACTATGGTCTATAAAAAACTCCCTGTCAACATTTCGCCAACAGCACGCTTGATAATTTCGATACCGGTTGTTTCGTCTTCATTATCGCCCTTCAGGCCTTCCAATGCTTCAGAAGCACGGATGTAAGCTACGCCACCGCCCGGAACGATACCTTCTTCGATAGCTGCACGAGTAGCGCACAATGCATCATCCACACGGTCTTTCTTTTCCTTCATTTCAACTTCAGAAGCGGCACCTACATAAAGAACAGCTACACCACCTGACAACTTAGCCAAACGTTCCTGCAACTTTTCCTTATCATAATCTGAAGTAGTATTCTTTATTTCAGCTTTAATCTGATTGATACGTTCCTGAATGTTTTCTTTTGCGCCGGCACCGTTTACGATAGTAGTATTATCTTTAGAAACAGTTACCTTATCGCAAGTACCCAACATTTCAAGAGTAGCTTGTTCCAACTTCAAACCTTTTTCCTCGCTGATAACGATACCACCTGTCAATACGGCAATATCTTCCAACATAGCCTTACGACGGTCGCCGAAGCCCGGAGCTTTCACTGCACAAATCTTCAACTGAGAACGCAGACGGTTTACAACCAACGTAGTCAATGCTTCGCTGTCTACATCTTCTGCGATAACCAACAAAGGACGTCCGCTCTGTACAGCATAGTAATCACACCATCTTTAGAAACTTTACGCATAGCGTCTGCAATCAACTTACCGATAGTAGGATCGTTATTGGCAGAAACAGCAGCCACTTGTTCAATCTTGTCATAGTTGTCACCTACCATTTCGGCCTGAGACTTGATAGATTCAACCACTTTGGCAACAGCTTTATCGATACCACGTTTCAAATCCATCGGATTTGCTCCGGCAGTAACATTCTTCAAACCTACCCCTACGATTGATTGAGCCAGCACAGTAGCAGTAGTAGTACCGTCACCTGCATCGTCACCTGTCTTTGAAGCAACAGATTTCACCAACTGTGCACCGGTATTCTGAAATGCATCAGCCAATTCCACTTCTTTAGCTACAGTCACGCCATCCTTAGTGATATGAGGAGCACCGAATTTCTTTTCGATAATCACATTACGACCTTTCGGACCCAGGGTTACTTTCACTGCGTTAGCCAATTCGTCTACACCCTTCTTCAATTCGTCACGGGCATCAATGTTGAATTTAATATCTTTAGCCATAATTCTATTTACAATTTAATGATTTACAATGTACTATTTAATTATCCCAAAACAGCGAGAACATCGCTCTGACGCATGATAAGGTATTTCTTACCGTCATGTTCCAGTTCAGTGCCCGAGTATTTGCCATACAATACCTGATCACCTACATGCAACACCATCTCCTCATCTTTTGTTCCGTTACCTATTGCGACAACTTCACCTTGCAATGGTTTTTCCTTTGCTGTATCAGGAATAATAATACCACCGATTGTTTTTTCTTCTGCAGGAGCAGGAAGAATCAATACTCTGTCTGCTAATGGTTTAATGTTCATAGTTCTTAATTTTTATATGTTATACTTTTAATTATATCAATTATCCGTCATCTTTAAGCAGTGACGCAAAACATCTTGCGAAAAACGTGCCAAACATGAAAAAGGAGAAATTGACAGTTTTATTCTGCCAAATTGGCACAGCTATAACATATCTTTCACTAAAATGGTTTCCTCTTCCCCTGCCATTATCAGTTGCTTTTACGAAATTTATTATTTTTACCTACAAAGATTCATATATAAACCAGTCGGCTACATTCCACAGCGACAGAACGAATCTGAATATAAAAAGAGAAAAATGTGATTTTTCTTTTTTTAATATTTCCATAGGACACAAACTATCACTATCTTTGCAAAACCTAATAATTAACCCCTTTAACTATATGGCATTTACGAACAACATTATGATTGTCCGCCACAGATTGCTGACAGAACTTGTAAAATTGTGGAAAAACGGAGAACTGACAACAGACAAAATAGACCGTCTGCCATTAGAACTCAGCCCCCGACGTTCAAAACATGCAGGGCGTTGCTGCGTACACAAAGAACGCGCTGTATGGAAATACAAATCCCTTCCTCTACTGGGGTTGGATATGGATGATGAAACCGATGAGCTCACTCCACTATCCGAATATGCCGCACGTGCTATAGAACGTGCAAACAATGGAAAGCCCAAAGACAACATTATGTGTGTTATAGACGAAGCATGCTCGGCCTGCGTACAGATCAATTATGAAATCACCGACTTATGCCGGGGATGTACCGCCCGCAGTTGCCAGTACAATTGTCCCAAAGGAGCCGTACATGTACATGCCGACACCGGCAAGGCATGGATCGACCATGTGCAACGCATCCGTAAAGGAGAACAAGTGGTAGCCATTGTCGCGCCATCTATTTTGGGACAATTCAGCACAACTATCGAACAAGTATATGGTGCATTCAGACAAATCGGTTTCACCGATATAATTGAAGTAGCACAAGGAGCCATGTCCACCGTAGAACATGAAGCGCATGAACTGATAGAAAAACTGGAAGAAGGACAGAAATTCATGACTACCTCATGCTGCCCGTCCTATATCGAGCTGGTGAACAAATACATCCCCGATATGAAAAAATACGTTTCCGGCACAGGCTCGCCTATGTATTATGCCGCACGTATAGCCAAAGAGAAGTATCCTGATGCAAAAATCGTATTTGTTGGACCATGTGTAGCCAAACGTAAAGAAGCTCAACGTGACGAGGCTGTGGATTTTGTGATGACATTCGAAGAGATTTCCTCTATTTTCGATGCTTTCGAGATTAACCTGGAGATTGTACAGCCATACGCTATGGAATTCTCTTCCGTTCGCGAAGCGCATGGATTCGCACAAGCCGGCGGCGTGATGGGAGCCGTAAAGGCATTCCTGAAAATGGAAGCGGACAAAATCAATGCCATACAGGTATCTGATTTAAACAAGAAGAATATCGGAACATTACGCGCCTACGCTAAATCGGGCAAAGCTCCCGGACAATTCATCGAAGTGATGGCCTGCGAGGGTGGTTGTATCACAGGACCCAGTACGCACAGCGGCAGCAACAATGGAAAACGCCAATTGGTACAGGAACTGGCAAAACAGAAAAAAACATATTAAAGGTATGCATGAAGCGACTGATTGACAAATTACGTCACTACCATAGCCTGACAGGTGAGGAATATGCCAACCTCCTCTCCTGTCAGGATACCGGCACTTTACTGTATTTACAGCAACAGGCCAGGGAAGTCACTTTGGCACATTTCGGGAATGGGATATTTATCCGCGGACTTATCGAGGTGAGCAACCGATGTCATAACAACTGTCATTATTGCGGAATAAGGAAAGGAAATACCGCCATTACCCGTTACGCATTAAAGCGTGAAACCATTTTGGAATGTTGCCGTGAAGGATATGCACTCGGATTCCGCACCTTCGTGATGCAAGGCGGTGAAGACCCTGCCTTAACAGATGAATGGATAGAAAAAACCGTTGCCGCCATCCACTGTGAATTCCCCGATTGTGCCATCACCCTTTCATTAGGAGAGAAATCACGGGAAGCATACGAACGTTTCTTCCGTGCCGGAGCCAACCGTTATCTGCTCCGACACGAAACACACAACGAAGAACACTATAGGAAATTACATCCTGAGGAGATGTCACTAAAGCATCGGCTCCAATGCCTGCAATGGCTAAAAGAAATTGGATATCAAACCGGAACAGGAATCATGGTAGGCACTCCGGGACAAACCCTGACACATCTGGTGGAAGATCTGTTATTCATAGAGCAATTCCAGCCCCAAATGATCGGTATCGGTCCATTTATCCCCCATCATGACACACCATTCGGAACAGAGCCGGCCGGAAGTGTAGGAATGACCCTCAAGTTGTTATCCCTTTTCCGGTTAATGCACCCGTCCGCCCTGATTCCATCGACCACCGCCCTTGCCACCTTGTCACCGGACGGACGGGAAAAAGGAATATTGGCAGGAGCTAATGTAGTGATGCCCAATCTCTCCCCCAGGGAGCAAAGAGAAAAATACACCTTGTATGATAACAAAGCCGCCTTCGGTGCCGAAGCAGCCGAAGGTTTACGAGCTTTGGCACAACAACTGGAAACAATCGGTTACCGGATATCGACAGATAGAGGTGACTATCACTAACCCCTAACAAACATGTATAAAGCAGATTCTAAAATAGCAGAAGAATTCATAGACCATCAAGAGATACTGGATACCTTGGAGTATGCTCACAACAACAAAAGCAATCGTGCCCTGATAGAGCAACTGATTGACAAAGCTGCTCAATTCAAAGGACTGTCCCATCGTGAGGCAGCATTACTGCTGGAATGCGACCAACCGGATCTAACAGAACGCATTTTCCGGCTGGCACAGGAAATCAAACATAAGTTTTACGGCAACCGTATTGTAATGTTCGCCCCTCTATATCTTTCCAATTATTGTGTGAACGGATGCGTCTACTGCCCTTATCATTTGAAGAACAAGACCATAGCACGCAAAAAGCTGACACAAGAAGAGATCCGTAAGGAGGTAATTGCCTTGCAAGACATGGGACACAAACGCCTGGCACTGGAAGCAGGAGAAGATCCGTTGCGGAATCCTATTGAGTACATACTGGAATCTATCCAAACCATTTATAGCATCAAACATAAAAATGGGGCTATCCGCCGGGTCAATGTCAACATTGCCGCCACTACCGTGGAAAACTACCGCAAGCTGAAAGACGCAGGTATCGGCACTTATATCCTGTTCCAGGAAACTTATCATAAAGAAAATTACGAATCCCTGCATCCCACCGGTCCGAAAAGCAAATATGCTTATCATACCGAAGCGATGGACCGTGCCATGGAAGCGGGAATTGACGATGTAGGACTAGGTGTTTTATTCGGGCTGAATACCTACCGCTATGACTTTACAGGATTATTGATGCATGCCGAACATCTGGAAGCTACCTTCGGAGTGGGACCACATACCATCAGTGTTCCTCGCATCTGTCCGGCAGATGATATCTCCACGCAAGATTTCCCGGATGCCATTTCAGATGATATATTTTGTAAAATTGTGGCGGTAATCCGTATCGCTGTTCCTTATACAGGTATGATTATCTCTACAAGGGAATCGGCTGCAACCCGACGCAAAGTCTTAAACCTGGGAATCTCACAAATCAGCGGAGGCTCCCGGACCAGCGTAGGCGGTTATGCCATTCCGGAAACACCGGAAGAAAACTCAGCACAATTCGACATCAGTGACACCCGTACCTTGGACGAGGTAGTGAACTGGCTGCTCGACTTGGGGCATATCCCCAGTTTCTGTACAGCATGTTATCGGGCAGGGCGTACAGGCGACCGTTTTATGTCATTAGTCAAATCGGGACAAATCGCCAACTGCTGCGCTCCCAATGCATTGATGACACTAAAAGAGTATCTGGAAGATTATGCGGCACCGGATACACGAGCCAAAGGAATCCAACTGATAAAAAAAGAGTTGGAACATATTCCCAATCCGAAAATAAAAGAAATAGCAATTCGTAATCTGAAAGAGATAGAAGAAGGGAAACGAGATTTCAGATTCTAACCGCTCATGCGTCAAGCAACCTTTTCAATACAGATAATGAACCTAATTCAAGCCCAATAAAATATGAGTCTAAACAACACTCCCGCTGCCAACCGGCTACATATCGTCCTGTTCGGAAAACGCAATAGCGGCAAGTCCTCTCTAATCAATGCCTTGACCGGACAAGACACCGCCCTTGTATCGGATATTCCCGGTACAACAACAGATGCTGTCAGCAAAGCGATGGAAATTCAACATATCGGTCCTTGTCTCTTTATCGATACTCCCGGATTTGATGATGAAGGGGAATTGGGAGAAATGCGCATAACCCGTACGTTGAAAGCCATCGAACGGACAGATATTGCCTTACTTCTTTGTGAAGACGGCAATTGCGAGGATGAAAAACAATGGATGGAGCAGTTAAATAAAAGGAATATTCCGGTTATCCTGATACTGAACAAAGCTGATATCCGAAAAGACATAGCATCCACAAGGGATTGTATAGAAAAAGAATGCGGTCAAAATCCTCTCATTATCAGCGCAAAAGAACAGACGGGCATAGAGAAAATACTTCAAGCTATTCTGGAAAAGTTACCGGCAGATTTCGGGCAACAGACCATTACCGGAGATCTGGTTAAAGAAGGAGATTTAGTGCTCTTAGTCATGCCACAAGACATACAGGCTCCCAAAGGCCGACTGATAGCAGAAGCCTGCACTCATGCCCCTGCCACCGAGGACATAGGCAGAGTAAAGCTTCCACGTATGTTGCGTAAAAAGATAGGTGAAGAGTTGCAAATAGATATCGTTGCAGGTACAGACTTTCCGGAGGATTTGACACCCTATCACTTAATCATTCATTGCGGAGCCTGCATGTTCAATCGCAAATATGTACTAAACCGGATTGATAATGCCCGTAAGCAACAGATTCCCATGACTAATTATGGAGTGGCTATTGCACACTTGAACGGGATATTGGATAAGATAGCGTATTAAAAAGACATCTGTTCCAGGGCAGACGCATTAAAAATTATTTTCCTGTAAAAGTTGTGACAAATATTTTTCATCCCATCCGGCTTTTAGTCTTTTCAGATTCATGCTTCCTTTTGTTGTTTTCTCATTCTTTAGTATGGTAAGTGCCATCTTTGTTGCCACCGAAAAGTTTCTGGCTGCATTTTTCACCTTTTTACTGTAGTCTTCTCGAAAGGTAACATCCAGTTGCCAATGAAGATTATTTTCAATAGACCAATGCTGCCTGATGGCAGATGCAATCTCCTCCGGTTTGGTATTATCAAGTGAAGTTACATAGTATCTGACCTCTTGAGTATATTCTCCTGTTGCTACTATTGTTCTCTCCGACTTTATCCCTACAATAGACTTCAACCCCACAAGTTTCTTCTTAAACATTTTCTCCATAATAGATCCATAACTGACTACAGTACATGTTCTTGTCTCAATCCTTCCATGTCCGGTGTTTTCCGACACATGCCTGGTGACTCTATTGATTATTTCATCTTTATCCTGATAATCGTCAATGATTTGTTTAGCTAGTTGATAATTTTTTTTCTTATTCTCCTTTATAGCTATAATATAATTTGCATCATGCTCAATAATGGTCTGGGTTATATCTTTCTGGCATCCCATCGCGTCAATTGTAACAATACAACCACTTAGTTCCAAAGAGTT
>PPYE01358515.1_pt1 | contig 19344 bp, 16 predicted proteins | sample 1559881 | NCBI WGS metagenome assembly PPYE01 (sample SAMN08240022, study PRJNA423297) | Human gut metagenome, whole genome shotgun sequencing project. | reverse complement strand
CAAGGGACGCTGTCCCTTGACCCTGCAAGGGGCAATTGCCCCTTGACCCCTTTTCGCGATTGAGTTGGTCGTGCTTTCATGCTCCTTTCGCGTGCAGCTTTTTGTGTGGCTTCGCCTAAGCCCTTGTTTGCCCCCCAACTTCCCGTGAAGAACCAAAAAGGAGGTTTCGCACATGGACGAAGCCATCGCCCAGCGCTGCATTGCCGAGGCGCGCTACATGCTCCGCCACCGGACGACCATCCGGCAGACTGCCGCCGCGTTCCAGCTCTCCAAATCCGGCATCCACAAAGACATGCTCCAGCACCTTCCGCAGGCGGATGCAGCCCTCGCCCGCGAGGTATCGGCGCTGCTGGCGTACAACAAGTCCGTCCGCCATTTGCGCGGCGGCGAAGCGACACGGCGGCGTTACGCGCGGGAAAAAAGCCGAAAATCTGCGGAGTGCTTGCAATTTCCTGAAAATACGCTATACTAATGGAAGAGACTTTCCGGAGGAGGCTGCCTTCCATGACAACGATTACGCCCGACGAGATGAAATCCTTGGAAACGCTTTTCATGTCCGAAACCGGCACGCCCAGTATTCTGCTGATGGAACACGCTGCGCAGGGCGTAGCCGCAGCAATTTCCCGCCACGCGCCGAAATCCGCCCGTGTGCTGTTCCTCTGCGGTCCCGGCAATAACGGCGGCGACGGCTACGCGGCGGCGCGGCTCTGGTGCTTAGGCGGCGGTCAGGCAGACGTGTGGGAAGTGACCAGCGCCGTCCGCGGCGATGCACTGACGAACCGTACCTTGGCGCTGCTGCACGGCGTCCGCGTTCTGCCCAGCGTCGACGCGGTGGATGTCGCCGAGTACGCCGCCGTGGTGGACGCACTCTACGGCACGGGGCTGAATCACGCCATCGAGGGCGACGCGGCGATTCTCATCCACCGCCTGAGCGACCATCCGCAGATTCCAGTTATCGCAGTGGATATTCCCAGCGGGCTGGACGGCACAACCGGGCGCGCACTCGGTGCTGATGTCGTCCGCGCGGCGGAGACGGTCACGTTCCACCGCATCAAGCAGGGCTTGCTTCTGCGGCAGGGCGTCGAATACACGGGCAAAATCACCGTGCAGCCGATTCTCATCCGCCCCGGCGACGACATCGACCTCGGCTTCGACGGTTTGGAGACGCTCTCTCCTGCCGCGCTTGCGCCGCTTTTCGCCCGCACACCCGCGCTTCACAAGGGCGATTGCGGCCGCGCGGTGATTTTCTGCGGTTCGCGCGGGATGGTCGGCGCGGCGGCGTTCTGCGCCAATGCCTGCATCCGCGCGGGTGCGGGGCTGACGACGCTTTTGTGCCGCGAGAGTCTGCTGCCGATGCTGCAAGTGCTTGCGCCGGGCGCGACGTGCGTTCCCCTGCCCGAAACGAACGGGCTGCTGACGCCTCAAGCCGCGCGCATCACCCGCGAGACGCTGGACAAGGCGGACGCGGCTTGCATCGGCTGCGGCTGCGGGCTAACCCCGGACGTGACGATGCTGCTGCGCGTGTTCGCCGAGGCGGACTGCCCCATCGTCTGGGACGCGGACGCGCTGACCCTGCTGGCGACGCACGACGGCATCCTCCCGCTGAAGGAGGAGGACATCATCACGCCGCACCCCGGCGAAGCGGCGCGCCTGCTGGAACAGCACGTCGAGTTCATCCTTGATGAGCCGCTGGACGCTCTGTCGCGCCTGCATGACCTGTGCGGCTGCTGCGTGCTGCTCAAGGGCGCGCGGACGCTCGTGTCCGACGGCGACGCGACGTACATCAGCCTCTACGGCACGCCCGCGCTGGCGAAAGGCGGCAGCGGCGACGTGCTGTCCGGCATCCTGACGGCGCTGCTGTGCCAGCGAAATCGGCTGTCCACGTCGCTCTCCACAAGCGCGTTGGCAGCGTACGGCGTGCTGATTCACGCCCTGGCGGGACTTCGCGCGGAGAAGCGCTTCGGCGCGAACTGTTCCACCCCGCAGGCGCTGATTGACGCGATTCGGCTGGATGACAAAGAATTGTAACCCAAAACGCACCTCTGCCCGGTTGGGGGAGGTGCGTTTTTGTTACTGGTCAATCTCGTTCAGGAATGCTTCCATTTCCTTGCACGCCGTTTCGCGGTCGGTCAGATAGAACCCGTGCCCCGCGCCGGGAATCGTAATCATCCGCGCGTCGGGGTAGATGGTCAGCGCCTTTTCGGACACGCTGATGGGTACAATCTGGTCGTCCGTGCCGTGAATCAGCAGCACGGGCTTGTCGAACGACGCGATTTCCGTCCATGGGTCAAGTTCCAGCACAACCTCGTAGTAGCGCCCGCTGACGGTCATCTGCATGAAGTCGAGCTTCTCCGGAATCTCGCTGGCGCCGGCATACTGGCTGCGCGCGTTGTCCGCAATCATCAGCCCCGGATAGAGCAGCATCGCGCCGCGGACGAGTTCGGAATTCCGCGCCGTATACAGCGCCGTCACCAGCCCGCCTTGGCTTTCGCCCGCAATCACAAGGCGGCTGGCATCCACCTCATCCAGCTCGGCAAGGAACGAAACGACGTCATTGAGGTCGTCGAGTTCGGTCAGCAGGGTCATGTCCGTCGTTGCACCGGAGCTTTGGCTCTGCGTGCCGCCGCCGCAGAAGTCGAACGTATAGCAGACGTACCCGCGCTGGGCGAGATATTCCGCGTAGCCGTCCATGTTGCGGTGCGTGCCGTTGAAGCCGTGGCAAAGGATAACCGCGGGGGCATTCTCCGCGCCGTCCGGCACATACAGCCAGCCCGCAATGACGCTTTCGTCTTCCTTTTCAATCGGGAACTCTTCGACATGATAGGTGTTTTCCGCAAGCGCCGCGCCGCACAGCAAGAGCAGCATCAGCAGAATACCAGTGAATTTCTTCATAATAATTCACCTCTTAGCTGAGTTCAAACGCGAAGAAGTTCATGGCTCCCTCGCCGCGGAAGCGGAAGTACAGCGCCTTCACACCATCCGGCATACGGAACGGCGCGGTGACGTTCATCATGGTCTTTCCGGCTTCGACCGGGATGCTTGCCGCCAGCGTCGAGAATTCCGGCGTATCGCTGACCTCGATATTGCCGCGGCATACCCCGCTGACGGCGCACCGGATGGCTTTCGCGCCGTGCATCTGGAAGTACTTAAATCCGCATACGCTGCCGTCGCGCATGTTGGCGATATACTGCACCGCCGCCGGATCGCCGTCGCGCCCGCTCTGGGTGAAATACGGGTGTTCCTTCTTATTAAAGCGCTTGTCGTAGCGGGCGACGCCGTGCTTGCTCCACAGGTTGCAGGCGATGCGCGCCTCGTATTCGCCGATACCGTCCAGCGGGCCGCCGTTCAAACCGCAGCTGGTCACTTCCGCCTGCTGGAAGCCGCCGTCGGACGTGCGCTTCAGCGGTTCGGCGCAGGCTTGGCGCGAGTAGGAGTGCTGGTTCGTCTGGCGATGGTAGAAGATGTACCACTGCCCGTTCAGCTCCGCCATGCCGCCGTGGGTGTTGCCGAGGTAGTTCGTGCCGCGCGTCTCGTCGGAGGTTCCGTCCTCCATGTACAGGTCGCCCAAGTCCACCAGCGTTCCGCCGTAGCGGTAGCCGGACAGCGGATGTTCGCTGACCGCATAGCACAATTCGTGATTGTTCTCCGACGAGTACACAAAAACGTACTTGCCGTCAATTTTGCGGATGCTGCTTGCCTCAAAGAAGGCATGTCCCGCGAATTCCTTCGGCGGGTTGTTGTCCTTCTGCGGGAAAATCAACTGCATTTTATCCTTGATGGTCAGCATGTCCTGTTCCAGTTCCATGCCGACGCCGCCGGAATTGCGGAGGTTATGGAAGCGGCTCATGATGAACGGCACCTTCGTCGCAAAGCCGGAGTAGAGGTAGACACGCCCGTCGTCATCCACCAGCGCACCGGGGTCGAACGGGAACTCATCCCCGGATCGGCTGCCCCACTCGCGCCCATCGGCATAACGGACATGGCCGTAGTATTCATACGGGCCCTGCGGCTTATCACTGACCGCCACGCCCATGCGTCCAAGGAAATCATAGGCGTAATAGAGGTAATAGCGCCCGTCCACGCCCTGCACCACGTCCGGCGCGAACAGCAGGCGGATGCCCAGCTTATTCAGCGGGTCTTGCTTTTTCTTGTAGATAACGCCCTCGTAACGCCACGCGGACAAATCGTCCACCGGCGCGGAGTAGCACACATAGTCGTTGACGCAGAAGATAGCCGCGTTAAAGCGGTCGTGCGAGCCGTACACATACACCCGATTGCCGAAGACATGCGGCTCACCGTCCGGGATGTACTCCCCTGCGGGCAAATACGGGTTGAATACCTGTTTCATCTGTTTTTCTCCCTCCCCAGCTTGATGATGCCATTTTAGCACGCTTTCCGCCCATTTTGCGCATTCACTTCAAAACCTGTCATTTCGGCTTCCTATTCTGTTTCGATTGGCAAAATACGTTCCGTTTTTGACAGTCGCCACATTCCCTTGCAACAAGAAATCCCTTCGGCAAGAGGAGAAGCCGAAGGGATTGATGGGAAGGGCAGTCACCATTCCAAGAGGAGGACGGAACGATGACCGGAAACGGAATCGAATCAGATTTCGTTCTGCCGGATTCACTTTTCATATCAGATTATAGCACACTGCCAGCTTTCTATCCGCATTTTGGCGCAAACTGTCGTTTTTTTTGCACAATTAGCATGTCGCCGGATTCATCTACGCTTTTTTGCTCCCCGAACGCTGCCAGAGGCGCTGCCTCTGGACTCCGCCAAAGGGTCTACGACCCTCTGGACTCCCGTTCGCGCGATTCAGTTGAGCACATTTTCACGCTATGCCCGCGTGCTGATTGGGGAGAGACGCAAGGGGCGCTGCCCCTTGACCCCGCCAAAGGGTCTTCGACCCTCTGGACTCCCGTCCGCGCGATTCAGTTGAGCGCATTTTCATACTATGCCCGCGTGCTGATTGGGGGAACCCAAGGGCGCTGCCTCTGGACTCCCGTTCGCGCGATTCAGTTGGTGACGCTCTCATGCTATGTCCGCGTGCTGATCCGGTGAGCAAAAGAGCCGCCCCTGCTTGCAGGGACAGCCCTTCTAATCGTCAGCATTCATTCCAGCAGGAACATCTGCTGGAATTGCGAATGCCCGCTGATTTCAGCGTGCCTTCATTTCCGGCCAGATGGCATCGTGGCGGCGCTTATATTCCGCCTGCATCCCCGGCTTGATTTTTCCCATCCACGCAAATCGTTCCATGCAAAAAATTTCTCCATCACCCGAACAGAGTACACCCCATCTCCCGGAATTCCTTCGCCTTTTGCAGCAGCGTTTCTTCGCTGACGCCGAACTTCTTCCCCAAGCAGTTGAGACACAGAAAGCGCGTCGCCCCGCGGTTAATCAGCTTCTTCGTCAGCGCAATTTCCACGCTTTGCAGCGCCCGATGGCACTGCATACATTCAGGCATTGTCCTTCACCAGATGGCAGAGGAACAGGCGGCAGTCATGGGCCTTGATGTGCGGATTGAACGAATCCTTCTGCGGCCCCAGATGCTCGCCGGAGAAAACGTCCGTCATGTCCAGCGCAACGCCGCCGGTCACGGGCAGACCCATATCCGCGAATTCACAATGCACCTCGGCGTCCGCATGGGACAGGTTCGCATAGAACAGCGCAAACTCGCGATCCGTCAGATGGCGCAGCAGCACGAACGCCGTGTCTGCCGGATGCGTCCACGGCGCTTGCGCGTCATCAGGGTTCGGGATACACACGCTGTCGCGGCGAACGATATACGGCGGACGGCATTCCGCGTCCTGATTGATGCGCAGCAGCGCGGGATTGAGCATCAGCGCACGGTATTCCGGCGCAAGGGTGCGCAGATCCGCGCCCATCATCAGCGGCACGCCGCACAGGCACCAAAGCACAAACTGCAAGCGGTATTCCTCATAGCTGCACACCTTGCCCAGCCCGACATTTCCCTTGCCCTCCATGCCGACGGTGAGCATATCCATGTCGTTGAAGCAGTGGTTGCCGCTCATGCAGAGCTTATTCAGCTGGCTCTTGACGATGTCGGTGAAGGAGACGAAGTTATCCATAATATCGCCGGTGGAGCGGTACATATGCGCACCGATTGCGCGCATCCACTCACCGGGTTCTTCCATGCCCCAGTTGCAGGCGGAGAAGAGGATTTCGCGCCCGGTTGCTTTCAGCGCCATCGACATGGTGAGGTAGCGCGCCTTGCAGTTGCCGGACTGCGGGAAGTTGCAGAAGTCGTACTTGAGGAAATCCACGCCCCAGTCCGCAAACGTCTGCGCATCGACGAATTCATGGTCATAGCTGCCGGGATAGCCCGCGCACGTCCGCACGCCCGCGCAGGAGTACATGCCGAACTTCAGTCCCTTGCTGTGAACGTAGTCGGCAACCGCCTTCATGCCGTGCGGGAATTTCTCCGGGTCAGGCACGATGCGGCCGTCTTTGCCGCGCTCGCGCAGGCTCCAGCAGTCGTCGATGACCAGATATTCATACCCCGCCTCGCGGTAGCCCTGCGAAGCCATCAGGTCAGCCATTTCAAAAATCAGCTTTTCGTTGATTTGCCAGCCGAACGTGTTCCAAGAGTTCCAGCCCATCGGGGGCAACTGTGCAAGCGGCATAAATTTCCTCCGTTTTGTCCTGCCAAGCAGGAGATTTGGTTTCTGCACAAACATTTCGCCATAAGTCCGGAAATCCCTGCATGATTCTCCCGAAAATATTTTCTGAAAATTTTCGCCGCGCCCATTTTGAAAGAGGAATTTCCAATCCCATGTCGAATGAAATGGATTGAATGGGCGATTTTCGGACATTCCTCCGAAGCATTTGGCCGCCCAGAATTTTTCTTCCTATATATCAAGGAGGACGCGATCAACATGAAACAGTCCAAGCTGATTCTGGACAAGGACTACATCATCTCCCCCATCGACCGCCGCCTGTACGGTTCGTTCATTGAGCACCTGGGCCGCGCCGTCTATACTGGCATTTACGAGCCTGCCCATCCGCTGGCGGATGAACAGGGGTTCCGCCGCGACGTGCTGGATTTGGTGCGCAAGCTGAATGTGCCTGTCGTGCGCTATCCGGGCGGCAACTTCGTCTCCGGCTTCCGCTGGGAGGATTCCATCGGCCCGAAGGAGCAGCGTCCGCGCCGCCTCGACCTTGCATGGAAGACGACCGAGCCGAACACGTTTGGTCTGCATGAGTTCGTCGACTGGGCGAAGAAGGCGAACACGGAGGTCATGTACGCCATCAACCTCGGCACGCGTGATATTCTCGACGCGCAGTACGTCGTCGAATACTGCAACCATCCGTCCGGCACGGCGTGGAGCGACCTGCGCATCAAGAACGGCGCGAAAGACCCGTTTGACATCAAGCTGTGGTGCTTGGGCAACGAAATGGACGGCCCGTGGCAGACCGGCGCGAAAACCGCCTACGAGTACGGCCGCAAGGCAAACGAAGCCGCGAAGGTCATGAAGTGGGTTGACCCCACCATCGAGACGGTTGCGTGCGGTTCGTCCGGCACAGGCATGCCCACCTTCGGCACTTGGGAGCATGAAGTGCTGATGCAGGCGTACGACAACGTGGACTACGTCTCCCTGCACCGCTACTACGGCAATCCGCACAACGACACGCAGGACTTCCTCGCCTCGACGATGGATTTGGACGAGTTCATTAAGACCGTCGCCGCCATCTGCGACGGCGTGAAGGGCACGAAGCACTCCAAGAAGACCGTCAACCTGTCGCTGGACGAGTGGAACGTGTGGTATCACTCCAAGAATCAGGATCATGATTTGTACAAGAACAAGCCGTGGGGCACAGCGCTGCACCTGCTGGAGGACGTGTACAACTTTGAGGATGCGCTGCTGGTGGGTCTGATGCTCATCACGATGCTGCGCAACGCCGACCGCGTGAAGATTGGCTGCCTGGCGCAGCTTGTGAACGTGATTGCGCCGATTATGACGCGCGAAAACGGCGGCGCATGGGCGCAGACGATTTTCTACCCGATGATGGATGCGTCGATGTACGGCCGCGGCACATCGCTGCTGCCGAAGATTGTGGCGGGCAAGCACGACACCAAGCATTACAATGATGTACCGGACATGGACGCCGCCGCCGTGATGGACGACGCGGGCAACGTGACGATTTTCGCCGTCAACCGCGACCTGACCGAGCCGATGGTGCTTGACCTCGACCTGCGTTCCTTCGGCGATTCCTCTGGACTCCGCAAGGGGCTTTGCCCCTTGACCCCACAAGGGAGTTCCTCCCTTGACCCTTTCGCGCGATTGGGTTGGTGACACTTTCAGACTGTGCCCGCGTGTTTATTGGGGGAACGAAATATATGTAGAGCTGTAAGTCTCGATAGGCTTACAGCTCTACGTCTACCAATATCACATCATCGCCAATTTTGCAGATGTTCTCCCACGGAATCACCACCCCCGCCCGTTCGCCGCGCAGCAGATGCACAAAGCTGAACTCACCCGGCACGACAATTGCCGTTACGCGCCCATCCAAGGCACAGAACTCGATGTCCATCGGCTTGCCTAAGCACTGCCCGTCGCGCGTGTTGATGACGTCCTTCTGGCGAAGCTCGCTAAGGCTCATGGGCGGATTCCTCCCTCTTTCTTGATTTCACTTTCATGCTTTCGGATTGTTGTTGCAGAGGGTTTCGCCTCTGCGGAGGCGACAAGGGGGCTTTCTGATCGCCCCCTTGACCCCTTCGGCGCCGACACTCCCAAAGTTGGCTGGCATTCAAGCATTTGATTGCTTTTCCGCAACTATCCCTAATCATCCTATGCACCATCAGCAGGATTTGATGCGCCTTTTTGCGGAATTTTTATCGAATTTATAAAATCCCCTACACAATCCGCAGAAAATATGTTATAATCAAGAAGCGCAAGGACAGGCGTGTGCTTTTTACATGCCTATTTGCAGGACTATCATTAGATAGGAGGAACCTATTCGATGCAGTACACCAAGGAAGTTGAAGAAATGGTCTGTGTCGCCAAGGGCCCGAACCACGGCCCGGCGCCCATCCCGGAAGAGGGCAAATGGATTCAGGCCAAGGAGATCAAGGACATCTCCGGCCTGACCCACGGCATTGGCTGGTGCGCGCCGCAGCAGGGCGGCTGCAAGCTGACGCTGAACGTCAAGGGCGGCGTCATCGAAGAAGCGCTGGTGGAAACCATCGGCTGCTCCGGCATGACCCACTCCGCTGCTATGGCGGCTGAAATTCTTCCCGGCAAGACCATCCTCGAAGCGCTGAACACGGACCTCGTGTGCGACGCGATCAACACCGCCATGCGCGAGCTGTTCCTGCAGATCGTTTATGGCCGCACCCAGTCCGCTTTCTCTGATGACGGCCTGCGCGTCGGCGCTGGTCTGGAGGACTTGGGCAAGGGTCTGCGCTCTCAGGTCGGCACCATGTACGGCACCAAGCTCAAGGGTGTTCGCTATCTGGAAATGGCTGAGGGCTATGTGCTGAAGCTGGCGCTGGACAAGGACAATCAGGTCTGCGGCTACCAGTTCCTGTCGCTCGGCAAGATGATGGACGCCATCAAGAAGGGCATGAGCCCGAACGAAGCCTACGAGAAGAACGTGGGCACCTATGGCCGCTTCAAGGCGGAAGACGGCGCCGTCGCTTGGATCGACCCGCGCAAGCAGTAATATAGGAGGTATGCTGAAATGGCTCTGTTTGAAAACTACGAAGGACGCATGCCTCAGCTCCAGCCTGTTCTGGAAAAGTACGGCTTCAAGGATTTTGATGAGCTGAAGGCTTACAACAACAGCAAGGGCGTTGACGCTTATAAGATTGTCGAAGGCATTCAGCCTATCTGCTTCGAGAACGCGAAGTGGGCTTACGAGCTGGGCGCTGCCATCGCGCTGAAGAAGGGCGTTAAGACCGCTGCGGAAGCGGCCACCTGCATCGGCGAAGGTCTGCAGGCGTTCTGCATCCCCGGTTCCGTCGCTGACCAGCGTCAGGTTGGTCTGGGGCACGGCAATCTGGGCGCGATGCTGCTGGACGAGAAGACCGAGTGCTTCGCGTTCCTCGCTGGCCACGAATCCTTTGCTGCCGCGGAAGGCGCTATCGGCATTGCCCGCAATGCCAACAAGGTTCGCAAGAACCCCCTGCGCGTCATCCTGAACGGTCTGGGCAAGGACGCTGCCATGATCATCAGCCGCATCAACGGCTTCACCTATGTGCAGACCAAGTATGACTACCTGTCTGCTGACGTGAAGGAAGACCATGCGCTGACGGTCGTCAAGGAAGTCGCCTATTCCAACGGCGAACGCTCCAAGGTCAAGTGCTACGGCGCTGATGACGTCCGCGAAGGCGTCGCCATCATGTGGCACGAGGGCGTTGGCGTGTCCATCACGGGCAACTCCACCAACCCCACCCGCTTCCAGCACCCCGTTGCCGGCACCTACAAGAAGGAAATGATCGAAGCCGGCAAGAAGTACTTCTCCGTTGCGTCCGGCGGCGGCACGGGTCGTACCCTGCACCCCGACAACATGGCGGCTGGCCCTGCCTCCTACGGCATGACCGATACCATGGGTCGTATGCACTCTGACGCGCAGTTTGCTGGCTCCTCCTCCGTGCCCGCGCACGTTGAGATGATGGGTCTGATCGGCATGGGCAACAACCCGATGGTCGGCGCGACCGTCGCGGTGGCTGTCGCTGTCGAAGAAGCGCAGAAGAACGCGTAATTTGGTTGCTTCCAAGAACCTTCCGTTTCGGCGGAGGGTTCTTTTCTTGTGGAAAAAGGCGTTTTCGGCAGGCATGTAGATGAACGAACGGTTTCCGCCATTTTCCCCTGCACTTTTGCCGTTTTTCCGCACATTCCGCCCTCCCTCGCCCTTGCGTCCCGTCCGGCAATCTGATAGAATAAAGTATTCTCTGCTCCCGAAAGGATTGATTCACCCATGTTCTTTGATACGATTGCCGCCATCAACAAGGTCGTCAACGATTTCGTCTGGGGTGTGCCGGCGATGGTCTGCATTATCGGCGTTGGGCTGCTGCTCAGCGTCCGCACGGGCTTTTTGCAAATCCGCAAATTCCCCTTCGCGCTCAAAACCACCATCGGGCGCATGTTCCACAAGAAGGAAGCCGCGGACGGCGCGATGACCCCGTTCCAAGCCGTCTGCACTGCGCTGGCGGGCACGGTCGGCACGGGCAATATCGCCGGTGTCGCGGGCGCAATTGCCATCGGCGGGCCGGGCGCGGTGTTCTGGATGTGGTGCTCAGCGCTGCTGGGCATGTGCACGAAGTACGCCGAAGTCACCCTCGCCGTCCACTACCGCGAACGCAGCGCCACCGGCGAGTGGATCGGCGGGCCGATGTACTACATCAAGAACGGGCTGGGCAAGCGCTGGCAGTGGCTCGCCATCCTCTACGCACTGTTCGGCACGCTGACCGTCTTCGGCACAGGCAACGCGACGCAGGTCAACACCATCACGACGGCGATTAACACGGCGTTTATGCAGTTTCACCTCGTCAGCGACGCTTTCGTGCCGACGCTCAACCTCATCATCGGCATTTTCTGCGCGATGCTGGTGGCAATGGTGCTGCTCGGCGGCATCAAACGCATCGGCAGCGTGAGCGAAAAGCTGGTGCCGTTCATGGCCCTGTTCTACGTCGTGCTGGGCATCGGCGTGGTGCTGCTGAATGTCCAGCGGCTGCCGGGCGTGCTTCAGTCCATCTTCGAGGGCGCGTTCAACCCGGCGGCGTTCACGGGCGGCATCATCGGCAGCCTGTTCGTAAGTATGCAGAAGGGCGTTTCGCGCGGCATCTTCTCCAACGAGGCGGGTCTGGGCACGGGTTCGATTGCCCACGCCTGCGCCGATACGCAGAAGCCCGTCACGCAGGGCATGTTCGGCATCTTCGAGGTGTTTGCGGACACGATTATCATCTGCACGCTGACGGCGCTTGTCATCCTGTGCAGCGGCACGCCGGTGACCTACGGCGTGGCAGCGGGCGCGGAGCTGACGATTTCCGGCTTCACGACGACATACGGCAGCTGGTCGTCGATTTTCACGGCGGTAGCGCTGTGCTGCTTCGCGTTCTCGACGATTATCGGCTGGGGGCTGTACGGCTCACGTTTCGTGCAGTTTCTGTTTAAGAGCAACAAGGTCGTCCGCCCGTTCCTCGTGATTTACTCGTTCGTGTCGATTCTCGGCGCAACGCTCGATTTGGGGCTGCTCTGGGATATTGCGGACACGTTCAACGGGCTGATGAGCATCCCGAACCTGATTGCGCTGCTGCTGCTGTCGGGGATGGTCGTGAAGCTCACGAAGGAGCATTTTCCGGGGAAAGGTGCAGTTCGGAAAACAGGCGAATAATGCAAAACGGTGCTTCCCGTGTGTGATGGGAAGCACCGTTATTTTCTCTGCGTTCGCATAAAGGAAGGGAGGAGAAACTCCTTCCGGAATCTCCCCTCCCACAGTGCATCGTATTACTCAACCGTCAGGTTCGCCGTCATACCGCCCACGGTGATCACATGCTCGCCGGCATCAAGGGTCAGCGGGATGGTCACAACGCGGAAGCTGCCAGCAGACACAGCGATCATCTTCGTCGCTGCCAGTTCGCCATCCACCAGCACTTCGACATTGATATAGCCGTCAGCGCCGTTGTTTTCAGCGATGAAGTTGATTTCAAAGGTCTCGCCCGCCTTGGCCAGGTTGAGAACCTTTGTCGCCATTCTGGTGCCGGAAGACGTCTCTTCGCTGACTTCACGGACACCCTGCGGCGCAATCAGCGTGTTGCAGGTAATGTCAGCAGGCTGGTCGTAGCGCATACCGAAGTGCGCAGGATACATCACGTCGCCGAGATTCGTGGGCAGGTCAGCAGTCGGGTTATTGCGAACCACGGCTGCCATGTACAGGCGAGTCTTGGTATCCACGCCAGTGTCAAACTGCAGCTCGCCCCAATCCAGTTCGGCATCTTCGCTCGTCCATGCCATCTCGAACACGGTCTTGCCGCTGGGAGCCTTCACACCGTAGAGCATATCCGCCAGCACGGACGGCAGCGTCTTGTGATAGAAGTTGCCCATAGAAGAACCGTGGTCAGGTGTGCAGTCATAGGTCAGGAACAGCACCGCCGCGCTGCTGTTCACCGCATAGGCATCAGGCTCGTTGGAAACGCCGCCGTCGTAGCAGAGGACAACGGGCTTTTCAGCATCCGCAGCATCCTCAAACAGCAGTTCCGTCGCGTCGTCCATCGCGGTCACATGGGCAATAATCACGTCTGCGTCTTCCATGTTGTCCACCACTGTCGCATACGCGGCAATGGCTTCCTTATCCATGGCAACCGTGTCCTTGCTCGTCCCCGCAACATACACCTTCTGCTCTGCCTTGAGCGGCAGAATGTTATCATTCTTCAGCAGGACGGTGGATTCGGTCTGGAGCTGGATTTCCATGGCGTTCATTTCGGCAGTGCGCGCACGATAAACGTCTTCAATCGTCGTCATGCCGAACGCCTGCGCCTTGTATTCGTCAGAGGCGCACAGTTCCAGCGCGTCTTCAAGGTTGCCGTAGGGATCTTCAAACAGACCCAGTTCAAACTTGTTGCGCAGCACACGCTTGGCGTGCTTATCAATCGTTTCCTGCGTCAGGTTGCCCAGTTCCAGCTGTTCCTTCACAGCGTTGGGCCACATGGGCTGCATCATGCCGGGATAACGGGCGATTACCGCGTCGTAGTCCACAGGCACATCGTCTTCCACCATGAAGAAGCAGCCAACCTGATCAACGTCCGCGTTGAAGATGGTCGCATACAGTTCGCCGACAGAAGCAGTGCTCAGGTCAAGTCCTTCAGGCGTCGTACCGGAAGCAGAAGGAACCTGCATCCACATCGGCCAGTCGGTCACGACACAGCCATCATAGCCCAGCTGCTGGCGCAGCACCGCCATGGACTCGGAGTCGTAGCAGACATTGCAGTCGTTGAGGAACTTGCCGTTGTTCAGCATGATCCAGCCGGAGCCGTTGTCGATGACAGCGCTCTTCCAGCCAACCAGCCACGAATCCACCAGATTCGCGGGAGACTTCGCATTGAAGTAGTTGGAGCGGCCGCCGCGCGCCACAAAGTGCTTCGTGCAGGCATTCACGCCGTTTTCTTCATACGCCTTGGTTTCGATGCCGACCATCTTGGCGATGTAGTTCACATCGTCGCCGTACCACGAACCGATTTCCACGCCATAGGAATGGAACGGCACATGGAAGCCGATGGCGCGCTCTTCCTTCGCGTACTGTGCAACAAGGTTGTACAGCAGTTCCGGGTCATGCGCAATGCCAACCGCGTAGTTCGGCATGTTGACCATGCCAGCCCATGTGTTGTAGCTGCGGTCGCAGGACAGCACAACCGGAATGCCCAGACGTGCCGTTTCCGCGATTTCCTGGAACGCATTGTTTTCATAAATCAGCGTTTCCGGCGTACCATTGACGTTGTGCAGGTACGTCGTCACGTTATCGCTGATAATGGAGTGATACATCGGAACGTAGCAGCTGCCATCCGCGGCGGTATACGTAGGTTCGTTGGAATAGAGCCATTCCTCCGTGTAGGGATACATGCTGGTGAACGTACCGCCGGTAGAGGCGTGCCACAGCAGACCGATTTCCTCATCCAGCGTCATCTGGCTGAGCAGATCGTCCACGCGCGCGTCCACAGGCTGCCGCCAGTCTTCGTACACGTCCAGCGTGCCGTTGCCGTTCAAATCCTTGAACTTCAGTCCATCGACCTCGATGATGTTCTTCACATGCGCTTCCAGCGCAACCTGCCCTGTCGCCTCATCCGCCGGAACGATGACTTCGTTCACGGTATAGGGCTTGGTGAAGGTATGCGGATCAACGAATTCCCCGCCTCCACCGTTGTTAAAGTACTGCTGTTCCGCAACCGCGATCCCGCTGAGCAGCATTGCCAACGTCATCACGAAAGACAGTGCCCTTGAGAACTTTTTCATACCGTTTTCTCCTTCCCATAGTTCCCGCAATGCACATTGCATTGCCAACCGACGTAAGGCAATCGCCTTATTGATTTCATTATACCGCCGCAGCCAAAAAGAAGCTATGGAAAATTCAGTCCTCATTTTTGTAAATTTCAGCACAGACTTCTGCTCCAGTTTCGGTCGGAATATACAAAGCGCATCAAAGTGCACAAGTAGCGCCCGGCGCAGGTTTTCCCCCGCGTCGGGCGCTTTCTATTGAATTGTGGATTGGTTTCGCTTATTCCTTCTCCACCGCCATGGCGACGAGCTTCTGGCTCCGCTTCAGGAACGCCGTAATCTCGTCCGCTTCCAGCGGCTGGGCGCTCATGCGCGCCAAATCGTAAATCTGCTGGCAAAGCAGCTGCGTCGTCTCGTTATCCGGATCGCGTGCCGCCAGTTCCTGAATCGCCTTGTTGCGGCGGTTCAGCACGAGCGTGAAGCGGTCGGGCATGTCGAAGGACTGACCATACAGGCGGCTCATTTCCTTCATGCGGCGAATCTGCTCGTCCTCCGTGACCATCGCAGGCAGCTCCGCGTCGGACAGGCTCTGCAGGTTCACGGGCAGGTCATCCTTGCCCAGCGCCTTGCGGAACATCGCCTGAATCGTCTCCTGATTCAGCTCCTTGCCCTCTTCGGAATCTTCCAGCAGGCCGGACACGTCCGCGTCCACACGCGCGAAGGTCAAGCCTTCCTCGCCGCCGGAATATTCCATGAAGGACTGGAAGTTGCCGTCGATGATGTGATCCATCACAACAACATCAATACCGCGGTTGGTATAAAGCGCAACGCTCGCCGCCTGACGCTTCGGGTCGTTGGTGTAGTAGACCTTCTTGTCCGCCTTGTCGGCGTTCGCGGTCTTGTACTCCTCCAGCGTCAGATAGCGGTCATCCGTGGTCTTGTAGAGAATCGCCTTCTTGACCTGCTCGTAGAACTTCTGGTCACGCATCGCGCCGAACTTGACGAAGGGCGCAATGTCGTCCCAGTATTTCTGATACGTCTCGCGCTCGGTGTTGAACAGCCCGCAGAGCTTGTCGGCGACCTTCTTGGTGATGTGCGCGGACAGCTTCTTGACTGTGCCGTCGTTCTGCAGGAAGGAACGGCTGACGTTCAGCGGCAGGTCGGGGCAGTCGATAACGCCCTTCAAAAGCGTCAGGAATTCCGGAATGACTTCCTTCACGTTGTCCGCCACGAACACCTGACCCGCGAACAGCTTCACCTGACCTTCGTACTTGCCGAAATCGTTGCGGAGCTTCGGGAAATACAGGATGCCCTTGAGGTTGAAGGGGTAATCGACGTTCAGATGCACCCAGAACAGCGGATCTTCCCAGCCGAACATCTTGTGATAGAAGTCGATGTACTCCTTGTCCTCGCACTCGCTCGGCTTCTTCAGCCACAGCGGCTTGGTGTCGTTAATCAGGCTCGGCTTGGGTTCATCGACGACCTTGCGCTTCTTGGGCGTGCCGTCCTCGTTGGTTTCGCCGGGGATTTCTTCCTCGCGCTCCACCGGCTTGGCGTTTGCATCCATCAGATAAATCGGATACGCCATGTAGCCGCAGTAGCGGGTCAGCACTTCGCGGACGCGGTAGAGTTCGAGGAACTCCTTCTCTTCATCGGAGATGTGGAGGATAATCGACGTGCCGTGCGTTGTGCGGTGACCTTCGCTGATGGCGAAGTCCATGCCGTCCTTGGATTCCCAATGCACCGGCTCCGCGCCCTCCTGACAGGACAGCGTTTCGATTTCGACGTTCTCAGACACCATGAACACGCTGTAGAAGCCCAGCCCGAAGTGACCGATAATGTCGCCCTTCTTCTCGTCGCCCTCGAACTTCTTCATAAACTCGGACGCGCCGGAGAATGCGACCTGATTGATATAGCGCTTCACCTCGTCCTCGGTCATGCCGATGCCGGTGTCGCTGATGGTCAGGGTCTTGTTCTCCTTGTCCACCGTGACCATGACGGACATTTCGCTCTCGTCATCCGGATTCGTCATGCGATACTTCGTGATGGCGTCGCAGCCGTTGCTGACCACCTCGCGCAGGAAAATGTCCTTATCGGAATACAGCCAGCGCTTAATGACCGGCATAATATTTTGGGCGTCAATCGACACAGAGCCCTTTTCCATTTCAATCGCCATACATCATTCCTCCTCGGAAAATAAACGGTAATAATTGTTGCAGTCTTTCTGACCGCTGGATGTATTGTAGCACGATTTCCATCGAAATGCAAGCGAAAATTAGCACTCAACGCAAAAGAGTGCTAACAATTTTCAGATTGTTCACTTTTTTCGCCCGCGAAACCCTCCCCCATGCGCGTGAGACGCCCCCGTTCCCCTTGCAAACCCGCGCGCAATACGGTATAATAGATGAAACAACTTTTATGCCAAAGGAGCTGACGAACCCATGTCCGCGATTCATGAGCATGTCCTGCAAAACGGCATGACGCTTTTGTGCTGGCCACAGCGCCACCTGCACGGTCTGGAATTCGGGCTGTATTTGAAGGGCGGACCGCTGTACGAAACGGAAGAAACACAGGGCATCAGCAATCTGCTGGAACACCTGTGCTTCCGCGGGCTGGGCGGACTGAACCGCGAAGGATTGCTGCGCGAACTGAACCGCTTCGGCACGAACCTCGATGCCGCGACATATGCCGAAGGGCTGGTGTTCCGCCTGAAGTGCCTGCCGCGCTTCTTTGACGCGGCGCTGGAATACTTCCTGCGCTTTTTCGCGAATGTACCGTGGACGCCGGAGCAGATTGCCGCCGAGAAGCAAGTCGTCCTGCGCCAATTGGAAGCGGACGGCGATGGCGATCTGTTCGACCGCGCGGCGTGCGATTTCCGCAAGACCGAGAACGGCGCATTCCCCCCGCTGGGCACGCCGGAGAGCCTGATGGCGCTGACCGAAGCGGACATTCAGCTTTGGCAGGAGATGATTTTCCAGCCGCAGAACGCCTGTCTGGTCATGACGGGCAATTTCTCCGACGGCATGGAGCTCGCCGCCATCGAAGCGCTGAGCGAGCTGCGCAACACGACCGCCCAGCCGCCGTTCACGCAGTCGCTGCCCATCGGCTTCTGTATGCGCGACGAGCAGAGTGACTTGCTGGAAGAGGTTGAAAGCGATTTTGCGAGCGTTCAGCTGGCGTTCGACGTGGACAGCGAACAGGTCTACCCCGTCGCGGCGGAGGTTCTCAGCACCATCACCGCCGGGAACGATGACAGTATGCTCTTTCAGGCTTTGCGCGAGGAGCAGGCGCTCGTTGCGGAAATCGAGTCGCAAATCAGCCGCGTCGGGCAATTCAGCCGCCTTGTCATCCGCTATGACGTGCGGTCGGAATGGCTGAAAGACACGCTGACAAAGGTCTTTGCCTATCTGCACCGGCTGACGATGTACGTCCGCCCCGCGCGATTGAATCAGCTGCGGACGCAGTTTACGACGAACAACGCCATGCTGACCGACGACACCGCCGCGCTGAACGACCGTCTCGGCTGGGCGTGGATGAGCGGCGACACGGCACAGGCGGATTTGGATGCTGCCGCCGCGCAGTACAACGAGCTGACCGCCGAAGAGCTGCTGGACGCGGCGCAGACCGTTTTCCGCCCGGAAAACCTGACGATTGCCGTGCAGTACGACCCGGAGACAGTCGGCGATTTGCGCCCGCTGCTGCAAAAGCTGCGCGAAACGCTGTAAGGAGCGACCCATGCCCTCTCAAATTTACGAGATTCTCTCTCTGATGATGCGCTACTGGTTCGCCGCGCTGGGGGTACTCATTGTCCTGCGCGCGTTCTGGTGGCTATGGAAGGATCACCGAAGCCGCGAGAAGAAGCGGCGTTCCCTGCCGGACGCGGGCAGCATCGGGGAATTTGTGGTCGAAAGCGACTGCGCCGCACTCCCGCAGGATACGCTGCTGCCTGTCCCGGCGGACGGGACGCTGGGCAGCGTGCGGAGCTGCGACATTGTTGTCCCTGCGCGCGGGGTGTCACCCCGGCATCTGGATGTGATGTTCCGCAACGGATATGGGCTGTATATCATCCCGTGGCGCGGGTGCAGCTGCATTGTCGATGGGGAGACGGTGGCGAGCCGGAAGGATGGAATGGCGCATCCGCTGCAGCATAACAGCATTTTGGAGGTTGGACAGGCGAGATTGCGGCTGCGCGTGTTTGCGGGACTGGATGTGGAGGATGTGCGCGCCTATGCCGAACGGCGCGAGGATGAGGATGATGAGCAGGAAAATCCTCAATACCCCGATTGATGGAAATCGCGCTCAAGCCAGGCGGCAAAAAAAAGGGTCAAGGGGCAATGGTAGATTGTCAAGCAAGTGCAACACCGAAAAAGACCTCAAAAGGGGTGCGCCAGCC
>PPYE01257136.1_pt1 | contig 19349 bp, 24 predicted proteins | sample 1559881 | NCBI WGS metagenome assembly PPYE01 (sample SAMN08240022, study PRJNA423297) | Human gut metagenome, whole genome shotgun sequencing project. | reverse complement strand
GAATAATGGCTGAATATCATGTTGGATGCGGCGCATTTGGGATTTACGCGGGTACACTAAACAGTAAGAACAAGAACCTGTGGCAGAATAAAACGGAGTGTACAGATGAAGCCTTATGTGCTGTGCGCGACTATTTAATACAGAAATGTCTTGGTGGTCTGCACGGTGACAAGTCCTCTGGAGGCTATGAGTGGACGTTAAAAGACGGGAGAGTTGTCAAACTGCTTGTGGCGATTGAGAACGGAGGTAACAGCGATGATTGATGAATGCAAGTGGATGCAAGACGAGGTTTGCGTCAACGCAGATTGCCCAGCGTGTGCGGATTATTGCCCAGTGGCAAATACACCGGGCGTATGCAAATACGAGGAAAGGGGTAATAGCGATGCTCAAAAGGGCAAACGGCAGACCGGTGCCAAATAATCCGGCTAAGGCCTACGAGTTGGGCCGCCTGGATGGCACCAAGCAATGCATGGACAATGTTTCTTGCGTGCTACTGGACAAGTTCGGATTCCATGTGCGGGAGGAGACGGCGGACGAGCACGACACCCGCAGCCTGGAATACTTACAGCAGTGCCTTGTGGAGCTGGTGGAGGCCAAAAACAACGGATACATCAAGATGACCGACATTGAAAAGGCTCTGCATGGTGAATATAATCTGGTGAACAGTGCGGAGTAAAGGAGGGCAAATGAGCAAAAAGGCGACACTGCCTTATGATGTGCGGTTGGAGTGCATTGCTTATGTGCGTGGATATCCGCGCCGGGTGCGGGCGTACCGCGAGGCCCGGGCGGAGATCCTGGACGGGACGCATAGCGCCACAGAGGGCATGCCAACTGGATCTGGCGCTGGTAGGCCCGCCGAGAGCAAGGCGGAGCAGCTGGCCGCCATAGAGCGATGGCCGGAGACGCAGAAGATGCTTGCGGTGGAATACGCTATAGACCGCTGCGGCAGAGATATCGGCAGCGATACAATCCGGCGGCAGCTAATATATGGCATTATGCGCAACTGCCAAGGCAAGCACAAGTATGCCCGTAATCGGATCGTAATTCCGGGGATTAGCGAGGCGACATTCAGCCGCCGGAAGGAAAGATTCCTGCATGATGTAGCGAAATATGCAGGGTTACTCGTGAAAGGTGATACAGATTCCGCCTAATGATGTGCTACAATAGGTACAGTGGATGATAGGACATGGTCATTCACGCGATTTCCCAATCATCACTTTTCCTCCCTTATATGCGCCGCCGGTATTGGGCGCCGCCTGCACAAGAGGCCGGGTAGCACCCGGACACTGTGAGACCGTTGTCGTCATGGCTCACATGAAAATGACAATGCTTGCTGAAAACTGCGCGTGAGGATGCGTCCTCCTTGCCATGACCGAACAGCGGCGCTTGAGATGCTTGCGGGGCCTCAAGCGGGCATGAGCGTGTGACAATCTAAGCGGGAAGACGGCCAATATGCGGCATAGGTGCCCCGTAAGGGGAGACCACAGCGAGTGACGGGGACTTTCCCTGAAGCGCTAAAGCAGGGCAGGACTGCAATGCCGCACCAAAAGCGGAGAGCCGCTGCCGTGGGCAAATGGCATAGCGCCTGCCCGGAAGTGCGGCTATGCGCTGGCAGACCGCTGCAAGGAATGCGTCCCACATAGTCTGCTGACATAAAACAATTCCAGCGAGCCAAAAGGCTCAATATGCGGGCACATGTACCAAGGTGGCGACGCGGTCTCCAAAACCGTGTGTGGTGGGTTCAATTCCCAACTGTCCGTGCCATAGGCGTGACATCTTGCCTCGCAGCCGCACGGAGCGTAAGTCTGCGAAAGTGGTCTTTCCTGTGCGCTGTATGAAAGCGGCAGGACGAAGAATTATTTGGCTGGCTCCGGCCTATGAATGAAGAAACGGATGCGACCGACATACCGGGGGATACCGGCATTGCTATACTCTGCGCGAGTGCCGAGGCGTTCAATGGATGTGGCGTGGTGGCGGCAATCGTATGATTAGGCCGCTGTGTAAGCAATTCAAACAGAGCGCAATGCCGGAACCTGTGAAAAAGTGCGGCGCGGTGTGGTGCCGAAATAACGGTGTAACCCATGTTTGAGAGCTTCCAGAAGGCCGCATGGGAGGGGAAAGACTGTTACTGTAGCCAAGGGGTGGGGGCTGGTGACAAACAAGGAGGGTTTACATGGAGGATATTTCGAAGCTTCCGTATGCTGCATGGCTGGAAGAAGCCATAGAAACAGTTGTAGGTGTATCGCCAAAATCGATCTGTATTGCAGCAACGGCGCATGATGGAACGACATTCACAGGGTATTACAATGCTGATGCGCAAGATAAGGCTGTGTTTTCGCACCACATCCAAAGCGATGTAACGATGGATATCATCAGAAATAATGCCGACATGATTAAATCCATATTATCCGAGGCAGGAGATGAACAGGAGTGATACATAATGGCAACAAAGAAATCTACTGCCATTGCAAAAACAAAGGATAACCGACCGGAGACCGGCAGAGGCGGCAAAAGGAACTTTCCTTCCTGCCTCCCTGACCTCAGTAGCGATGAAGATAGAGCGCTTGTATCTCAGCTCCTTACAGAGGTGCTTGTAGAGTATAGACAACCAAAGGTAAAGAGTGACGAAGAACTCAAGGAGAGAATAAACGACTATTACGCGCGCTGCGCACAGACAGGGCAGACACCAACAGTAGAGGAACTATTCCTGTCTACCGGCTACGCAATTAGCACAGTTAAGGACTGGGAATACGGGAGACGCAAGGGATTTAGCCCCGAAACAGCGGCCATAATTAAAAAAGCTAAGGGTTTTATGCAGACTTTTGACGCAAAACTTGTGGTTTCCGGGAAGCTAAATTTCCTTGCCTATTGCTTCCGTGCCAAGAACTATTACGGCATGGTGGACAAGCAGGAGATGGTTTTGACACCGAACCAACCGCAGATTGAGGGCCTGACTCCCGAACAGCTCCAGCAGAAGTACATCGAAGCCAGCGACTTTGATGCAAAATGAGCCGAAACCGAGCGACTTTTGCACGACTTTCCGTTAATTTTGGGAAAGTGGGCAAGAAAAATCCCGCCTTTATACACGGAATCTTGTAAACGACTATGATTTTGGGGTAAATAAGCGACTTTGGCGCAGGCGCATGCGACTTTCACAGCGACTATGCCAGCGACTATGCCAGCGACTTTCGCACAGAGGGGAACGACTATGCCAGCGACTTTGGCGGAGGGCTACGCACGGCGAAGCATCCGCCGGAGGCCACCGAGACCGCACCACCGGAGCAGTGGACGGACACCGACAAGGCCACAGGTGAACGAGAACGGCGGCAAGCTGGCGGCGCAAGCGGCAAGCCACGGAGCAGAGGACAACGCCACGCCATAAGGCCATAAACAACGGCCACAGGACAAGCAGGACGGTGGCGGTATAGGGGATAGCCCCAAACACTAAAACGCCTTACAGAGGCGTTAAAATGGCAAATAGGGCATACAGCAGAAAAGCCCCCGGAATACACCGAGAGCAAATGAAAACCCCGCACAGCTTGCGCCATGCGGGGCGGTGGTCATTTCTGGAGTTTGGCCAGATCGAAAAGCAGAAGAATAGGCTGCAACAGGATATACAACAGGATCACGGGCGGCACCTCCTTTCATGCCGATTGTAGCACGGCTGGCCGTGTGCGTCAATTGTCAATGCGGTACGGAATGCCGTTGACGATGCGGGCGTACTCCCGCCCGTTGATGCTGCCGGAGGTGCGGCGGTCCTCGCTGATCCACCAGATAACATCAGGATCATATGCCCAGTCGATCCAGTATTCGGCCCCCCGGTATACGATGTGTCCGCCGCTGTGCCTCATGTAGTCGATGTTGCCGATAATGTGCTCAACGGTGATCCGCTGCGGTAATATGCGCGTCATGGTTTCGTCCTCCTCATGCAAACGTAAATCTGCGGGTTGTTGTCGTCTTGGTGTAACGGGCTGCCACCTCCGGCATATCTCGCTTGATGGCGGCTGTGTCTACCCTGGAGGATGTAACCGCCTTATAGGTGGCCTTGTGTTCTGACCCCGCCAGGGATTCCACCCCGGCGGCGGCCATGCGCTCTTTGAGCTGGTCTTTAAGGCTTTCCACCATTGCGGCGGCTTCCTCCTGCATGCGTATATACTGGGCCAGTTCGGCCATGATGCTATCAATATTCATATTACAACCCCCTTAAAACAAGACAAACAGATTGGAGCTACGCCCGATAATGGCATATAATGCGCCGGTTTCCGTGTCCTGCACAAGTCCGCCGTTAATGCCATACACGCCGGCAGAATAGCCCACCTTTTCAAGCCTGCGGAGTGTGATAATATACTCGCTCGGCTTGTTGGTGTAGTCTTCTGCGACACCAAGCCGCACAAGCTCCCGCAGTTCCCGTTGCTTATACTTCCTCATTGCTGCACCTCCTGGGCGGTCCGGATTGCAGAATACACGCGGCGGAAAGCCTGACGCAGTGCCCGGGCTTGCACATCGAGCCATTCTTCCCGGCTGTTCGGCCTGCGGTCGCCGTTGCGGGTCTTTTTGAGTTCGGACGGGGTGCAGAGCGCGGCGGCTATGTCTCCATCATACACAAGGGCCGAGCCGCCCCAGCTGTATTCGCTCCAGTCCCGCGCACCGTTCAGTGCTGCGGCCTCGGCGGTAGTCCATGTTGCGAGATCGTCGGCGGAGATATAACCGTCTTTGTAGTAGTCCGCGATCTGCTGCAGCATATCCACGGCATAGGCTGTGACGCCCCGGCTCCATGCGCTGCGGTCCTTGCGCTGCTCCAGTGTCTGCTTTGCCTCTGCAAGTACTGTTGTATAATCCATTGTATTACCTCCCGGCCCTATGGCCTTATCTCTTGCCAACGGCTGCCGGATGTGGTATACTCTCCGCGCTGGCCTGTTGGCTGGTGTGGGGGGAGCGTATCCGCGTTGCTTGACCGGCGGCGGGTGCGCTCCTCTGATGTACGGATACCATTATATCAGATTATATGTAATTGTCAATAGCAAAATCATGATTTTGCGTAATTTACAGAGATCAGGCCACGCGCTACATGACCGGGGCGGGGGATATAGAGTGCGGGAGCGGGGCCGGGTAAGCCCCAAAATGCCCGCAAAAAATAAAAGAGAAAAAACAAAAAGGCGGCTTGACATTTACGCTTACTGTGTGATACAATAACCGTAGAAACCAATCCAGTTTTGGATTGACTCCAAAGGAGGAGAGCCGTATGAAAAACGTGGTTGCATATATCCGCGTGAGCACAGACGGGCAAACCGGAGAAGATAAGTTTGGTCTGGACGTGCAACGCGAACAGATAGAGGAATACTGCCGCAAGAACGACATGAACATCGTGCGTTGGTTTTCCGACGAGGGAGAGAGCGGCGCAAAGTACCGCCCCGGGTTCGACGAGATCGTTTACGGAGAAGTGAACAACCCCCCTTACGAAGCTGTCGTAGTTGCGAAATCTGACCGAGTGGCCAGAGACATCAACATATACTTTTACTACCAGGGCGCACTGTTGCGCAAAGGCATTGAGCTAATCAGCATCTGCGAGGACTTCGGGCAATTCGGTGTATTTGCCGGGATGCTCAAGGCGTTCACCCTGACGTGCGCCGAAATGGAGAGAGACAACATCAACAAGCGCACGAGCGCTGGTAGAGCAGTTAAAGCCTCCCGTGGCGGCTATTCTGGCGGTCGAGCACCTATGGGGTATGAAGTTCGAGGTGGTGCGCTCTGCATCAACGAGAAAGAAGCGGCTGTTGTCCGGCGAGTATTTGAGCTTCGGGACGGCGGCGTGACGCTTAATGGAATCGTGGACAGCCTTAACAAGGACGGGTATACCACCCGGAACGGGAAGCCGTTCGTTATCAGCACGGTGCAAAGTATCGTGAACAACCGGAAAACCTACGAGGGATTTTACCGGTACGGTAAAAACAAGGAATGGGTCAAGGGGCAGCATGAGCCTATTTTGCACCCCGAAGAAAGGGGGCGAGTTGGATGAAGGTTGGATTTATTCGCGTCTCCACAGAAGATCAGAACACAATTCGGCAAGAAATCCTAATGAAGCAGCTTGGGGTAGAGCGAGTATATATTGAAATAGCGAGTGGCAAGAGCCGCACAGGCAGGCCGCAGCTGGAGGCGATGATGGATTTCGTCCGAGAGGGCGATGTGGTCATTGTTGAAAGCATCAGCCGCTTTGCGAGAAGCACGAGGGACTTGTTGACGCTGGTAGAGCAGCTCACAGAAAAAGGTGTGGGCTTTGTATCGCAGAAGGAATCCATTGACACGAATACGCCGCAGGGCAAGTTCATGCTCACGGTGTTTGGTGCAATGGCAGAGCTGGAGCGAGAGCAGACCCTACAGCGGCAGAGAGAGGGCATAGCGGCTGCAAAAGCGGCTGGCAAGTACAAAGGGCGTAAGCCGATCGAGATTGAGGACAGTCTTGTAAAGTCGGTGCATGACCAATGGTACAAGCGGGAGATTACAACATCCCACGCGGTGAAACTGCTGAATGTGAGCAGCAGAACATTTTACCGCTGGATGTGGGACTACGAGGATTCCGCAGGGATCCCGAGACGTCGTTGAGGGGGAGAAAGAACCATGAAAAAGAGCAATGCGAAGCCCGCTGACAAGAAGATGATAATCGTTTTTGTCATTCTGATGATTGCTATTATAGCTTTTGCAACCAGTAGCAAGAGCGGCGAACAGGCGCCTGCCGAAGAAGACCAGTACACCCCCGCAAGCTTCGAGGAGATTTACCAGGCTTACAAAGATAACGAGTTTGTGGCAGATGACCTATACAAAGGCAGACGGTATGAGGTAACCGCCACAATCAACGGGATGGAAACCGGTGGGCTTATGAACATGACCGGCGGGGCGACCTTGACGATGGAAAAGAAGATTGGGAATACAATCGTTGTATTTCTTGCTGAATTTGAGCGAGACCAAGAGGAAAACTTGAAAAACATTAAAGTCGGAGACGAAATCACATTTGAGGGGACTTGTTATAGCGCAGGTTCTTGGTCAGATTGTGAACTTGTAAACTAACTTTGCACAAAACCAAATAGAATGGACTACCGATTATTCGGCAGTCCATTTTTTATTGCAGGAGGACAAATGGATTATCGGAAGATTGCGGAGAGCATCAAAAACCGCATAGAGAAAACGCATGACCGAGAAGCCTACAAGGATTTGCTGGCGTTGTGCATTGGGTACGAAGCGGAAGATTTTGCTGCGGCGCACCAGTTAAATTCCGAAGTCCGAAAGATGACCTCCGAAGCACTTCGCAACGGAAACCCAAAAGACGCGGAGTATTTCTACACGCTGCATAAGCAATCCATGCTGTTTGATGCGCCGCATGATTTCGATACCTTCTTGCTGTATGTGGAGATGGACAGAAAGCCGGAGAAGCGGTTTTATGCTCCACGCAGGCGGTATCTAAGACCTATTGTGCAGGGGTATCAAGATGTGCTTGACGGCAAGTTAAGGCTGCTGACCATTTCTCTGCCGAAAAGAGCCGGGAAAAGCCAGCTCGGAATCAATTTCATCAACATGATTTCCGGCAGAAACCCGGATAAATCGTCCCTTATGGAAGGCACGGGCGATGACCTTGTGCGGAGCTTCTACAACGGCTGTCTGGAGTATCTGCAAACGCCCAACGAGTATTTGTTCTACGATGTGTTTCCGGATGCTCCCTTGGTGCAGACCAACGCAGACACGAAAATCATCAATCTGCGTTCAAAATCTCGATTCCCTACGGTCATGTGCCGGTCGATTGACGCGCGGCAAGTGGGTTTGTCGGAGGCAACCAATGTCCTGTACTTGGATGACTGCGTGGAGGGCAGAGAGGAAGCGAAAAACCGTCAACGGCTGGATGATAAGTGGGAAGTAATTTCCGGCGATATTTTAGGTCGTGCCATTGAGGGTACGCCTATTGTGGCCACCGGGACGAGATATTCCCTGTATGACCCCATAGGGCATTTACAGGAAGAAGCACAAAAAGGCGGCTGGACATGGAAAGCCATTGAAATCCCCGCCCTTGACCTGATTACAGACGAAAGCAATTATGAGTATGAGCGGGAGGGGAAAAAAGTTTTTACCACCGCTTATTTCCGTGAGCAGAGAGAGCTTCTGAGTGCGGAACAGTTTGAAAGCGAATTTCAGCAGCAGCCTTTTGAAGCAAAGGGGCTGCTTTTCAATAAGTCGGAGCTGAACTATTTCTTTGAACTGCCGGTAGATCGTGACCCGGATGCAATCATTGCCGTGGCAGACACCGCAGAAAGCGGGAAAGACAGCACGGCCATGCCTGTTGCGGCTTTATACGGAGAGGAAGTCTACATCGTGGATGTGGTGTACGATGATTCTCCCGCAGAGGTCACAAAGCCGGAATGCGCAAAGTGCCTGATTGATAACAAAGTGGGCGATGCGCTGTTTGAATCCAACAACGCAGGTATGTATTTCGCAAGAGATGTTGCGGAGCTTGTGAAAAACGCAGGATTCAACACCAGCATACGGACAAAAAGGACGATTTCCAACAAGCAGACAAGAATTGAGTTTGCATCAGACGGAATCAAGAAACATTTCTACTTCAAGCATCCGTCAACATACAAGCGAGGGTGTCAATACTGGGGATTCATGCAGGAAGTGACCACCTATGTCAGAAGCGGAAAGGTGGCAAACGATGACGCTCCCGATTCTCTATCGCTGCTGGAAAACGAGATCAGAAACCGTATCAGCGGCAAGATTGAAATATTCAAAAGACCGTTCTAAGAGGTGATGATATTGAGACAGATGTTTGGTAGAAAGGTCATTTATTCCGATGTTACCGAGGTAAACGAGGGCAATATTGCAAATATTTTGCAAAAGGCAATGGTTATCCACACCGCAAACCGGGCAGACATGGAATATTTATACAGGTACTATAAAGGCGATCAGCCTATCCTTGCGAGAGTAAAGGATGTACGCCCGGAGATCAACAACAAGATTGTCGAAAACCGGGCAAACGAGATCGTGTCCTTCAAGGTCGGCTACTTGATGGGAGAGCCTGTACAGTATGTCAGCAGGATAGCCGATGAAAAAGCGGCTGAAATGGTGACAAAACTGAACGATTATGTTTTGTCCGAGGACAAACCGGCAAAGGATAAGGAACTGGCAGACTGGTTCCACATCTGCGGAACGGCTTATCGCATGGTCATGCCGGACACACCGGAAGATGAAGATGAAGCCCCGTTTGAGATTTATACCCTTGACCCCCGGTTTTGCTTTGTGGTGTATTCCGTGCAGCTGGGAAATCCTCCCCTTATGGCGGTCAAGTATGTCAAAATGGAAGATGGGACAGTCGTTTTCAGCTGTTACACAAAAGACCACTTCTACGAGGTGACCGACACATGGAAAATCACCAGAAGTGAGCCGCAGATTTTGGGAATCCCCATCATCGAGTACCCGGCAAACCGGGCAAGACTTGGCGCATTTGAAATCGTACTGAATCTGCTGGATGCAATCAACAATGTGGAATCCAATCGCATGGATGGCGTGGAGCAGTTCGTGCAGTCCTTGCTTCTGTTCCATAATGTGCGTATTTCCGAAGAACAATATTCTGCACTGCGGCAGGATGGAGCGATTCAGTTTGAGGATATTGACCCGCAGAAGAAAGCGGAGATCAAAAACCTTGTCACGGAGCTGAACCAGACGCAGACACAGACCCTTGCGGACAATCTGTATAACACAGTGCTGACTATTTGCGGGATGCCCAATAGAAACGGCGGTTCTTCCACCTCTGACACCGGGTCTGCGGTCATTATGCGTGACGGCTGGTCTGCGGCAGAAGCAAGGGCAAAAGATTCCGAGCTGGTATTCAAGCGTTCCGAAAAAGAGTTTCTGAAAGTGCTTTTGCGGATTTGCAATGACTTGAGCGACTTGTCTTTGAAACTGTCCGCAATCGAAATCAGATTTACCCGGCGGAATTATGAGAACATTTCCGAAAAGGCAAATGTGCTGGTTACCATGCTGGGCAACGGAAAAATTGCGCCGCAGCTTGCATTTACACATTGTGGCCTTTTCAGCGACCCGCAGCTTGCGTACAAGATGAGCATGGAATATCTGGAGGAAAACGGAGGAAACAATGGAATTAACGATGGAGATGGTACGGACGATCAACGAAATCCTCAAGAACCGCAATCAAGCGGAGGTGAAAGTGGAGAACGGGAAGATCGTGGTGCTTGAAGTACGAAGAAAGAAGAAATACTGAGTGGGTCTTGCAAGGGCTTGACCGACAGCCGAGGGGCTATCCGAAAGGGTAGCCCCTTTATTTTTTCGATTTACCCGCCGCAAGGTGATAAATGGTCAGGGACGACCTAAAAACGCAAACGGGAGACAACCCGCAAAAACAGAGAATAGTGCTGAGTGAACAGCCTTGTTAAACGCAGGAGGTAATCAAAATGGCAAAAATCGACACCAGCAGAATCGCCGGTTATGCGGACATGTCTTTGGAGGACAAGCTGAAAGCGCTGGAAGCGTTTGAGTATAACGACAACGCATCCGAGCTTGAAAAGCAGAAAGCGGCAGTTTCCAAGGCAAATTCCGAGGCCGCAGAGTGGAAAAGGAAACACAATGCTCTGTTGAGCGAGGACGAGCAGAAGAAACAGCAGCAGGCGGAGGACATTGCCGCTATGCAGAAGGAGCTGAATGAGCTTCGCCGCGACAAGACTGTATCTCAGTACACGGCCAAGTTCATTGCACAGGGCTATGACGAAAAGCTTGCTGCCGATACCGCCAAGGCAATGGCTGACGGCAACACTGATAAGGTGTTTGCCAACCAGCAGGTTTTTTTGGAGACATACGCAAAGCAGGTGAAAGCCAGCGCAATGCAAGGCACACCCAAGCCCGCTTCCGGGTCCGGATCGAATGGTGCAGACTTTTCCAAAAAAGCTGCCGATGCGCAAAGCACCGGCAATTTTGCGGAGGCGGCGTACTATACCCGCCTAATGAATCAAGACAACAACACACAGTAAAGGAGAATGAATTAAAATGGCAGATACTTTTGCTACCAGCTTCGGAGTGCTGAATTACTCCGGTATGCTCTTCAACAAGGGCAACACCCGCACCCCTCTGTCTTCCATCATCGGAAGCCGGGCAAAAACCACCAACCATGTCGAGTTCGTCACAGGACAGGAATACAGCTCTGCCGGCGGCACCCAGCCCGCAATCAGCGAGACCGCGTCCCTGACTGCACCTGATGCAACCGTGGTGACCCGCACCCAGAAAACCAATGTCACGCAGATTTTCCAGGAGACCGTAGGTGTTTCCTACGCCAAGATGTCCAACATGGGCACTCTGTCCGGCGTGAATATCGAGAATCAGCAGGCGAACCCCATCAATGAACTGGATTTCCAGGTGGGCGCAAAGATTCAGAAGATTGCCCGGGATATGGAGTTCACCTTCATCCAGGGCGCATACAACAAGGCCGCGGACGATTCCAAGATCAACAAGACCCGTGGCCTGACCACCGCCATTACCACCAATGTTACCGCTATGGCAACCAAGCCCCTGGGCCTGTGGGATGTAGCCGACATGGTGAAGAAGATTTACGGAGCAAACGCCCCCACAAATGGCCTGGTGCTGTGGTGCGATGCCGTGACCATGTTCCAGATCAATGCGGATGCCGTGCAGAACGGTCTTACCGTGGTTCCCGCCGCCCGTGAGATTAACGGTATCGCGCTGTCCAGCGTAATCACTCCCCTTGGCGTGGTTTATCTGTACCTGGGCGAGTGCCTGCCCGCTGGCACCGCACTGCTGCTGAATCTGGATGTTATCTCCCCTGTGTACCAGCCTGTTCCCGGTAAGGGTAACTTCTTCCTGGAGCAGTTGTCCAAGACTGGTGCTGGTGAGAAGTATCAGCTGTTCGGTCAGGTAGGTCTTGACCACGGCCCCGAATGGTATCATGGCAAGTTCACCGGTATTTCCACCGATTTCACTGCGCCCACCTACAGCCGCAGCGTGTTCATCGCCAATGACGCAAGCAATCCTATAAACACCAAAGCTGTGACCGGCTGATAAAGGAGGGCGGGAAGTATGACCGAAGCTGAAAAGACAGAGCTTTTAGCTACTATGACAGACCAGCAAGGAAGCGTGCTTTCCGCCTACCTTGCTATTGCTGGGGATAAAGTGCTGCGCAAACTATACCCGTTTGACGACACGATTAAAGAAGTCCCTGAACGGTATCACATGACACAGGTGGAGGTTGCAGCATATCTGCTGAACAAGCGCGGAGCAGAGGGCGAAACAGCGCACAGCGAGAATGGTATTTCCCGCTCCTATGAGGACGGCGATGTTCCGCCTTCCCTTTTGCGTGACATTGTCCCTTATGCGGGGGTGGTGAAATGAGATGTATGGATCGGAACAAGTCGGCGTTTTGGTATCTTCTGTATGACGGGAAAACTGTGAATATGTCCGATGACGGCTACGAAACCGGGCAAATGTCCGTGAAATACAAGGACGCGGTGAAAATGCTGGCGAATATCTCCCCTGCATCCGGGGCGGCGCAAGTGGAGCAATTTGGGCAATTTGTTTCCTATGACAAGGTCATCGTCACGGATGATATGGATTGCCCCATTGCAGAAGATACCGTTTTGTTTGTGGACAAAAATCCGGAATATAAGGATGGGAAACCGCTTTATGACTACATCGTAAAGCGCGTGGCCAAATCTCTGAATTCTATCTCTATTGCCATAAGCAAGGTGAATGTGTCGTGAAGCACAAGGTTGTTACCACCCTCTCTCCATCCGGCGTACAGCAGATGATCGATTCCGTTCGGGAGTACCGGGAATGGATAAAAAACGGCTGTGCAAGGCTTTTGGAGCGCCTTGCGCAAGAGGGATACGAAGTGGCAAGCGCAGGCTTTGCGAGCGCCGAATATGACGGCACAAACGATGTAACCGTGTCTGTCGAAGATCGAGGAAAAATAAAGGCCGTTGTCGCCGTTGGCGGCACGGTCTTATTTATTGAATTTGGCACAGGCGTAACATACCCGGATAATCACCCGGAAGCAAGGGACTTGGGAATGGAGCGCGGAGAATATGGCCAAGGACGCGGGAAACAATCCACATGGGGTTATTACGGAGAACCCGGTACAAACGGAACCGTTGTAGGAGAAAGAGCAAAGGGGACGCTTGTTCTTACACATGGTAATCCGGCCAATATGCCCATGTATAACGCTGTAAAAGAATTGGAGTTGCGGCTTGGAGAAATCGTAAAGGAGGTGTTCGAATGATTGATGTGGAACGGATGATTTTTACCCCGATTGCAGAGGCCTTGCGAAAGAAGTTCAAGGGGATAGATGTTTCCGGGGCGTATATAAAATCTCCCCCCAAGTTCCCCCACGCAAGCATTGTGGAACAGGACAATTACACGACCACATCTAATCAGGACAGTTCCGGCACCGAACGGTATGCAACCGTCATGTATGAGGTCAATGTCTACTCCACCAAAACCGGAGAAAGCAAATCAGAGTGCCGCAGCATCCTATCAGAAATCGACAAAATGCTGTATGCAATGAATTTCACACGCATTTCCATGACACCCGTCCCGAACATGGACAGTGCGTCAATCTATCGCTTAGTGGCACGATACCGTGCCGAAACGGACGGAAACACACTTTTTAGGAGGTAAAGGGTGCATTCGGTTTACATTTTGACTGTTCCTGATGGACGAAAGTATGTCGGGACGACTTCTATGCCTGTAAAGCGGCGTTGGAATCACGGCAACGGCTACCGCTTCTGTTCTGCATTGTGGGATGTAATCTGCGAGTTGGGCAGGGATGCCATCGATAAAGAGGTGATCGGTGAATCTTTTACCGAAGATGAAGCGAGTAATCTGGAACAAAATCTCATAGCGGAGTATCAGACTACTAACCCTTCGTTCGGATTCAATCGAGAAGCCGGAGGGTTGCGTTCTAACAAGATAATCCCGGAACCCATTCGCTTGCGGCAGAGTGAAAGCCGAAAAGGTGAATTAAATCCAAACTTTGGTAAACATTTCTCGGAAGAACACCGAAGAAAGATTGCCGAATCCAATTCTGGGCAAAAACGGTCGAAGGAGACTTGTCATCGTATTGGTAAAGCAAAAGAAAAACCCGTGGCGCAATACACGGTTGCCGGTCGCTTGCTTGCAATCTATCCGAGCGGGAAAGAAGCCGCACTTGTAACTGGAGCTCAAGTTGGGCACATTTCAAAAGTATGCAAAGGCCAACGCCGATTGGCGGGAGGCTTTGTATGGAAATTCATCTAAATAGAAATTGAAAGGAATGATGACTTATCGCTATCTCTACCTATAAAATTTTCCTGATGCAGAAAACCGCTCCCGGGACCACCTGGACAAAACTGGTGGACATTAAGGAGTTCCCTGACCTTGGCGGTGACCCCGAAATGCTGGAAACCACCACCCTGTCTGACAAGATGCAGACCTACATCGCCGGTATTCAGTCTATGGACGGCCTGAGTTTCACGGCAAACTACTCACTGGCCGATTACAAGGCTCTGAAAGCAAAAGAGGGTACGGAGGCGGATTATGCTGTGTGGTTTGGCGGCACAGAATCCGGCGGTTCTGTTACCCCCACCGGCTCTGACGGCAAGTTCTCCTTCAAGGGGCAGCTTTCCGTGTATCCCACCGGCGGCGGCGTAAACGAAGTGGTCGGAATGAATATCACCATCGCGCCCACCTCGGTCATCACTTTGGATGACGGCGAGTAAGGAGGAATTATGGCAAAGACAATGACCATCGAGCACAACGATGTGAAATATGTGCTGGAATACACCAGAAAATCTGTGGAAATGATGGAGCGGCAGGGCTTCGAAATCGAGGAATTGCAGCGCAAGCCCATGACCTATCTGCCCGCCCTGTTTGCTGGCGCTTTTTTGGCGCATCACCGCTATGTAAAGCGTGATGTTATCGACAAGATTTACGCCCAGCTGCCCAACAAGGGAGATATGCTGGGCAAGCTGGTGGAAATGTATAGCGAACCCATCGTAGCGCTTATGGATGATCCCGAAGCCGAGGGAAACGCCAGCTGGACGGTGGACTGGTAAGCGAACCGCCGCCCGATAAAGAGGGGGGCAATACCCCCCTCTACGCTTACACGGAAAAGTTCTATGAGGTTTTCCCTTATTACCTTGCAATAGGCATGACCTACGAGCAGTTCTGGGAAATGGATTGCGAGTTGGTCAAGTACTACCGCAAGGCAGCGAAAATCAAGCAGGACTTGGACAACCAGAACGCATGGCTACAGGGTGCGTATTTCTATGAAGCCTTGGCGGATGTATCGCCTATTCTTCATGCGTTCGCAAAGAAAGGTACAAAGCCTATTCCGTATCGAGATTCCCCCTATCAGGTGGGTGAAAGCTATAATTCTGCGGAGAAAAAAGTGAAAGAGCAGAAGAATGATAGCCGTGCAAAAGCAATCATGGAAATGTTCATGATTGCAAATAACAAGAAATTCGAGCCGGGAGGTGAAAAGCATGGACAATCTTGAAATTCGCGGACTTGAATTTCAAATCAAAGAGAACAGCGACAGTGCCGTTGCGTCTCTGGGACGGCTTGAAAAAGCGTTGTCCTCCCTAAAGACGGCCACCTCCGGCGGAGCGTCCGGCGTAAGAACTGCTGCAAATCAGATTGCTGCGCTCAATAAAGCGCTGTCTGGGTCCGGTGCAGTTGGGCAAAAACTTAAATCTATAGCTTCCGGGCTAAAGGCCATATCCGATGTTGGAACCGTTAAGATTCCAAAATCGCTTGGGACTAATATGCAATCGCTCGGAACGGCACTATCCGGGATTTCCGATGGTGACATAGACAAACTCTACAATGTCGCAGATGCTTTGCGCCCGCTATCCGAACTGGAAGGCGCTCACATGCGTTCGTACATCAACCAGCTCAGCGCTTTTCCGGACATTGTGCGCGACCTCCGCGCCGCAGACATTGACGAGTTTTCAAACCAAATGACCCGGCTTGCAAATGCGCTGAGACCGTTTGCCACAGAAATGCAACATGTAGCCGATGGATTTAGTGCCATGCCGTCTCGAATTCAGCGGCTCATAACAACGACCGAGAAGTACAACAACACGGTAAACAAAGGATCCGCCCAAACGAGCCGATTTGGGATTTCCCTCAAAAGCATAAAAACGGCAGGGGTTGTGGCCGGAATTCGTATGGTGCGCCAAGGAATCAGCAAGGCCATCACTGAATCAAATGCCTACCAAGAGGATTTGAACCTGTTTACTGCGTCAATGGGTCAATACGCAAAAGAAGCCCAAGAGTATGCGGAAAATGTTGGCGAAATAATGGGCATTGACCCCGCAAAATGGATGCGGAATCAGGGCGTATTTAACACTTTGCTGTCCGGCTTCGGCTCTGTCGCAGACCGTTCTTACCTAATGAGTAAGAACCTTACACAGCTCGGCTATGACATTTCCTCGTTCTTCAACATTTCCGTTGAAGATGCTATGCAAAAGCTGCAATCCGGCGTTTCTGGCGAATTGGAACCGTTGCGTAGATTGGGCTATGACCTGTCGCAAGCCAAACTGGAACAAACCGCATTGACGCTGGGAATCGAAAAGTCTGTTTCTGCCATGACACAGGCAGAAAAGGCGGAGTTGCGTTACTACGCCATTATGACACAGGTAACAACGGCGCAGGGTGACATGGCTCGTTCGCTGGATGCCCCCGCAAACCAGCTCCGTATTTTCCAAGCGCAGTTGACACAGGCATCAAGAGCAATCGGTAACATTTTTATTCCTATTCTTCAAAAGATATTACCCATTGCAATCGCCGTCCTTCGTATTGTACGCGAGCTGGCGGATGCTATTGCAAAACTGTTTCACTTCAAGCTCACGGAGATTGATTATTCTGGCGTTGGGAATCTTGCCAGCGGCGCAGAAGATGCCGCTGCAGGCTTTGACGATGCAACAAGCGCAGCAAAAGAGCTGAAAAAGTCCGTTATGGGCTTTGACGAGCTTAACATTCTGAATGGCAACACTGCGTCCGGGGCTGGTTCTGCAGGTGTGTCCGGCGGCAGCGGTTTTGACTTTGAATTGCCTGAGTATGATTTTATTGGCGATGCTGTAAGTAAGCAGATTGATGAAGTCACGCAGAAGCTCAAAAATGCGCTCCCGTGGATTCTTGCCATTGGCGCCGGATTAGCGGCGTGGAAACTTGGCCCAAAACTCGGCCTTAATTTGCAAAAAACCATTGGACTTGCTGTGGGCATTTATGGTGCGCTTACGCTTGTACAGAACATTTTAGATTCGATCGTAAACGGTGTAACGCAAGAAAACATGGCCGGGATGATTTTCGGCATGACGCTTGCCGTGACAGGACTGTATGTCGCTCTTGGGCCGGTGGCTGGAGGAATTACAGCCATTGTTTCCGGGCTTGCTGTTTTGGCAGTTGCGTTTACTGATGCGGAGAAAAATGGATGGAATTTCCAGAATCAAATGCTTGCTGTTGCTGGAATTCTCGCGGCTGGCGTAGGCATCGGCATTTTGACCGGTTCCTTTATCCCGCTTCTTATCGGAATGATTGCATCGCTGCTGCTTAGCGTTACTACGGCGACCGGGCACGGGCAGGAACTTATCGAAGGAGTCAAAGAAACGCTAAAGGGATTTATTGATTTCTTTGCGGGAATTTTTACTGGAGATATAGAAAGAGCTACGAATGGAATCGCTGGAATCTTTAACGGTCTTGGGAAAGCGATTGGTGCTGTAATTGACGGTATAAGAGATTGGTTTAACGGATTGTTGGATTGGATTGACCAGAAAACAAACGGAAAGTTGAAGCCGCTTATTACCGGAATCAAAGCTATTGTAACCTCCGTTTTTGGCAACATCAAGCAAACCGTCGGGAATGTAATCAACGAAATTAAGACGATTTTTTCCGGGCTAATCAAGTTTATCTCCGGCGTTTTCTCTATGGATTTTGACAAGGCGTGGGAAGGAATTAAGGACATTTTCAAGGGTGTATGGAACACCATAATCGATCTGCTTAACGGCGCAATCAATATCATCATCAGAGGGCTGAACTGGCTCATTAAGCAGATGAATAAAATCAGTTTTGATGTTCCTTCGTGGGTGCCGGCCATTGGCGGGAAGTCTATCGGTGTGAACATTTCCTATATCAGTGAGAATGTGCTTCCGCATCTTGCAAAAGGTGCAGTTATCCCGGCAAATGATGAATTCCTTGCTGTGCTTGGCGATCAGCCCCACGGGAACAACATCGAAGCGCCGGAAGGCCTTATTCGTAAAATTGTCCGGGAGGAATCCGGCGGTTCCAGCGAAATTCACGTCATGTCCCGCTGCCTGACCCCAGCGAATATTCGTGGGGTCTACAAGATGTTGATGCAGACGGAACGGGGCGAAACCAAAGCGGAGATTTGTTCCGTGACCGTGTGGCAAGCAAGCGAAAGCTAACTCTATCGTGGCCACCCATGAAAGCCGCTCCTATGTCTACGCTGCTACAAGCGGTTGATGATGTGTTTTTCGATGTAAGTTATCCAGATGCAATGACCGGAACCACAAGGAAAATGACCGCATATGTTGGCGACAGAACGGCTCCAATGTATAGCCTTATTGATGGTGCATATCAATGGAATGGGCTATCTATGAACTTCATCGAGAGGTGAGCCATGCACACTGTAACAGACGCATTTCATGCTGCGTGTTCGGCGCCGGGGCGTGAAATTACCAGCAAAATCAATTTCAATGGAACAACAGACCTCCCCGCATCGGAGGTACAGGAGATTGTTGTAACAGAGCAGTTTGGCTCGTCGGACGGCGTGACCATCGGTGCGGCGTTTTCGTCCAGTTGCAAGGTGACGATGTACAAGCAGGACAATCTCCCGCTGAACGGTGCATTTTTTATTCCATCTGTTGGAATCATGGTGGGCGGCGAAGCCCAGTATGTCCAAAAGGGCAAATATTACATCCCCACGGACGGCGTAGAAGAAAGCGGGAAGTTGTGGGTAACTATCACCGGATATGACCGCATGGCCAGTCTGACGGATGATTATGTGCCTACCATTGATTTCCCCGCCACTCCTGTGCAGATTCTCACAGATGTGTGTACGCAAGGAAATGTCACTGTTCCCTCTGTAGCTTTGCCGGATATTCAAATTGCTGCCCCCTACACAGGGTCACTGCGCCAGCAACTCGGATGGCTGGCGGGGCTGATCGGATGCAATGCAAAATTTGGTTCCGACGGCGAACTAAAATTCTGCTGGTACTCTGATAGTATTTCTGTTGGGCCGGAGGTGCAGTATCAGGGAGGACTTAGCAAATCCGCAGATTCCCCGT
>PPYE01662118.1_pt1 | contig 19353 bp, 19 predicted proteins | sample 1559881 | NCBI WGS metagenome assembly PPYE01 (sample SAMN08240022, study PRJNA423297) | Human gut metagenome, whole genome shotgun sequencing project. | reverse complement strand
CCGGGGCATGGCCCCAGATCCACCTGCCTCAGTGCCTCTTCCAGCCTCGCAAAGTCCGACCGGCCGTCGGCACAGGTGGGGATGAACACCACATGGCCCCCGTCGGCCATTTCGGGCCATACGTTGCGCCCCTCCAGGGCATCCTGGGCGGCGTAGCCGTCGGGGGCGCACACCACCAGCCGGGTGGGGTCCAGAGGGGCCACTTCCTCCGTGAGGGCGGGGAATGTATTTCGCAGCCGGGCCACTTCCTCCACCGTTTTGCGGTAGGCATCCGCCCCTCCCTCCAGCATATGGGCCCGGCACAGGTCCAGTGCGGCCATCATGGGATAGGAGGGGCTGGAGGAGCCGTAGATGCTGGCCGCCCGCCGCAGCCCGGCGTGGGAGAAGGTACCGTTTGAGAACAGCAGGGCGGTCTGCCCCGGGGCGGGGAGAGTTTTGTGGGCGGACACCACCAGCAGATCGGCGGCATTCAGCCCGTAATCCCCCAGAAAGGGCAGATGGGCCCCGTGGGCCCCGTCCACCACCAGTACGCCCCCGTGGCGGTGCATGACCTCCGCCAGAGCGGGCAGGTCGGACAGTACGCCATAATAAGTAGGAGAGGTGATGCACAGGGCCTTGATCTCCGGGTTGGACTCCAGCAGCTCCTCCACCCGTTCCGGGGAAACCGGCCCGGTCACCCCTGCCTGGTCCAGCCAGGGCCGGTCCAGGTACACCGGCTTTAAGTCCAGCAGGGCCAGGGCGTTGTAGGCCGAGCGGTGGCTCCCCCGGTCCAGCAGCACCCTGTCCCCCGGCCGGCAGGCCAGGGTGAGGGCGGCCAGCACCCCCTGGGTGGAGCCGCCGGTGAGGAAGAGGCAGCTGTCCATATGCAATGCCTCCGCCCACAGCGCCTCCGCCTCCCCAATGGCCCCGCCTCCGTCAAACAGGTTGCCGGTGGGGGGCAGCTCGGTGAAGTCGATGGCGGCCAGATTGTCCAGCCCCAACAGAGGCTTGCCCTTATGGCCGGGCATATGCATCCGCAGGGGATTTTGGGCCGCAAAGGCGGTCAATGCGTCATAGAGCGGCGTGTTTTCCACAGGGTTTCCCTCCTTTGTGGAGCATCATCACATGGCCCCCTCGATCCAGGCGGACCCGGCTACCGTGTCCCCCAGATAGAACACCGCCAGCTGGCCCGGTGTGGGTGCCCGAGCGGGGGCCTTCATCTCGATGCGCAGCCCGTTTTCGTGGGGGTAGAGTACGCCCTCCGCCTGAGTGCGGGAGTGGCGCAGGCGGACGGTGACCTCCAGAGGTTCCGTCAGCCCCTCCACTCCGATCCAGTTGGGGGAAGAGCCAAACACGGTGGACTTGCCCAGGTCGGAGCCGTCGGACAGCACCACCTCGTTGGTGTCGGGCCTCAGGGCGGTGACGAAGTACCGGTGGGGGCCGGACACCCCCAGCCCTCTCCCCTGACCCAGGGTGTAGTGGTGGACCCCCTTGTGGCGGCCCAACACCTTGCCCTCTTTGTCCACAAAATTACCCGACCGTGTGGAAAACCCACGGCGGTCCAGCCAGGCGGCGTAGTCCCCGTCGGGGATGAAGCAGATCTCCATGGAATCCGGCTTGTCGGCCACGGGAATGCCGAAGTTGTGGGCCAGGGCCCGAACCTCTGTCTTTTCGTAATTTCCAAGGGGGAAAATCACTCTCTGTAATTGTTCTCTGGTCAATCGGGCCAGCATATAGGACTGGTCGTTGGCGGGTCTCCCCTTTTTCAGCACCCCGTTTTCCACATTGGCGTAGTGTCCGGTGGAAACATAGCGGGCCCCGATTTTGTCAGCCAGCCGGAACAGGGCGGGGAATTTCACCGTGGGGTTGCACAGGGCGCAGGGCAGGGGCGTGCGGCCGCTCTGATAGGAAGCGGCAAAGGGGGCGCACACCTGCTCCTCCAGATCGGCCCGGATGTCGGCCACCTCAAAGGGGATGGACAGACGCTGAGCCACGGCGGCGGCGTCAGCCGCCCCGGTGCCCCCCAGACCGATGTCCAGATAGAGGCCGGTGACGGCAAAGCCCCCCTCCTTTAGCAGACTGGCCGCCACGGCGGAGTCCACCCCGCCGGACAGGCCCAGAACGATTTTTTCCATATAAACTCCTTATTTCTCCAAGGCCACCATCAGCACGGCAATATCCGCCGGGCTGACGCCGGAAATGCGGGAGGCCTGGCCCAGGTTCAAAGGCCGGATCTGGTCCAGCTTCTGCCGGGCCTCCAGCCGCAGGCCCTCCATGGACAGGTAGTCCAGGTCGGCAGGCAGGGGCCTGTCCTCCATCTTCCGCTGCTCGGCCACCTGCCGCAGCTGCCGGTCGATGTACCCCTGATATTTTACCGAGATTTCCACCGCCTCAGTCACTTCTGTGGATAACTCCGGGCGGTTGGGGTCCACCGCGGCCAGACTGTGGTAAGTATTCTCCGGTCGGCGCAGCAGGTCCACCAGACGGCCCTCCGCCGTGCCGGTGTGGGTGAGACGTTTGATCTCACGGTCCACGGCGGCGTACTTCTCCTCCACCGCCGCCATCCGCCCATCGCTCACCAGCCCGATGGCGTGGCCCATGGGGCACAGCCGCCGGTCGGCGTTGTCCTGCCGGTGGAGCAGCCGGTACTCGGTGCGGGAGGTCATCATGCGGTAGGGCTCGTTGGTGCCCTTGGTCACCAGGTCGTCGATGAGCACCCCGATGTACCCCTGGTCCCGCCGCAGGATGAGGGGGTCCCGGCCCAAAATCTTCAGGGCGGCGTTCACACCCGCCACAAAGCCCTGGACGGCGGCCTCCTCATAGCCGGAGGAGCCGTTAAACTGGCCCGCGCCGTAGAGACCCTTCACCTTCTTGTGCTCTAGGGTGGGCAGCAGCTCGGTGGGGTCCACACAGTCGTACTCGATGGCGTAGGCGGGCCGGGTCATTTCGGCGTGCTCCAGGCCGGGGATGGTGTGGAGCATCTGGATCTGCACCTCCTCGGGCAGCGAGGAGGAGAAGCCCTGAAGGTACAGCTCCTCGGTGTTCAGCCCCATGGGCTCCAGAAAGAGCTGGTGCCGCTCCTTGTCGGGGAAGCGGACGATTTTGGTCTCAATGGAGGGGCAGTACCGGGGGCCCACCCCCTCGATGGTGCCGTCGTACAGGGGGGAGCGGTCCAGATTGGCCCGGATGATGTCGTGAGTTTTTTGATTGGTGTAGGTCAGCCAGCAGATGGCCCTGTTTTCCGGGGGTGTTTTGGTCTCAAAGGAGAAGGGCACCACCTGCTGGTCCCCCGGCTGGACCTCCAGCTGGGAGAAGTCCACGCTGCGGGCGTGGATGCGGGGAGGCGTGCCCGTCTTGAACCGGCGGAGGGTGACCCCCAGCCCTTTCAGGCTGTCGGTCAGGGGCAGGGCGGCGGCCAGGCCGTCGGGGCCGGAGTCCCTCGTCACCTCGCCGATGATGGTGCGGCCTCCCAGGAAGGTACCCGAGGCCACCACCACCGCACGGACCTGATATTCTGCGCCGTACACCGTGCGCACGCCGGACACCTGGCCGTTTTCCGTCAGAATATCGGTGACCTCCGCCTGCTTGACCCACAGGTTGTCCTGGTTTTCCAGGGTGTGCTTCATGACCTCCTGGTACCGGCGGCGGTCGGCCTGGGCCCGGAGGGACCACACCGCCGGGCCTTTGCCCCGGTTGAGCAGCCGGTACTGGATGCAGGCCTGGTCGGCGGCTCTGGCCATCTCCCCGCCCAGGGCGTCCAGTTCCCGGACCAGATGGCCCTTGCCGGTGCCGCCGATGGCCGGGTTGCAGGGCATATTGCCCACCGCGTCCAGATTGACGGTAAAGCACAGGGTACGCAGGCCCAGCCGGGCGGCGGCCAGCGAAGCTTCAATGCCCGCGTGGCCCGCTCCAATCACAGCAATATCAAAGGTTCCAGCGTCGTAAGTCGTCATATTAGGTCCAAGTCCTTTTATTCCAAAATAAAATCGTGGGGACAGGCGTTACGCCCCGTATACGATGGTCACCGCTTGGTGGCAGTTGGCCACCTCCACCACCCGGTGGTCCCCGCCGTACTCCCCATCCAGAGTCCAGGCCAGATCCTGGTCGCTGATGATGCGCACTTTGTTGGCCCGGAAACAGGTCACCAGCCCCTTGTCGTCGCTCTCCACATTGGTGAGGGCCTTCAAGATCCGCTGGAGCTGGAGCAGAGTCTTGGGCTGGCGCACCAGCATCACCTCAAACAGGCCGTCGTCCAGGGCGATGGGCCGGGCGGGATTGGCCTGGATACCGGCAATGGAGTGGGTGTTGGACACAAACCCCAGACAGTAGCTGCCCAGCTCCACCTTGCCGTCGTGCTCCACCGTCATGGAGTAGGGCTTGATGGACCCCAGCCGGGAGAGCACCCCCATCAGGTAGGCCATATGGCCGAAAATGTGCTTGACCTGCTGGGGGGTGTTGTAGGACAGGTCGGTAAAGGCCCCGAAGGCGGCCACATAGAGGAAATCCTGATCGTTGAACTTCCCCACATCCACCGGCCTGGGCTTCCCCGCCGCTGCCACCACCGCCAGCTCCTCCAGGGTGCGGGGCAGTTCCAGGTTTTTGGCAAAGTCGTTGGTGGACCCGGCGGGTATGTAGCCCACCGTGGGCCGCGCCTCGGGAGGCAGTTCCATCAGGCCGGATACCACCTCGTGGAGGGTGCCGTCGCCGCCGGAGCATACGATGCGGTCAAACTCCCCAGCCCGGTCCCGGGCCACCGCCGTGGCGTCCCCCGCCCCCCGGGTAGGATGGACGGTCACGTCCCACTCTGCCGTCAAGGCGTCCAGAATGGGGGCCAGCCGTCCCCGCAGGGTGCCTTTGCCCGCATATAGGTTGTAGACAAATAACAGCTTTTTCATCTCGCTCGCTCCAAAACGGGACGCCGGTGGGTCCCAGCATAACATTGTTCCATATTATATACCGCCCCGGTGGAAAAACACAACTCTTTTACGCATAAACTGCCTATATTCCCTTAAAAACAGAAAAATCCACAGCCCCACTTGCTTTTCTGCGCTAAAGTGTGTAAAATATGGATTTAATCTCAGCGCAAAGGAAGTGTACGCTATGGACCGCAAAGCCCTGTCCGCCGCCTTTCCGGTGACGGTGCCGGTGCTGATGGGCTATCTGGCCATCGGCATGGCCTTCGGCTTTATGCTCCAGGCCGTGGGCTATAACTTTATCTGGGCCTTTTTCATGTCCCTCACCATCTATGCCGGGTCGGGCCAATACCTGGGGGTGACCCTGCTGGCCACCGCCGCCTCCCTGGGTACGGTGGCCCTCATGACCCTGCTCATCAATTTCCGCCACCTGGTATATGGCCTGTCCATGCTGGAGAAGTTTCGGGGTATGGGCTGGCGGAAATTCTATATGATCTTCTCCCTCACCGACGAGACCTACGCTCTGCTCTCCTCCGCCCAGGCTCCGGTGGGGGTGAACCCCAGGAATTTTTATTTTGCCATCGCTCTGCTGAACCAGAGCTACTGGATCATCGGCTCGGTGATCGGCGCGGTGGCGGGGGCCCTCATCCCGGTGGACACCAAGGGCATCGACTTTGCCATGACCGCCCTCTTTGTGGTCATCGCCGTGGACCAGTGGAAGGCCTACCGCAGGCACCTGCCCGCCCTGCTGGGCTTTGGGGTGACCATCGTATTTCTCATCATTCTGGGCCAGATCTTCGGCCAGCAGCAGATGCTCATTGTCTCCCTGGGTGTGATCGTACTGCTGCTGCTTATCCTGCGGGATAAGCTGGAGGAAAAGGAGGAAGAAATATGCTGACCACCGCCGGGGCCATTGCCGCCATCGCGGTCATGGCCGTCGTCACCTTTCTCACCCGGGCCCTCCCCTTCCTGCTCTTTGACCGGGGGAGCGCGCCCCCCAAGATTGTCCTCTACCTGGGCCGGGTGCTGCCCCCCGCCGTCATCGCCATGCTCATCATCTACTGCCTGAAGGACATCTCCTTTGCCCAGGCCGGAAGCTGGCTCCCCCAGCTTATCTCGGTGGCGGTGGTGGTGGTGCTCCACCTGTGGAAGCACAACAATCTGCTGAGTATCTTCGGCGGCACCATCCTGTACATGGTTCTGGTCCAGGCTGTCTTTGTGTAAAACTGTTTGTCCACAGGGCCGGTTTTCCACAGGCGGAAGGGCCGGGGTTAGCCCAGGCTCATTTTTCCGCCTGCCGGATTCCGATTGCCCCAATCCATTGGGGCACAATGGTTTGAAAGAAAAATAGAAAGAAGGGGCGCCGCGCAGCGGCGCCCCTTCTATTTACCTAAGAAAAGAGTTTTGCACATTATCCACATGGTTTTCCACATAGGTTAATGAAGCAGTGCCTGGTACTCCTCCGCCTTGCCTACCCGGCCCACGGCGGACAGGGAGGCCTGGGACAGATCCATCAGCTCCTCCGCCAGGGCGCGCACATCCTCCCGGGTGACGGCGTCGTAGGCGGCGATGATCTCCTCCTCGTCCAGTACCCGGCCCACCAGCATCTCCCCCCGGCCCAGGCTGCTCATATGGGCCTGGGTGGATTCCAGCCCCATCAGCACATTGGCCTTGGACTGCTCCCTGGCCCGGTCCAGCTCCTCCTGGGTGACGCCGTGTTCGTTGAAATCCCGGATGACGGCCAGAATGGTGTCCAGAGCCTGGCGCTCGGTCTCCTTGCCCAGGGCGGTGTAGATGCCGAAGTAGCCCGCGTCGTCGTGGCAGGTGCCGTAGGAATAGACGGAGTAGCACAGCCCCTTCTGCTCCCGCACCTGCTGGAACAGCCGGGAGGACATCCCGCCGCCCAGAATGGAGGACAGCAGCTGGAGGGTGAACCGCCGGGGGTCGGAGAAGGACAGTCCCGGGAAGGCCAGGGTCAGGTGGTTCTGCTCAATGGACTTCTTCTTGACCACAATGCCGCTGCGGTAGGCAGCGGGCTTGCTGATGATGGGCTTGCGGGGTTCCAGCACCGAGAACCGGGCGGCCAGATCATCCACGTCGGCCTGGGTGAACCGGCCCGACAGGGCCACCACAATGGACTCCGGGCCGTAGTGGCTGTCCTTGTACTGCCGCAGCCAGGCCCCGTCCATCTGTTCCAGGGTGGCTTTTTTGCCCAAAATGGGCCGGGCCAGAGGGGAACCCTGAAAGACCACCCCGGCCAGCCGTTCGGCGCACAGGTCCTCGGGGTTGTCCTCGTACATTCCGATTTCCTCCAAAATGACCCCACGCTCGGTCTCCACGTCGCCGTCGTCAAATTTGGAGTGGAAGAACATATCGCACAGGATGTCGGTGGCCATAGGCAGATGGGTGTCCAGCACCCGGGCGTGGAAGCAGGTGCACTCCTTGGTGGTAAAGGCGTTGACCTGCCCGCCGATGGCGTCCATCTCCTCCGCCAGCTGGGCGGCGGTGCGGGTGGCCGTGCCCTTGAAGAGCATATGCTCGATGAAGTGGGCGGCGCCCCCCTCCCCCGGCTTTTCGTGGCGGGAGCCGGTGCCTACCCAGATGCCCAGGCAGGCCGAGCGCACACCGGGCACCTGCTCGGTGAGAATACGCACCCCGTTGGGGAGCGTCCGTTTTTCATACTTCAAACAAAAGGACCTCACATTCATTTGTGTGGGGATCAACCCCGGAGGGCGATCAGGAGCAGTACCACCCCGGTGATCGCCAGGACAAGGGCCAGGTATCCGATGACTTTCATTTTCATGCCGTGCCGCTCCTCTCCTCAGATTGCCCTGCACGACATTATATCATACCTGAAATGGCTTGTCAGCCGAAAAACAAAGGGCCCAGGGGGCAAAATAGAAAATTCTGTGAAAATCGCCTCCTTTACGATGGGGCTGGAAACGAGTATACTGAGTTTAGTAATCACAGCCCCAGAGGCGGAAAGGAAGTTGGATTATGAATCAGGAAGCGCTGAAGGTACTGGAGGAGCGGCGCAGCTGCCGGGCCTACAAGCCGGAGCAGATCACCGAGGAGGAGCTGCAGGCGGTGCTGAAGGCGGGCACCTACGCCCCCACCGGCATGGGCAGACAGTCCCCCATCATTGTGGCCGTGCAGGACAAGGAGATCATCGCCGCCTTGAGTAAGCAGAATGCCGCCATCATGGGCAAGCCGGATATGGATCCCTTCTACGGCGCCCCCACCGTGCTCATCGTGCTGGCCAACAAGCAGTTCCCCACCTGGTTCTATGACGGCTGCTGCGTCATGGACAACCTGCTCAACGCCGCCGAGGCCGTGGGGCTGGGCTCCTGCTGGATCCACCGGGCCAAGGAGGAGTTTGAGTCCGCCGAGGGCAAGGCTCTGCTGGCCAAGTGGGGCATTGAGGGCGACTACGAGGGCATCGGCCACTGCATCCTGGGCTACCGGGCCGGCGAGAAGCCCGCCGCCCCCGCCCGCAAGGACAACTACGTCTATTATGTGCGGTAAAAGCCGAAAATAAGCAAAAAGCGCGCCGAAAGGCGCGCTTTTTGTGTTAATGAGTGCTAATTCGGCTTTACGTCAGTCCAGCTTCAGATCTCCCTCTTTGATCCAGCCGATCCTGCGGAAGAACAGGCCGAACAGCCAGGTAAGGACGGCGGGGAGCACAAAGCAGATCAGGATCATTCCCGTCCAGTCGAAGGCGGTGATGGCGGCCTTGGCCCCGGTGGCCACGTCGTTGACCCAGCCGGTGTACACCCCGATGGGGCCCACCATGCCGCAGGTGCCCATGCCGGAGGCCACGCCGGAGGCCGGGTCGTTCATCTGGAATCCAAAGACACAGGTGGCCAGAGGCCCGGTAATGGCGGAGGTGAGAATGGCGGGCAGCCAGATTTTCGGGTTTTTCACGATGTTGCCCATCTGGAGCATGGAGGTGCCCAGGCCCTGACTCACCAGGCCGCCCCAGCGGTTCTCCCGGAAGGAGAGCACCGCAAAGCCTACCATGTTGGCGCAGCAGCCCGCCACCGCGGCGCCGCCCGCCAGTCCGGTGAGGCCGATGGCGGCGCAGATGGCCGCCGACGAGATGGGCAGGGTAAGAGCCACGCCGATGACCACCGACACCAGGATGCCCATCCAGAAGGGCTGAAGGACGGTGGCCCACCGGACAAACTCACCCAGGGAGGAGGCCGCCGTACCGATGGCGGGGGCCCACAGGGCGGACAGTCCCACGCCGGAGAGAATGGTCACCAGAGGGGTAACCAGCAGATCAATCTTGGTCTCTTTGCTTACCACCTTGCCCAGCTCAGCGGCGATGATAGCGATAAAGAGCACCGCCAGAGGTCCGCCGGCTCCCTTACCGCCGTCCAGGGTGGTGGAGCCCAGGGCGTTGGCGGCATAGCCCACCGTGGCCAGGGAGAAGAGCACCAGGGGAGGCGACTGGAGGGCGTAGCCAATGGCCACCGCCATGGCCGCGCCGCTCATGGCCGAGCAGTAACCGCCCACCTCCACCAGGAAGGCCAGCCCCAGCTGTTTGCCCAGGGTGTCCAGGATGGTGCCGATGAGCAGGGAGCAGAACAGACCCTGAGCCATGGCTCCCAGGGCGTCCACGCCGTACCGCTTGGCGGAAATTACAATGTTTTTCTTTTTGAGAAATGCCGAAATCTGTCCCATAACCAGTTCCTCTGTCAAAAAGTCATTACAGGTGTCATGACACCTTAATGCACTATTATAATGCGTATTGAACAAAGCCTTGGCTTTGTTCAGGTGCAAGGTTTTTGGACAAAATATTTCAAAAACCTTGCACCTTCCGCTGATGCGTTGAGACGCACCAGCGGAAATACGCATTGTAACAATGGCTGAATTCCATAAAAGCGGCTTTCTTAAGCCGTTTTTATGGAATTGCGCGGCTATCGCCGCGCGAATAAACCGATTTACGGTTTATTCAATAGACATTATTATAACGAGGGAAGAAATTTTGTCAAGGAAAAGATGCCCCCTTTGGGGGAATGTGGTACAATGAAGAAAACACGCCAGAGAAAAAGGGAGAACGCATATGACATTATCTGATCGTCTCGGTTCCCGGGCGGACATCACCGCCGGGGTGATTACTACCTTCCGCACCCTGTCCCGCCATCCTCACCCCTCTCACCACGAGGAGGCAGTGGGTCAGGACTACATGGAGTTTCTCCGGGGCCTGGGCCTCTCCCCCGTCCGGGATGAGGCGGGCAACGTGATGGCGGACTGCCCCGCCACCCCCGGCCGGGAGGGGGAGCCTCTGCTCATCCTCCAGGGCCACATGGACATGGTGTGCGCCGTGGCTCCCGGCAGCGGGTTCGATCCCCTCACCCATCCGGTGACCATTCTGGAACAGGACGGATATCTGTGTACCGACCGCCGCTCCTCCCTGGGGGCGGACAACAACCTGGGCAACGCCGCCGCCCTGTGGGTAGTACAGCAGGGGGTGAGCCACGGACCTCTGCGCTTCCTCTTCACCGTAGGCGAGGAGATGGGCCTGGAGGGGGCCAAGGTGGTGGACCCGGCCTGGTTGGCGGGTGCGGCCTGGCTGCTCAACACCGACGGCTTCCATCTGGGCAGAGCCATTGTGGGCTCCGCCGGAGGCCGGCGGGAGTGCTGGACCCGGGCTCTGGATACCTGCCCCGCTCCAGGGGGTGAGGCTTGGCGCATTTCTCTCACCGGCGGCACCGGCGGCCACTCCGGCGACGATATCCACCTGGGCCGCATCAACCCTATCAAGGTGCTGGCCGCTTATTTGAAGGACCGGCCCGCCCTGGCGGTGGCAGATTTCACCGGCGGCTCCGCTTTCAACGCCATCCCCGCCGGGGCAGAGGCGGTGGTGGTGGGCCAAAAGCCCGACCTGGGAGCGCTGGAGGAGGCCCTTCTCCCCTTCCGGGCCACCGATCCCAACCTGAAACTGGACCTGTCCCCCGCCTCCCGGCCCGAGACGGTGTGGACGGCAGATTTCCGCCGGGAAGTGCTGGACCTGCTCACCGCCCTGCGCCACGGTGTGTTTGCCATGGACCCCCAGTTCCCCGGTGTGGTAGGGGCCTCGGTCAATCTGGGGGTGGCCCGGCGGGAGGAAAATACCTTCGCCGTCCGCCTCTTCCTCCGGGCTGCCCGGGAGGAGGATGAGGGAGCCATGGCGGCGGACAATCGCCGGTTGGCGGAACAGGCCGGCTTCTCCCTCACCGTCACCGGCTATCCCGGCTGGCCGGGAGATAAAAACAACCCCCTGGCCCAGGTGCTGGACCGGGTGTACCGGGGCCAGACCGGGCGGGGGCTGGAAATCAATATGGTCCATGTGGGGCTGGAGCCCTCGGTGTTCCGGGCAAAAGCGCCGGGACTGGTGATGGCCTCCACGGGACCGGATATCATGGACGCCCACTCGGTGGACGAGCGGGCGCCGCTGGCGGGGCTGGCGGATTACGCCCTGCTGCTGGCGGGGCTGCTGGAGGAGACCCTCAGCTGAGCAGCTCCTTATACAGGGCGGGGGCGTCGGCCTTGCCCACGTGCTCGGCCACCGACAGCACCTCCACTTTCACGGTGCGCTCGCCGAAGCGCAGCTCCAGCACGTCGCCTACCTTCACGTCGTAGCTGGCCTTTACCGGCCGGCCGTTGGCGGTGACCCGCTGGTTGTCGCAGGCCTCGTTGGCCACCGTCCGGCGCTTGATGAGCCGGGAGACCTTGAGCCATTTATCCAGGCGCATATTGAGTCCTCCTTGTTATATAAAAACGTAATATTACAAAAGTGCCAGTCCTTCCGGACTGGCACTTTTTATCAGGTCAGATTACTGAGCCACGACGTCCTTCAGGGCCTTGCCGGGCTTAAACACGGGCACCTTGGAGGCGGGGATCTTGATGCTCTCCTTGGTCTTGGGGTTGCGGCCGGTGCGCTCGGCACGGCACTTCACCTCAAAGGCGCCGAAGCCCACCAGCTGGACCTTATCGCCCTCGGCCAGGCACTGGGAGATAACCTCGATGGCGGCGTTGAGCACGGCCTCGGTATCCTTCTTGGACAGGCCGGCCTTCTCGGCGGCCGCATTGATCAGTTCAGCCTTGTTCATTTGGTGCGTTCCTCCTGTTTGCTCTGTTATACTTGATATTTACTTAAGGCGGTGCGCCTTTAAGTTTCCTTGGCGTGTTCCCATAGCTTGTCCAGTTCTTCCAGAGTCATGCCCTCCATGGACTGATTCTGGGCGGCGGCCTGCTCCTCCACCTTGGCAAACCGGCCGATGAACTTGTCGGTGGCCTTGCCCAGCGCCACCTCCGGGTCTACCTTCAAAAAGCGGGAGACGTTGACGGCGGAGAAGAGCAGGTCGCCCAGCTCCTCCTCCACGTTGGTGCCCTCAGCCACGGCGGTTTTCAGCTCCTCCAGCTCCTCGGACAGCTTGTCCAGAGCGCCGGAGATATCCGGCCAGTCGAAGCCCGCCTTTTTGGCCTTTTTCTGCACCTTCTCGGCCCGCCACAGGGCGGGCAGAGAGCGGGCCACGGCGGAGAGGGCGTCGGTGTTGGTGGCCTGGCCCTTTTCCTTGCGCTTGAGCTCCTCCCAGTTGGTGAGCACCTCACCGGTGCCCGATACGCTCACATCCCCAAACACATGGGGGTGGCGGTAGATGAGCTTTTTGCACACGCCGTCGGCCACATCGTCCAGATTGAACCGGCCGGCCTCCTGTTCCATGCGGGCGTGGAAGAGCACCTGGAGCAGCACGTCCCCCAGCTCCTCCTTCAGGTGGTCGGGGTTCTGCTCGTCGATGGCCTCCACGGCCTCATAGGCCTCCTCCAGGAAGTTGCGGCGGATAGACTCATGAGTCTGTTCCGCGTCCCAGGGGCAGCCGCCGGGGGCGCGGAGGATGCGGACGATCTCCTCCAGGTCCCGAACGTCATAGAAATCCTTATACTGAAAATCTACCATATTTCAAGGCCTCCTGCAACCTCTTTTTCCAAAAAAGTCAGCGAATCCGCAAGAGTTTCGCGATCTTGTCCCCCTTGGGCATCATTTCCAGATCCTCCTTGGACAGCACCTTCAGCACCACGATGAGGATGACGTACACCACCGCGCCGGCCAGGATGCCGCCGCCGGTGGCGATGGCGTTCTTGATAAAGGAGCCGGAGAAGTACCGGGCCAGCAGGCCCTGGCAGCCCCAGGCAGCTGCAGCCATAACGACCGAGGCGATGAGGGGCTTGACAAAGACGGGAATGAGCCGGGGGGGATTGGGCACCATGCGCTTGATGACGATGAGGTTGAGCACCGACACGATCACGAAGCAGGTCAGAGTGCCGATGGGGGCGCCGAAGATCATGAACTTGGGATTGCCCACCAGGGTGTAGCTGACGATAACCTTGGCCACGCCGCCGATCACCATGGTGATGATGGGCAGGTTGACAATGCCGTTGGCCTGGAGGATGGCGGAAGCCACCACCTGGATGCACACGAAGAGGGCGGCAATGCCCAGGATGGACAGCAGGGGTCCGGCAATGGTCTCATCCACGTTGCCCACGGTGAGCAGCTGGATGATGGGGGTGCCCAGGGCGAACAGGCCGAAGCCGCAGGGCAGGGCGATGAGGGCGGAGATACGCATGGCGGACTCGGTGGTGCGCTGGGCGCCCAGCCGGTCCCGCCGGGCGATGCAGGCGGACACGCCGGGCACGATGCAGGCGGTCAGGGGTACCATCAGGTTAAAGGGCAGGTTGTAGATGCTCATGGTCTTGCTGTACACGCCGTACAGCTCACGGGCGGAGTCCAGAACGGGGTTGAGCTGGGTGTCCGGATTGGTGAGCACCTCGGCCTGGAAGGCGGCCAGGTTTTCCTGGAAGATGGCCACGGCCTTGGGGAAGATGTCCAGCACACTGTTGGAGATGCCGGTGAGGCCGTCCTGAATGGCGGTAAACACGGTCTGCAGCTGGCTCTGCACCAGGCCGGTGTCGATGAGGTTGACGATGGTCAGGGTGCAGGAGCTGAGGGTGATGGGGATGGCCAGCTTGAGCAGCCGGGACAGGATCTGTTTGGAGGTGTCGGGGGTGTCGCTGGAGGTAATCCGTTCCCGCCTGTTGGTGCGGATGTGGTTAAAGGCCAGGAAGGCCACCGACAAAATGGAGCCGATGGACACGCCCAGCAGGGCGCCGGAGGCAGACAGACGGCTCTTCAGATCCTCGTCGGGGATGGCGGAGTTGAGGATGAGGAAGGCCAGCGCCAGGCCCAGGAACATCTTGGACACGGCCTCAATGACCTGGGAGATGCCGGTGGGCACCATGTTCATGTGGCCCTGGGCGTAGCCCCGGAAGGCGGAGCAGATGCAGGTGCACAGCACCGACGGGGACAGGGCCAGCACGGCAAAGACGGCCTTCTCATTCTGCAGCACATACTTGGCCACAATGGGAGAGAACACCGACATACACACGAAGCTGAACAGGCCCATGAACAGGAAGGCGAAGAAGGCCACCTGGAACACCTTGGCCTTCTGGTTCTGGCGGCCCAGGGTATTGCACTCGCTTACCGTCTTGGACAGGGCCACAGGCAGGCCCGCGGTGGAGATGGTGAGGAAGAAGGTATAGATGTTGTAGGCAGCGTTAAAGTCGCCGTAGGCCTCGTCAGGCAGCAGGGCGGTCAGCGGGATCTTGTAGATGGCGCCGATGACCTTGACGATGATGGTGGTCATGGCCAAAAAGGCCGCCGCGCCGTAGAAGGTATTTTTTTTCTGCTGGTTTGACAACGGTAGTCCCCCTTAGTTGTTCTGGAACAGCAGGGGCAGGGCGTAGTCCGCCACTTCCCGTCGTACCCGCTCCAGGTCGATGGTCAAAAAGTCCCCATCCTTGTATATGACCTTGCCCCGGGCCATATTCATGCACACATCGGAGCCGTGGGCGGCGTAGGCCAGGTTGGAGATGACGCTGTGGCAGGGGGTCAGGTTCAGGTGGGAGAAGTCCACCAGGATCAGGTCGGCCTCATACCCGGCCTGGATGACGCCGGTCTGGCGGCCCAGAGCCACGCCGCCGTCCCGGGTGGCCATCTTCAGAGCGTCCAGAGGCAGCAGGGCCAGGGGATCGCAGTTAGCCCCGTTGTGGAGGATGGCGGCAAACTTCAGGTCGCTGAAGAAGTCGGTGCAGTTGTTGGAGGACACGCCGTCGGTGCCCAGGCACACGTTGACCCCCGCCTTCTTCATGGCGGGCACCGGGGCGATGCCGCTGCCCAGCTTCAGGTTGGAGATGGGGTTGTGGATGGCGGAGATCCCCTTCTCGGCCATAATGGCCCAGTCCTCCGGGGTGGTCCACACGCAGTGGGCGGCAATGGCCCGGGTGTCCCACACGCCGTACTCGTCCAGGGTCTGGATGGGGGTCTTGCCGTGGCGGGCGATGCAGGCCTCATGCTCGGCGCGGGTCTCGGAGATGTGGACGTGCATCCCCAGGCCGTGCTCCCGGGCATAGCCGGCCATCCACTGCCACAGCTCCTTATGGGAGGTGTACTCCCCGTGGATGGAGGCGTCGATGCGGATCTGGCCGTCGTTGTAGTTGTGCCATTTTTCGGTCAGCTCCCGCTGGGCCACACAGTCGCCGTGGGTGGCGGGATCGAAGGTGTCCCCGAAGAGCACGCCGCCGCAGCACAGGTTGGCGCTGATACCGGCGGAGGCAGCCTCCTGGGCGATGATGTCGGTGTGCATATACATATCGGCAATGGTGGTGACGCCGGAGGCGATCATCTCCGCCAGACCCAGGGCGGTGCAGGACCGGACGGCCCGGTCGTCCCAGCGGGCCTCCACCGGGAAGATGTAGTTGTTCAGCCAGTCCTGCAGGTTGTTGCCGTCGCCGTAGCCCCGCATGGCGGTCATAGGCACATGGGTGTGGGCGTTGACAAAGCCGGGCATGAGCACGTTGCCCTTGCCGTCGATCTCCTGGTCAAAGGTCCCCTGAGGGCGGACGGTGCCCACGGAGACGATCCTGGTCCCCTCCACCGCCACATAGGCGCCGGGCAGGACGGTGCCCGCCTCGTCCATCAGCACGGCGGTGCAGTTGTGAATGAGAATGGACATAAACTGTTGATCTCCTTTGTTTGTGATACAGAAGAAAGCCCCGTCTTACCCGATCTGCTTCAGGCAGGCCAGTACCAGCCGGGAGAACTTGTCCTTGCAGGCCTCGGCAGCCTCCAGCACCTCCTCCTCGGAGAGGGGCTGATCCAGGATGCCGGCGGCCATGTTGGACAGGAGGGTGAAGCCCAGCACCTGCATCCCGCAGTGGCCGGCCACGATGACCTCGGGGGCGGTGGACATACCCACCGCGTCGGCCCCGGCGATGCGGGCGAAGCGCACCTCGGCGGGGGTCTCGTACTGAGGGCCGGGGAAGTACATATACACGCCTTCCTTCAGCGCAATGCCCAGCTCCCCGGCGGCCTTCCGGGCCACATCCTGGAGGGCGGGGGTGTACAGGTGGGAGGCGTCGGGGAAGCGGACGCCGAACTGGGGCAGGTTCTCGCCCCGCAGGGGGGACTCCATGAAGATCTTGATCTGGTCGGTGATGAGCATCAGGTCGCCCGCCTTCCAGCTGGTGTTGACGCAGCCGGCGGCGTTGGTGACAATGAGGGTGTCGCAGCCCAGCAGCTTGAGCACCCGGACGGCGTAGGCCACCTCCTCATAGGAGTAGCCTTCATAGTGGTGCATCCGGCCCTGCATGACGGCCACGCTCTGGCCCTCCAGGGTGCCGAACACCAGGCGGCCCTTGTGGCCGGGGGCGGTGGAGGCCTTGAAGTGGGGGATCTCCCCGTAGGGCACGGCCACGGCGTTCTCCACAATATCCCCCATGTAGCCCAGGCCGGAGCCCAGGATCATGGCCACCTTGGGGGCAAAGGTGCCGATCTTGCTGCGGATGTAGTCGGCGCTCTCCTGATACTGCGCAAAGGTATAGTGCATAACAGATCCTCCTTAACAGCGGATGAAAGTAAAAGTTTTCGGTCCTATGAAAGGTTAATCTATGCAATTATACACCTTGTAATAGGAAAAAGCAATGAGGATTGCAGAACGGCGTGAGGAACAAAAGTTCCAGAACTCCCCTCTTGACTGGTACGTTTGTTCGATATATAATGGGGCCAAAGGGGGGAGTACGGTGGATCTGATGGACAAGCTGACCATTCTGGCGGACGCGGCCAAGTACGACGCCGCCTGCACCTCCAGCGGGGTGGACCGGCGGGGGGGCAAAGGCATGGGGAGCACCATGGCCGCCGGGTGCTGCCACTCCTTCTCTGCCGACGGCCGGTGTATCTCCCTTTTGAAGGTACTGTACACCAACCGCTGTATCTACGACTGCGCCTACTGCGTCAACCGCCGGTCCAACGACCTGCCCCGTGCGGCCTTCACTCCAAGGGAGCTGGCGGAGCTGACCATGGGCTTCTACCGGCGCAACTATATTGAGGGCCTGTTTCTCTCCTCCGCGGTGTGGGTCAGCCCCGACCGTACCACCGAGGAGATGATATCTGCCCTCACCCTGCTGAGGCAGGAGTACGGCTTTCATGGCTATATCCATGCCAAGGCCATCCCCGGGGCCGACCCGGCCCTGACCCGGCGGCTGGGGCAGCTGGCCGACCGGCTTTCGGTGAATATCGAGCTGCCCAGCGAGGACAGCCTCCATAAATTGTGCCCCGACAAGGAGAAAAAAGCCATTCTGGCTCCCATGGCCCAGATCCGGGACGGCATCACTCAGGCCAAGGGGGAGCTGGTGAAGTATAAGCACGCCCCCCGGTTTGCCCCGGCGGGCCAGTCCACCCAGATGATCATTGGGGCCACGCCCGAGAGTGACAAGCACATTTTGACCCTGACCCAGGCCTTATATGACCAGTACAAGCTGAAACGGGTGTTTTTCTCCGCCTATATGCCTGTGTCTGACAGCTCCCTCCTCCCTGCCCGGCAGGACTTCAAGCCCCCCCTGCTGCGGGAGCACCGGCTGTATCAGGCCGACTGGCTGCTGCGGTTCTATCACTTCCGGGCGGAGGAGCTGCTGGACGAGGCCCACCCCAATTTCGACACCCGGGTGGACCCCAAGTGCGCCTGGGCCCTGGGGCACATGGAGCAGTTCCCGGTGGAGGTGAACCGGGCCGACTATGAGACCCTGCTGCGGGTGCCCGGCATCGGGGTGGTGTCCGCCAAACGGATTCTCACCGCCCGGCGGGTGGGGCCCCTCACCTTCTCGGGCCTGAAAACCCTGGGGGTGGTGCTGAAACGGGCCCAGTATTTCATCACCTGCTCGGGAAAGATGCTGGAGGGGTTAAGGGTGAACCCAGACGGGGTGCTCCGCCACCTGGTGGCTCTGGAGAAGCCCGCCCTGGCGGGAAAAGAACCGGAGCAGTTGTCGTTGTTTTGAAGGTTAAGCCCTTTTGAAAGGAGGTCCCCATGGACTGGCCCAGGTTTTCCTATTCTTATGACGGCAGCTTTGCCGGGTTCCTTACCTGTGTGTTTATGGCCTACGCCAACAAGGAGGAGCCCGCCTGCTTCCTCACCTACGGGGACGGCCGGGTGACTCTGTGGCCCCAGCGGACGGTGGACACCGACGACCAGAAGGCCCGGCGGGTGTACCGCTCTCTGGACCGGAGCATGGGCCAGCAGGGCCGCCGTCTGGTGACCTACGGCTTTCTCACCTGCCTGGAGGAGCGGGAACTGGCTCTGTGGGATTTCCTCCGGCTGGGCTATGAGCGGGGGCCGTCGGTGGTGCGGGATCTCACCGATCCCCGGGTGGCTGTCCTGGGCAAGGCGGTCCAGCACCTGACCCATGAGGCTCACCTGCTCAAGGGCTTTACCCGCTTCTCCGACCAGGACGGGGCCCTGGTGGGAGAGATCGAGCCCAAAAACCGGGTGCTCCCCCTGCTGCGGCCCCACTTTGCCGCCCGCCACCCCGGGGAGACCCTGGTGCTCTACGACCGCACCCACCGGGAGGCCCTGTTCTGCCAGAAGGGGAAGTGGGCCATTGTGCCTCTGGACCGGTTCGACCTGGCCCCGCCCGGGGCAGGTGAATTGGATTACCGGGCTCTGTGGCGGCGGTTTTACGACACCATCGCCATTGAGGGCCGCTATAACCCCAAATGCCGCATGACCCAGATGCCCAAGCGGTACTGGGGTACCATGACCGAGTTTCAGCGGGAGGAATCCCCTGCCCCCGGCGCCATGGAACAAATTTGAAGGACGCGCTGCAATTTTGCAGCGCGTCCGACCTTTTCCCGGGAAATCAGGCAGGAATGGATTCTTCCGGAGACGAATTTCCTTGACAGAAGGAGCGGACAGCCTTAAAATAGATTCGGTGCATTTTTTGAAGGGCAAGGGGTACGCTCTTCAAATTTTTGTGCGGGTCGGACAAATTCGTGCCCGCCGCCCACATGGGAATTGAACAAAACGATTGAAACAAAAATCAAAACAGATGGAGGTGTAAACCCGGCTCATGTTGCCTGTCATATTAG
>PPYE01276116.1_pt1 | contig 19354 bp, 15 predicted proteins | sample 1559881 | NCBI WGS metagenome assembly PPYE01 (sample SAMN08240022, study PRJNA423297) | Human gut metagenome, whole genome shotgun sequencing project. | reverse complement strand
TTACAGGGGACGCGGGAACAGGTAAGAATGACTGTAGTGCAACGTGTTTTGCAAAATCTGAGCTCTCTTTCAGCTATTTCACAGGAATAATTTCCGATGATGGGTGTTATCCACAATGGACGTTTGAAAGCAACGAAAGGGGCAGGCGACAATGGAAGCGATGACACTCACCAAGGAACGCGCGGAACTCAAGAAGATGGTCTCCGCCGCACAGCCTGGTACCGCTCGTATGAGGGAGCTCACTCCGGCTCAACGTCGTGCGGTGATGTTCGCGCAGCAGCAGGTAATTCGTGCCCGTGCGGCCAAGAGGGCCAAGGATGAACGCCAAGCGGCGTTGACCCGCATGTGGCAGGAAGAAGATGCCGACAAGGTGCGCATGCATGCTGCGCCTCATGTGGCGGAAATCGTCGCCGAGACCAAGGAGGTCTCCCTGCGGGAGGCGATCGGGCACGTGTTGCGCGATCTGCGCACCCGTGACCATAAGACGCTACGGGAGGTCAGTGAGAAGGCCGGCGTCTCGCTCGGATACCTGTCCGAGGTCGAACGCGGGCAGAAGGAGGCCAGCTCGGAGCTGCTCACCTCCATTGCGCAGTCGCTCGGCCTGAGTAGCGCGCAGATGCTGCGCATGGTCGCCGACTATCTCGACTCCGTAGGAGCGTAGGAGGCTTTGCCCTCCCGCGGCGTGGAGGGAATCTCCGTATATTGGGCGCCCGGTGATGCCGGGCGCCTTTTCGTATGTGGTCCGGACTGTGTACACTTGGGCGCGTGCAGGAACGCGAATTTTGGCAGTTGCTTGAAGAGGTGTTCGGGCGGAGCTATGGCCGATCGCTGGCCCATGACCAGAGCCTGACCGAATTGCATGGCATGACGGTGGTTGAGGCACTGGATGCGGGGGAGGAGCCTCGCGTAATCTGGAATGTGCTGTGTGATCAGATGAACGTCCCCGATTCCAAACGTTGGGGCAGGGATCACAATGCGCCTCCCATGCCCGTTCGTTGAGTGTGACGTTCGGAAACGACGATTCGAACAGATGTTCGTACGATGGGGTATAGTTATCCACAGATGTTCGACAAGGCCCGGCTGGGGCATTGGGCAGGGATACGGTAGAAACCGTGTCATGCCAATGCTTTGCGGCCTACCGGCGTGTCGGAATATGCGTCCTTCGACCACCATGGTCGTTCGGGCTTGCATGAAAGAACCGTCGGACTTTACGGTGAATGGAAAGATTCGCCATTGTTCTTGGAAGAAGGAGTAGCCATGGCACAGACGAATGCAGCGACGAAAGGCGCCGTGCAGAACCAAGCCGCCAACGGCATTGACCCCCGTCGCCAGGCCGCGCTGGAAACGGCGTTGGCGCAGGTCGAGAAAAACTTCGGTAAAGGATCGGCCATGCGTCTGGGGGACCGCCCGGAGCAGGACGTCGAGGTCATTCCGACCGGTTCGTTGGCTCTTGATATGGCATTGGGCATCGGAGGTCTGCCGAAGGGTCGCATTGTCGAGATTTACGGCCCGGAATCCTCCGGCAAGACCACGCTCGCGTTGCATGTCGTGGCCAATGCGCAGAAGAAGGGCGGCGTCGCTGCGTTCATCGATGCCGAGCATGCACTTGATCCGGTGTATGCCCGCAAGCTGGGTGTCGATACCGATTCGCTGATCGTGTCCCAGCCCGACAATGGTGAGCAGGCGTTGGAAATCGCCGATATGCTGATTCGTTCCGGCGCACTTGACGTCATCGTCATCGATTCCGTGGCCGCGTTGGTGCCGAAGGCCGAAATCGAAGGTGAAATGGGCGTGCTCTACGGCGAGGGTATCTCCAAGGAAGGTTCCGTGCTCGACATGGCCTTGCAAGTCAATGTCGTCAAAAAATCCGGCTCCTGGTTCACCTACGATGGTGACCAGCTTGGTCAGGGCCGTGAAAACGTACGTCAGTTCCTTAAGGACAATCCTGGGGTCACCGAAGAAATCGAAAATCGGGTAAAGGCTGCGTTTGGACTGATTGAACCGACTGATCAGTTCGCTGAAGACGGCGATGGGAATGAGACTGCGGCAAGCGAAAGCGGCAAAGGCGAGTCGAAGACGGCAAAGGGCGCCAAACCGGCATCGACCAAGGCCTGATGCATGATCAGCGCTGAATCATTTCTGAAAGAACGGGATCTTCGGCCGACTCAGGTCGTGTGTGAGGATCCCTCTTCGCATCGGGAGCCGCACGCTGACGAATATGGGCGTTCCTGGAATCGGCGCGACTCGCCGGTGGAACGCCGACGCGCGACCATGCGCGTGTCGCGTCGGCATGTCGATGGACAAAGGTCAGACACGCCGCGAGACCCGTCTGACCTTGATGCGTGTCGTGAGGCCGCGTTGCGCCTGCTGGATGCGGCTCCTCGATCATCAGGGGCTCTGCGGGAACGACTTTTGGGCAAGGGCTATTTGCCCGATGTGGTTGATGATGTCATCGAACGGCTGACTCGAGTGCGGCTTATCGATGATGAGGCCTATGCACAGTCCGCGGTGCGCTATTGCGCCGCCCGTCTTATGGGGCGCAGGGGAGCGGTGACGGAACTGACCCGCAAAGGCGTCGATCGTGTGTTGGCTCAACGAGTGTGTGCCGAAGCCGATTCGCGAGGCGTATTCGATGATGCCGCATGGGAGTTGGGCCGTCGTACCGCACGTAAGACTGCCGGGATGGATCTTGAAGTGCGAAGGCGCCGCCTGTGGAGTGCTGGGGGGCGCAAGGGGCACAACCCCGAAATCCTGCGGGAAATTGCACAGGAACTGTTCGTGGAAGAAAGGGATTGAGACCTCTTATACCCCGGGTTCTGTCGTGCCGTAAGGCACGGATGACCATCCATCTCGACCTGACGTTGCCGTCAGGCTCTAGCAGCCTACCCGAAGGCATTGGGCGAGCAGCCCTCAAACGCCTTCTGCTTGGCCTTGCTCCCGATGAGGCTTGCCATGCGACCGACTGTTGCCAGCGGTCCGGTGGTCTCTTACGCCACCGTTTCACCCTTACCGGTCCGAAGACCGGCGGTCTGTTCTCTGTTGCGCTATCTCTCAGGTCGCCCTGGGCGGACGTTATCCGCCATCGTGCTCTGTGGAGCCCGGAAGTTCCTCAATCATCTTCATGATCGCGGTCATCAAGAGGTCTCAAACGCACCATGATAGCAATAGGTATGACGAAAAAGGAAATCAGAAAAATATCGGTTTTCTTGTAGTGGTATTCCGTGAAATCCGTACGATTGCGGCTACAATAAAACTACCCAAGCGGCGGAGCAGCCGTTTGGTCCACATATAGCGGGTAACACCGCTTGAGTCTAGGGAGGTCCACATGGAAATCGTCGTTACCGGACGTCATACGCAGATCAAGCAAAGGTTCCGTGACGTTGTCGAAAGCAAGATGAATCGTGTGACCGCTATCGCTCCGGATGCGCAGCGCGTGCAGATCGTACTGTCGCATGAGGGCAATCCGCGTCAGGCCGACACCGCCAAGCGCGTGGAAATCACCGTCATCGCGGGCCGTACCGTAGTGCGTGCCGAAGCTTCCAGCGCCGACGAATTCAGCGCACTGGATATGGCTCTTGACAAGCTGACCCTGCGCCTGCGCCGCACCCGCGATCGCCGCAAGGATCATCGCCGTGGCTACACCAACCCGGTCCCGGTCGACATGGGCGTGGTTGAGCCGGAACCGACTGTGGAACCGGTCGAGGAACCGAACAACAGCCCGGCCGATGCCGTGGCTACGGATCTCGGCCCTGGTGAATCCGTTGAAGTCCAAGTTGGCGATACTCCCATCGTCATCCGTCGCAAGCTGCATGTCGCCGAGCCAATGACCATCGACGAGGCGCTGTACGAGATGGAACTGATCGGGCATGACTTCTTCCTGTTCGTAAACAAGGAGACAGGTCGTCCGTCCGTCGTCTATCATCGTCACGGCTGGAGCTACGGCGTCTTCGAGATCGATACTCCGGAGAATGTCAAGAAGTGATTTTCGGCATTTGGTGACGGCAATCGCCGAAACCGATCATTGAAGGGATTCGCACTTATCGTGCGGATCCCTTTTTTGCATGCCGGAACGCAACACGCGGAAAAATACCGTAAAATGGACGATGTTTTTCCGAAAACGGTGCGGCAAGACTAATCTCGCCTAAGGAAACACGCATACACCAAGGGAGTGATTGTGGTAGATATCGTTGACAAAGCCCTGCGTATGGGCGAAGGCCGACAGATCAAGAAACTTGAGAACGTCGCCAAGGCGACCAATGCGCTGGAAGACGAGATTGCGGCCCTCAATGACGAGGAGCTCAAAGGCCAGACCGCCAAGTTCAAGGAACGCATCGACAACGGCGAATCCCTCGATAAGATCATGCCGGAAGCCTTCGCTACCGTTCGTGAGGCGTCCAAGCGTACGCTCGGACTGCGCCACTTCGATGTGCAGCTGATGGGCGGCGCCGCCCTGCACTGGGGCAATATCGCCGAAATGAAGACCGGTGAAGGCAAGACCCTTGTCGCCACATTGCCGGCATATCTGAACGCGTTGGAAGGCAAGGGCGTTCACGTCGTCACCGTCAACGACTATCTGGCCAGCTATCAGGCCGAGCTGATGGGTCGTGTCTATCGATTCCTCGGCATGAGCACCGGTTGCATCATCACCGATCAGAAGCCGCCGGAGCGTCGCAAGCAGTACAACGCCGACATCACCTATGGCACCAACAACGAATTCGGCTTCGATTACCTTCGCGACAACATGTCCTGGGAAAAATCCGACCTGGTGCAGCGCGGACATCACTTCGCCATCGTCGACGAGGTCGACTCCATCCTCATCGACGAAGCCCGTACCCCGTTGATTATCTCCGGACCTGCCGAAGGCGACGTGACTCGTTGGTACCGCCAGTTCGCGCGCCTGGTCCCGAAGCTCACCCGCGACGAGGACTACGATGTCGATGAGAAGAAGAAGGTCGTCGGCATTCTCGATCCGGGCATCACCAAGGTCGAGGACTATCTTGGCATCGACAATCTGTACGAGCCGAACAACACCGCCCTGATCGGCTATCTGAACAACGCCATCAAGGCCAAGGAGCTGTTCCTGCGTGACCGCGACTACGTCGTGACCGGAGGCGAGGTGCTCATCGTCGACGAGCACACCGGTCGTATCCTGCCGGGACGTCGCTACAACGAAGGCCTGCATCAGGCCATCGAGGCCAAGGAAGGCGTGGAGGTCAAGGCCGAAAACCAGACCTTCGCCACCATCACCCTGCAGAACTACTTCCGCATGTACGACAAACTGTCGGGCATGACCGGTACCGCAGAGACCGAGGCCGCCGAATTCATGGGCACCTACAAGCTCGGCGTACTTCCGATTCCGACCAACAAGCCGATGATCCGCGAGGATCAGGACGATCTGATTTTCCGCACCAAGAAGGAAAAGCTCGCCGCCATCGTGCGTGATGTCGCCAAGCGTCACAAGAAGGGCCAGCCGGTCCTGCTGGGCACCGCTTCCGTGGAATCCTCCGAAATCGTCTCCTCACTGCTTGACGTGGCCAAGATTCCGCATCAGGTCCTGAATGCGAAGCAGCACGACAAGGAAGCCGCCGTCGTGGCCGTCGCAGGCCGTAAGGGCGCCGTCACCGTGGCCACCAACATGGCCGGCCGTGGTACCGACATCATGCTCGGCGGCAATGTCGAATTCCTTGCCGACGCCAAGCTCAAGTCCGAGGGCTACTCGCCGGACGACACTCCGGACGAATACGAGAAGCGTTGGCCGGGCACCTTGGCTGAAATCAAGGAGCAGGTCAAGGACGAGCATGAGGAGGTCGTCGACCTCGGTGGCCTGTACGTACTGGGCACCGAACGTCACGAATCCCGCCGAATCGACAATCAGCTGCGTGGCCGTTCCGGCCGTCAGGGTGATCCGGGCGAATCCCGCTTCTATCTGTCGCTCGAAGACGATCTGATGCGCCTGTTCAACACCCAGCTCGTGGCTCGCGTCATGGCCAAGGGTATGCCGGAAGGCGAGCCGATCGAGGCCAAGAGCGTGTCCAAGGGTGTGCGTACCGCGCAGAAGGCCGTGGAATCACGTAACTTCGAAATCCGTAAGAACGTGCTGAAGTACGACGACGTGATGAACAAACAGCGTACCGTGATCTACGCCGAACGTCAGGCGGTGCTCAAGGGCGAGGATATCCATGACGATATCCTGCGTTTCATTGAAGATACCGTGACGAGTTACATCAAGGGCGCCAACAAGGGCTCCGATAAGCCGAAGGACTGGGATTGGGAAGGCCTGTTCAAGGCACTCGCCTCCGTATATCCAATTGCGGTGGACCAGGACGCCGCGAAGGATGCCGTCTCCAAGCTCAAGGGAGACAAGGCCGTCGAGGCAGTCAAGGACCTCATCGTCGCCGACGCCAAGGACCAGTATCTCGACTTCGAAGAGAAGCTCGGCGAAGAGGGCCTGCGCCAACTCGAACGTCGTGTGGTGCTTGCCGTGCTCGACCGCAAGTGGCGTGAGCACCTCTACGAGATGGACTACCTCAAGGACGGCATCGGTCTGCGTGGCATGGGCCAGCGCGACCCGCTGGTCGAATACCAGCGCGAAGGCTACCAGATGTACAACTCCATGATCGAGGCCATCAAGGAGGAATCCATCCAGCTGCTGTTCCACGTGGATATCGAACGTGTGGCCGTCACCGAGGACACTGAAACCGAATCCGATGAGGACGAGGCCGTGAACGCAGCCGAAGCCGTGATGGGGCTTGAAGGCGAGGCAGAGCCCACCGGACAGTCCGCTCCCGCTGAGCCGGAGACCGATGACGAAGCCGAAAAGGCCGCCATTGACGAGCTTGCTGAAGAGCATAAGGCCGAGCCGGGCATCGTCGGCATGCAGCCGATTAGCCACGCCGAAGGCAAGGTTCCGGCCAACAAGCGTCCGAAGAGTGAGGAATTGCGCTCACCATGGGCCGATGGCCGTACCTTCCCGGGAACCGGTAAGAACGCCCAGTGCCCGTGCGGTTCCGGTCGCAAGTACAAGATGTGCCACGGCCAGAACGAGCAGTGACGGAAGGCGCATCTCGAACGGGCATCACAATGCCTTGGATAGACAGGTCTCGCTGACCTAACGGAGCTCCCATTGGTATGAGTCGTCAGCTTTACGTCTGGCACTCGCACCCGTGGGAGCTCTTGCCTTGTTCGTGATATGGACGAGGGGTGGTGTGGAAATCTGGAATCGATAGAATTGGCGGCGTTACGTATACATCGCTGGCGCGCCGAAACGCCAAGGAGGGCATCATGGCCGAAATCACATGGAAGTCGATCCTCACCAAGCTGGTCGGAGGGGACCACTTAAGCGCGGAGGAGTCCGAGTGGTTCGTTGATGACCTGATGAATGGCAACGCCGATCCGGCCGCAGTGGGTGCGGTACTCGCCACCCAGCAGCAACTGGGCCTGACCACGGACGAGGTGCGCGGTGCGGCCAAGGCCATGGTCGACCATGCCATCCCACTGAACATTGACGGCGAAACCACCGATATCGTCGGTACCGGCGGTGACGGAGCCGCCACCGTGAATCTGTCCTCCATGGGCGCCGTGGTGGCTGCGGCCTCCGGTGTGAAGGTCGTCAAGCATGGTAACCGTGCCGCCTCCTCGAAGTGCGGCACCGCCGACTGTTTCGAAGCGTTGGGGCTGCCGCTTGACCTGACTCCTGAGCAGGTTGCTGAAGTCGGTAACGAATGCGGCATCGCATTCGCGTTCGCACGCACCTTCCATCCAGCCATGCGTTTCGTAGGCCCCGTGCGCGCCGTTCTGGGGGTGCCCTGTGTATTCAACGTGCTCGGCCCGCTGACCAATCCGGCGTCCCCGAAGCATATGGCCGTCGGTTGTGCCAATCGTGCGATGAGCCCGGTCATGGCCGCCGTCTATGCGGCCAACGGGCAAACCGGCATGGTCTACACCTCCAGCGAAGGCCTTGACGAGATGGCTCCGACCGGTCCGGTATCCGTTTGGGAATTCAAGGATGGCGAGGTTACCGAGACCGAATTCGACCCGACCGTGGAACTCGGTCTCGCCAAGGTGACCGTCGAGGATCTCAAGGGCGGTGAGCCGGCACTGAACGCCCAGCTCGCCTGCGACTTCTTCGCCGGTAAGGATGTGCCGTTCCGCACCACCGCACTGTTGAACGCGGCATCCGCCATCGTGGCCGACGGTCATCTGGTGCCGGCTGACGCCAATCTGACCGAACGCTTCAAGGTGGCTTACGCCATCGCCGAGGAGACGGTCGATTCCGGCAATGCCACGGCCCTGCTCGACAAGTGGATTACCGCCGCTCAGGCAATGAAGGCCTGAACCTGCCAGTACGCCGGGAATGCTCGCAATCAAGAGCCTTAAAATTGCCTCTTTGAGGTCTTTGGTTGCGAGTAGTAGCCCGTTGTTCGCAGTTGGAAGCCTGAAGATGGCCGGTTAGTGGCTGTTGGTTGCGAGTAATGACCCGTTACTCGCAACCAACAGCCACTAACTGCATGTACCTATACGCGTGCACCATCGTCAAAGGGGTCAGTGCGCGTCTGCGCATGGCCCTTGTGTTGCGCAATCAGGCCTGCGGCGCCGACCAGCGCGCACACGCCGAAGATCGATCCCAGAATCGCGGCCAATGCCGGCACGAATACCGAGAGGATGATGCCGGCCACGCCGACGACCAGCAATGCCCAGAACACCAGCTTCGATGGTTTGACGTGACCGATCTTCGGGTTCGGCGGCACGAAATCATCGCCATAACGGTCCATGACATTATCTGTGTCAAGCCAGCTTGAGCCGGTGAAATCACGAGGTCCACGGCCTTGCGGGATATCGTCGGTGAACGTGCCGTGATCGAGGTCGTTGATCGATAGCAACGCCTCCTTCTCGCGGCGTTGCGCATGCTTCTCGAAGCGTTTGGCGTTGCGTGACTGCTCCACGGCCTTCAGATCGTCGGCGTGGGATTGGGTGAATTCGGCCCAGGCGGCGTCAAGGTCATCGGCGCCATCATTCGACGTGGCGTTTGGGTGTTCTTCGTCGGCATTGCTATTGTTGAGGTCAGTCATACCTATAACTCTAATCAAGCGGAGGCCAATCCGCTGGGAGGATCGTGAAGAATGCTCTACTGGTTTTTCGTGAAAGGCCTGGGACCGATCGCCATCCATCGCTTGGGGCCGACCGCCAAAGGGCTTGAGCATATTCCGCACGAGGGCGGCGCCATCATTGCGGCCAACCATCTTGCCGTCATCGACGACGCACTGCTGCCGTTGACCAGCCCACGCATGATTCACTTCATGGGTAAGGCCGAGTACTTCGAGGGCAAAGGCATCAAGGGCCGGTTCAAGAAGTGGTGGTTCACCTCCGTCGGCGTGTTCCCGGTGGATCGTTCCGGCGGTTCCAAGTCGCTCGGCGCGTTGAATCATGCCCGTGAGATTCTCGAGGACGGACACCTGTTCGGCATCCATATCGAGGGCACACGCAGCCCCGATGGACGACTGTACAAGGGGCACACCGGTGCCGCACGCCTGGCATATGAGACCGGCTGTCCGATCATCCCGACGGCCATCATCGGTTCACGTGAGTTGCAGGTGCCCGGCCAGGTCATTCCGGGCAAGGGCAAGACCGCGGTGATTTACGGCAAGCCGATCGAAGTCGAAAAGAAGCCGGCGGGCCAGATCACTCATGACGATCTGCGTTCCTTGACCGATCGCGTGACCATGGAGATCCAGAAGATGAGCGGTCAGGAATACGTGGATGAGTACGCGCAGAAGATCAAGGAGCAACTCAAAGCCAAGGAAGAGGCCTGATTCCTTCCGGGTTCCCGCAGGTGGGAACCCGGAAGATGACTTAGAACAGGGATGAGTACATTTTCAGGGTGACGGTGGTCGGCGTGCCGTCCTCCTGGCGCAAACGAACCTCAGTGCCGCCGACCGGATCCTGTGAGGCCACTTTCTTGTCCTGGCTGGAATCCAAGGTCAACTGCGAACTGATTTTCACGCTGAAGCCCAGCTTTTCCAGCGCGCTTTTTGCTTCGGATGCCTTTTGGCCCACATAATTCGGCAGGGTCACCGTTTCCGGACCCTTCGAAACGACCACATCCACCTCATCTCCCCAATGCAGGGCGTCACCGGACTTGGCGGAAGCTGAAATCACTTGCCCTTGGGGAATCTTGTCATCGAACTGTTCAGTCCAGTTCGCAGTGAGCTTGAGCTCATCCAGTGCCTGTTGCGCCTCATCCTGCGTCTTGCCGACGATATCCGGCATGGTCACGGGCTTCGGACCCTGTGAGAGCGTAACCGAAATCTTCGTGTTATGAGGCAACGTCGCGCCCGGATCGACGCTGATGTTCAGCAATGCGCCTTGCGGCACGTCCATCGAATAATCGTCGTCGGAGGCGGCGGTTTGTTCGATGTCATCGAAGCCGGCCTTTTTTAGCGCATTGATCGGATCTTTGCCGTTCGCACTGGTCGCATCGAGAATATCGGCGGGCACGGTCGCCTGCTTCACTCCTTGGGAAATCACGATTTTCACCTTCTGACCGTTCCTCTTGCTGACATGGTCGAGCACGTTCGCCGGATCGGTGGAGATGATGTTGCCTTTGGCGATGGTGTCGTCATAGGCTTTGCTGGTCGAGTATGGAATGTTGGCGACCTTCAGCAGCCGTTCGTATTCGCTCCATGAAGTATTGGTGATGCGGCAAGTCTGTCCGGTTGCGCATTGGATCCCCGTGGGGGTCGGCATGGTCCAGTAGCTACCGGGACCACGATAATACCACCATGCCCAACCGCCGCCGATTCCGCCGATTACCAGCAGCGCCGCGACTGCGGCTGCGATGAGCGGTCCATGCGATTTGTTGCGTTGCTCCTTGACCTCGCCATTCTCGCTTGGTGTCAGCTGCCCGGTGAAAGACGGCGCGGCACCGCCGTTGCCCGTACCTGTTCCGATTACCTGCGTGGCGTCGGGTGTCCGCCGTGGAGCGTTCTCCTGCAGGAACGCCAGTGATGGTGGCAGTTGCGTGGTGGCGTCCGGCGACATGACGGTGGTCTTCGTCGGAGGTGCTGGTGGTTCGGGAATCGGCGAAATCATGGGCGCAGTGGCGTCATCGGGGCCAGTCACGTCGTTGGAAGGGGGTAAACGATATTGCCAATCCTCAATCGACAGTTTGGACTGCAGTCGTTGCAGCTCTTGCAACGCCACGGAGGCGTCGGCAGGGCGCGCATCGACGGATCGGGCGGCGATATGCGCTATGAACGCGGCCACATCCGCATTGATGCCGGGGCACTTTGTGGACACGGACGGTACATCCTCATGCACATGCTTGAATACGAGCGTCACCGGATTATCCGCAGTGAACGGCACCTCTCCGGTCAACATTTCCCATGCCATGATGCCTACGGAATACAGATCGCCTTGAGGGGTGGCCTGATTGTTTTCAATCATTTCCGGTGCCAGATAGGCCGCCGTACCAAGCAGCATCCCCGTCGAAGACAACGTGGCCTGCGAGGCGGCCTTCGCCAGACCGAAATCGGTGATCTGCACATGCCCGCGATCGTTGAGCAGGATATTCTCCGGCTTGATGTCACGATGCACCACGCCGGCACGGTGGGCCGAGGCAAGGCCATCCAGTGTTTCGCCCACGACGCGTAGTGTCTCGCGTACGCTGAACGTGCCCTGCTGGTTCATTTCGTACCGTAGGTTCACGCCATGCACATACTCCATGACGAGATAGTCCAGACCATTGAATTCGCCGGTATCATACACCTGTACGATATGAGGGTTGGCGATGGCGGCCGCCGACTTGGCCTCGCGGTGGAACCGTTGTACGAACTGATCGCGATGGGGGCGCAACGAGAACATGGGGGAGTGTTGCCGCCGCCTCTCCTAGACGACGGTCGGCACGAACCGCGCACAGGCCCTGATCAGCAACTCCTTGCGGTCATCTGGCACGTCCAACGCGTCGATGATGCTTTTCGAGGCGTTCCATAGATTACGAATCCGACCATGGGAACGTTCGATGGCTCCTGTTGACGCAAACAGCGTGATGGCCCGTCTCACCTGTTCCTCGCAGCGGGATGGCGCTTCCCACATGCCGATAAGCTCCGCACGTTCCGGCTCGTCGGCGCCGCTGAGGGCGTCGGCCAGCAATACGGTACGTTTGCCCTCACGAATGTCTCCACCGACAGGCTTGCCGGTGGAGAGACTTGAGCCGATCACGTCCAGCAAATCGTCCGCAAGCTGGAATGCCAGACCCAACGGCAGACCGATCGACATGGCAAGGCCGCGAGCGGCGGAGGCATCCAATCCTGCGGCGAGCATGCCGAATTCCAAAGGGGCGATGGTGGTATAACTGGCGGTCTTCCAACGGAACACGTTCAATGAGGCACGGACCAGTTCCTCGGGATCATCCAGCGGATTCAACTCCACGGCAAGATCCAGCACCTGTCCGATCTCCACCTCGCGATGCATGGTCAGAAACGCGCCGACCACATCATCGGAACGTGACAGGCGACGTGCCGCACGGTTGGCGATATCCACGCTGGATGTTGCGAGCATGTCTCCCAACATGATGCCCAGGCCACGTCCTATCTCATCGCTATGCGTGCCGGAAGCCAGTGCCCGATGCGCGGACGGCCTGCCGCGGCGCAAATCGGAGTCATCAATGATGTCGTCGTGCACCAAGGCAGCGGTCTGGAACACCTCAACCGCACAGGCCAGATCCAACACCGCGTCGAAATCGGCCTCCTTAGCGGCATCGGCGGCGAATGCGCGGAAGGAATCCAGCGTCAGCAACGCGCGCAACCTTTTGCCGCCTTCGCTGGACGTGACCGCCTGACGGGCCACCGCATCGGCGACGTCTTTGCAGGAGGAAGCCACCGCATCGTCGGCATGCGGCGTGACGAAATCCTTCACCAATTCGACAATGCGGGACTCGATCTGTTCCAAATCCGTGGAGCTACTCATACCTTCAGTTATCCACAGCCTTTCGACAAGAGCGAATCTCAATATTCGCAACGCCTGCCACGGAAAAAACCCGTTACGAAACGCCGAAGGGCGCATCCTCCGACCACAGGGGCGGAAAAAGAACGGATGAAGCCGTGCGATACGGCATAGTGCCTTCCAAGGGCCTGTTAGGACCCGAAAACCGAGAACGACCGAGGAGGTTCATGACATGGACGGTGTGAACGATGGCAACGATGGCAGGAAGTGCGGGTATGGGCAGGAACGTGTCCCATGTTCGCGCGCGCAGGAGCCGCGGACATCACAAACGGGCGACGGCGAACGCCCCATGCCATTTTCCGAGCGGGAACTGGACGCCACGGGTCGAATACTTCGTGAACATTGCAGGGAGCAGGGTATGTGTGACGCCATTCGCATGTATTTGCGGGAGCCACTCGATCATTGGATGGAGACGCTACGGTGCGGAGGCGATCTCGGTCGGGCGGACATGGCCGCGCTCGCGGTCGGTATGAGCCGGACCCTGGCCATTCGTGATGCCCTGCTGATCTCGATCATCATCGATGAGGAACGTTGCCCGCGTGAGTTTCTGCTCGACTTCGCTTCACGGCCCATGCTGCCGCGCAATGCGCGTCGTCTGGAGGAGTTGCTCAGCGCATCGTTCCATGATGCCGCCACGCATCCCGATATGGCGCGTTGTGGCCGTGGCATTGGCATGTTGCTCGATATCATCGCGATGGTGCCGGAGTCCTACCATGTGCAGCCGCTGGCGGTAACCGGTTACGTCCTGTGGTGGCTGGGAGACGATCGCGCCATGCCGTGCGCGATGCGCGCCCTCGCGATCGACGAGGGGTGTTCGCTGGCAGCGATAGTCTGCTCGGCCGTGCATCGGCATGTCGGTCCGGCGTGGATCGGTGAAACCATAGGCGACACACCGTGAGCCGGATGAATGGCGCTGAGGGACTTCGCCGATTGGGGAATAATCGTCCTTGGAAGATGGTTTACTCACATAGTTGACGATTTGCCCTTGCCAGAAGTGGGCCCGTGTGGTATATGCTTCCGGCAGGATCATGCAGGAGGATAAGTTTGGCCACTAAGGAAACGACGGCGAGCACTGAACAGGCTGATCTGACCGATAAGACCACCTCCACGAAGAAAGCCCCCTCGCGCAAGGCCTCCACCAAGAAAGCTGCGGCCAAGAAGACCCCGGCCACGAAGACCCCGCGTAAGACTACCGCGAAGAAGAAAGCTCCCGCCAAGAGGCAGGATGAGCCGATCGAGGACGAAGATACCCTTGATGGCGAAGAGGATCAGGTCGATGAGGCCGATCTCGACGATTTCGACGATGATCTCGACGACGTCGACGCGGAAGACGATGAGGCCGATCTCGACGAGGATGAGGAATCCGAGCCTGAAGATGACGAGGATGAGGACGACGAGGAACGCAAGAAGCCTGAGGAGCCCAAGGAAAAGGGCGCTTTCGTCGTGCGAGATGATGATGACGACGACAATCTGACTCCGTCCGGCAACCCGAAGCGTCGTGTAATCGCTGCCGGCGCCACCGCCGATCCGGTCAAGGACTACCTGAAGCAGATCGGACGCGTAAGCCTGCTGAATGCGGAACAGGAAGTCGACCTGTCCGAACGTATCGAAGCTGGCCTGTATGCCCAGCATCTGTTGGACACCGAGGCCAGTCAGATGGATTTCAAGCGTAGGCGTGAGCTCAAGTGGGCGGCGAATGACGGCAAGAAGGCCAAGGACCATCTGCTGGAGGCCAACCTTCGACTGGTGGTGTCGCTTGCCAAGCGTTACACCGGCCGTGGCATGTTGTTCCTCGATCTGATCCAGGAAGGCAACCTGGGCCTGATTCGTGCCGTCGAGAAGTTCGATTGGAAGAAGGGCTTCAAGTTCTCCACCTATGCGACGTGGTGGATCCGTCAGGCCATCACCCGAGCCATGGCCGATCAGGCCCGCACCATACGTGTGCCCGTGCATATGGTCGAGGTCATCAACAAGCTGTCCCGTGTGCAACGTCAGATGCTGCAGGATCTGGGTCGTGAGCCTACGCCGGATGAACTGGCGCGCGAGCTCGATATGCCTGTCGAGAAGGTGCAGGAAGTGCAGAAGTACGGGCGTGAGCCGATTTCGTTGCACACCCCGCTGGGTGAGGATGGCGATTCCGAGTTCGGCGATCTGATTGAGGATACCGACGCCATCGCACCGTCCGATGCGGTCGCCTTCTCGTTGCTGCAGGAGCAGTTCAAGCAGGTGCTCGAAACCCTGTCTCCGCGTGAAGCCGGCGTTATCAAGATGCGTTACGGCTTGGAAGACGGCCAGCCGAAGACATTGGATGATATCGGCCGTGTGTACGGCGTGACCCGTGAACGTATTCGCCAGATCGAATCCAAGACCATGTCGAAGCTGCGCCACCCGTCCCGTTCGCAGACGCTACGCGACTTCCTGGATCAGTGATTCGAACGGAAAAACGTATGGACGAAGTCGGGAAATCCCTGAAAGAAGTGGATTTCCCGACTTCTCTCGTGTAACCGACACAACCGTGGAATGAGGAGTATGGCCAAGGATAATTACGGCGCAGGCAGCCTAACCGTGCTGGAAGGTCTGGACGCGGTGCGCAAGCGTCCGGGCATGTACATCGGCACGACCGACAGCCAGGGTCTGATGCACTGTCTGTGGGAGATCATCGACAACTCCGTCGATGAGGCCCTTGCCGGTGCCTGCAACCATATTGTCGTGACGTTGCATTCCGATGGTTCCGTCGAAGTCGCCGACAACGGCCGTGGCATTCCCGTCGACGTGGAACCGAAAACCAAGCTTACCGGCGTGGAAGTGGTGCTCACCAAGCTTCACGCCGGCGCGAAGTTCGGCAATTCCTCCTATGGCGCTTCCGGCGGTTTGCATGGCGTGGGCTCTTCGGTGGTCAACGCTTTGAGCTCCCGACTTGACGTCGAAGTGGATCGTGACGGCAAAACGCATCACATGTCGTTCCACCAGGGACATCCCGGTGTGTACGCCGATGCGGATCCGGAGCATCCGTCTCCCGATTCGCCGTTCAAACGCACGCGCAAGAGCCGTCCGACCGAGTTGGAGATCATCGGCAAGGTCAGTTCGAAGACCACCGGTACCCGTATCCGATATTGGGCCGATCCGGAAATCTTCAATGACACCGCCGAATTCAGTTATGAGCAGCTTATCGACCGTGTACGTCAGACCAGTTTTCTGGTACCGGGACTGAAAATCACCGTCATTGACGAGAATATTCCCGAGACCGGTGACGAATCCATCGACGAAATGCGGGAGATCGACGTACCGGCGGACGGAACGTCGGATGCCGTGGTGGACGCTACGGACGAGGTGGACGATACGGATAATATCGGATCGGCGACCGAAGGCTTCGATGAGGTAGCGGTAGACAATGCCGACGAAGTCGAGAGCCCAGAGAACGCTACCGGTGATGAGCAACCGGAGCAACCGTCGCAACCGGCGCGACAGCGCTACGGTCACGCGCGTGTCGAGGAATTCTGCCACAACGGTGGGGTGAAGGACTTCGTCGACTTCCTCTCCAAAGGTGAGGCAGTCTCCGACATTTGGCGCATCACCGGTGACGACACTTATGTCGAGGAGACCCAAGCCGTAGGCGAAGGCGGCGAACTGCACGCGCAGAAGGTCACCCGCGACTGTGCCGTCGATATCGCCATGCGTTGGACCAACGGTTACGACACCACCATGCGCAGCTTCGTGAACGTGGTCGAAACTCCAGGCGGCGGTATGCACGTGGATGGTTTCCTGCAAGGCATCACCAAACAGATCCGCAAGGCCGTGGAGGACAACGCGCGCAAACTCAAGGTGAATCTCAAGGATTCCAACATGAAGGTCGAGCGCGACGACATCATGGCCGGCCTCGTGGCCGTGGTGACCGTACGCATCGCCGAACCCCAGTTCCAGGGGCAGACCAAGGATGTGCTGGGTACCGCGCAGGTCAAACCGATCGTCACCCGCATGACCGACAGGCAGTTCGGCGAGATGATCACCGGTTCCAAGCGCGGCTACAAGGAGCAATCCGGCCGCGTACTTGAAAAGATCGTCGGTGAGATGCACGCCCGCATTCAGGCGCGTAAGACCAAAGAGGTCACCCGCCGTAAGAATGCGCTCGAATCCGCTTCCATGCCGCCGAAACTGTCTGATTGCCAACCGGGCAACGATGATGTGGCGGAACTGTTCATCGTCGAGGGCGATTCCGCATTGGGCACCGCCAAGGCCGCACGAAACTCCGGTTTCCAGGCGTTGTTGCCGATTCGAGGCAAGATTCTCAACGTGCAGAAGGCCTCACTGGCGCAAATGCTGTCGAACAAGGAATGCGCAGCCATCATTCAGGTGGTCGGCGCGGGTTCCGGGGCCAGTTTCGATATCGAGCAGGCACGATACAACAAAATCATCATGATGACCGATGCCGATGTCGATGGCGCGCATATCCGCATTCTGCTGCTCACGCTGTTCTACCGCTACATGCGTCCACTCATCGAGCACGGTCACGTGTATGCCGCCGTTCCGCCATTGCATCGCATCGCCCTGACCGGCGCGCATAAGGGCGAGTACATCTATACCTATTCCGATGACGAGCTGGCCGGCAAACTTTCCGAGCTCGAGCGCAAACATATCGCCTATAACGATGACATTCAGCGCTACAAGGGCTTGGGTGAGATGGATGCCGACCAGCTCGCCGACACCACCATGGATCCGCGTACGCGCATGCTGCGCCGTATCCGCATGGAGGACGCCGAACAGGCCAACGAGATCTTCAGTCTGCTCATGGGCGATGACGTGCCGCCGCGCAAGGCGTTCATCGTCGAGAACGCCGATGATTTCGACCGTTCCAAGATCGATACCTGATTGTCGTCCGGTCCGGTTCCGCCGCATCGGGCATGCCGGTGGACACTGAAATTTTCCCGAACGATAATGCAAGCCACTGGTTACCGATCGGTAGATAGATGTGTCTAGAATACTAGTCGAGAAAACGTTGTCGTAACCGTATGCCGCCAAAGGAGACGAGATTGGTCAATCTCCTACTTGCCGTAATCTACGTGGCCTTCATCAGCCTTGGCCTGCCCGATGCCGTACTTGGTGCCGCATGGCCCACCATGAGTACCGATCTGGGCGCTCCCGTATCATGGGCGGGCGGCATTTCCATGGTCATTTCGGCAGGTACCATCGTCTCCGCATTGATGTCGGATCGTATGACCCTGCGATTCGGGGCCGGCAAGGTCACCGCCATATCGGTGGCATTGACCGCACTGGCCCTGTTCGGATTCTCCATGGCCCCGAGCTATTGGGTGCTGATCCTGTTCGCCGTTCCATATGGCCTCGGTGCCGGCGGCGTGGATGCGGCCCTCAACAATTACGTGGCCATCCATTACGAAAGCCACCACATGAGCTGGTTGCACGCCATGTGGGGTATTGGTGCGCTGACGGGCCCATACATCATGGGATATGCGTTGAATGCGGGACAAGGCTGGTCATGGGGGTATCGTTACATCTCCATCCTGCAGATCGTCTTGACGGCCATATTGATTTTCAGCCTGCCGTTGTGGAAACAGCGGGTTCCGCAACCGCAAAGCATTGAGACGGAGCCTTCGGCAGACATCACTGAGCAATCCGCCGCCGAAGGGCTTGCCCAGGAGCCATCTCGCGAGCCACTTGGCATTCGAGGGGTGCTTGCCATCCGCGGCGCACGCGAGATTCTCATCATGTTCTTCTGCTATTGCGCACTGGAACAGACCGCCATGCTATGGGCCAGCAGCTACATGGCACTCGGCAAGGGCATCGACAAGACCACGGCGGCCATGTGGGCCAGTCTGTTCTGCATCGGCATCACCGTTGGTCGTTTGCTGAGCGGTTTCGTCACCATGAAATTCAACGATCCGACCATGATTCGCATGGGGCAGGTCCTTGTGTTGCTTGGCGTTGTGGTCATGTTGCTACCGTTGCCGCAGCATCTTGGCACCATTGTCGGTCTGATGGTCGTCGGACTCGGCTGCGCGCCGATTTATCCGTGCGTCATCCACTCCACGCCGACGTATTTCGGCGAAGACAAGTCGCAGGCCATCGTCGGCATGCAGATGGCCTGCGCCTATGTCGGGTCGATGTGCATGCCGCCGGTGTTCGGCCTGATCGCGCAGCATGTCACCATCACCTTGTTCCCGTGGTATCTGGTCGTTTTCCTTGTGCTCATGATCGTCATGCATGAATCCCTGCGCAGGAAGTGCGGCGGTCAACGAATCGGCTGAATCGATGCGACTGTACCAAAGCCGTGGAATGCGTTGTAGGTTTCGCATATCCAGTAGGGATTGCTGAAGCCAAGCGCCACATACCAGACGATGAA
>PPYE01320944.1_pt1 | contig 19357 bp, 19 predicted proteins | sample 1559881 | NCBI WGS metagenome assembly PPYE01 (sample SAMN08240022, study PRJNA423297) | Human gut metagenome, whole genome shotgun sequencing project. | reverse complement strand
TCGGATCTGAATGCGTGGGTCGGTCTGTTTGCAGAGTTTCTGGAGACGATGGGGATGGATGTGGACAGAAACCAACTGTACGGAACTCTTTACAGAAAGGCAATGGAGGGAGAGGCAGACGGAGGCGGACTGCTTTCCTACGGATACTTATCCGGAGAACATATTACGGGATTTGAAGAGGGAAGGCCAATGTTTGTACGTACACCGGATTCCAGGTTTAATCTGGCAAATTTTATGCGTGTCAATTTGTATACAGCACTTGGAGCACTTAAAACCGGAATGGACATTTTAAAGAGAGAAGAAGGCGTACAGTCAGACCGGATTATGGGGCACGGAGGACTGTTTAAGACAAAAGGGGCAGGACAGCAGATTATGGCCGATGCCATGGAGATTCCGGTGGCAGTGATGGAGACCGCAGGAGAAGGCGGCGCATGGGGAATTGCGCTTCTGGCAGCCTTTATGCAGGAAAAAAACGGAAGAACACTGGATCAGTATCTGGCAGAAGCAGTGTTTCAAGACAGCGAGATTTCCGTTTTGAATCCAGAAGAGGAAGGTGTCGCAGGTTACCGAAGCTTTATGGAGCGTTATACGAAAGGGCACAGTTGAGATCATCACGATGGACATGCTGCTGAAAGGGAAAGATATGCCGGGCTGGAAAGAAGCAGTGGAATCACTGAATCTGGTGCTGCCGGGAGAGACGGAGATTCTGGAGGCGGCAGGAGTCAGAGAAAAGACGCTGCTGCGTGATACGGCGGGACAGGTGTTTTTAAAGATGTTTCTCCGCTATATACAGAGAAACAAAAAGCGTGTATTTCTTGTGGCACAGTCAGAAACAGAGCTTTTAGAGATGGAATCCGCGATCCGGGAACATGACAGAAAGCTGATCCTGGCAGGAAGAGGCGTTCTGCCGCCGGATGGTGCGGGAATAGAGCAGGTGATCAATGCGGTCAATGGTGCTGAGACAGATTGCATTTTTTCCCTGCTTCCATCACCGGAGCAGGAGCTTTTGATACAGAGGAACAGCGCATTGTTAAATGCAAGAGTGTGGTTTGGATGCGGGAGCGTTTTGAAAGAAATCTATATGAAAAAGCAGAAAAAAGGAAAGATTCAAAGATTTCTGCGCAGGAAAGTGTTCCGTTACCAGGTGGGACGGCAGCAGAGAAGTGAAGAATAAAAAAGCTTCGGTTTGTATACTATGTATAGCCGTATAAATATGAATTTTTTGTAAAAACTATGAGGAAATGCATAAAAAAAGTGGATTTCCTCTTTCTTTTTTTGATGTTTTGCCTTAGTATATAAAATATGGGTTGTGCAGACAAAAGTGAAAGAGTAAAAAAATTGTGAAATATGCACATGGAAACGAGTAGATAAGCGGAGGAAAAAAGGTATGATTTCAAATCAGATACTTCAAAACACAATCGAAGGATTAAAAGGAATTTCCAGAATTGACTTTTGCGTTCTGGATACAGAAGGAAAGGCGCTTGCTACGACATTTGAGGATACATGGAATTATGAAAGCGCGGTGTTGTCTTTTGTAGAATCTCCGGCAGACAGCCAGGTGATCCAGGGATGTCAGTTCTTCAAGATCTTTGATGAGCAGCAGCTTGAGTATGTTCTGCTGGCAGGCGGAGAGAGCGAAGATGTCTACATGCTGGGTAAGATTGCAGCGTTCCAGGTTCAGAGTCTTCTGGTAGCATATAAGGAGCGTTTTGACAAGGATAATTTCATCAAAAATCTGCTTCTTGACAACCTGCTTCTTGTAGATATTTATAATCGCGCAAAAAAATTACATATTGACACAGAAGCAAAACGTGTTATCTTTATTATTGAGACATCACACGAAAAAGACAGTGTTGCTCTGGATAATGTCAGAAACCTGCTTGGCGGAAAGTCGAGAGACTTCGTGACAGCAGTAGATGAGAAAAATATCATTGTTGTCAAAGAGCTGGCTGATAAGGACGGAAGCAGAGAGCTTGAAAAGATGGCCAAAGAAATGATGGAGATCCTGCGGGCTGAGTCCGAGGATGACAAAATCCACATTGCCTATGGAACAGTTGTCAACGACATCAAGGAAGTTTCCAAGTCCTACAAAGAAGCAAAACTGGCGTTGGATGTCGGCAAGATCTTCTTTGATGAGAAAGACATTGTAGCATACAGCACACTTGGAATCGGACGTCTGATCTACCAGCTGCCGATCCCGCTTTGCAAGATGTTTATCAAAGAGATTTTTGAGGGGAAATCACCGGATGAATTTGATGAGGAGACACTGACTACGATCAACAAGTTCTTTGAGAACAGTCTCAATGTATCAGAGACATCCAGACAGCTTTATATTCACAGAAATACACTCGTATACAGACTGGATAAGCTTCAGAAAAGTACAGGGTTGGATCTGCGTGTATTTGAAGATGCGATCACATTCAAGATTGCACTGATGGTCGTAAAATATATGAAATACATGGAGACGCTGGAATATTAAGCAGGCGGATTTACGTCCGATAAAGTATACCCATCCGGGCATCCCGCAATGTATGCCTGCGGCGGGCGGACTTCGTCCGATAAAGTATGAATAATTAGGAGGAGCATGATGATTGAATTAAGAGATGTAACGAAGGAGTATTCCAAAGGGAATGCTGCGTTAAACGGTGTGTCTGTTAAGATCGAACAGGGAGAGTTCGTTTTTATCGTAGGAGACAGCGGTTCCGGAAAATCCACATTGATTCGTCTGATCATGAAGGAACTGGAGCCTACAGAAGGCACGATTATTGTAAACGGGCAGAATTTAAAACGGATGAAACATCGGAACATTGCAAAATACAGAAGAGGCATCGGGGTTGTCTTTCAGGATTTCCGTCTGTTGAAGGACCGGAATATTTATGAGAATATCGCGTTTGCACTTCGTGTGACAGAAACACCGACAAGAGTGATCAAGCGAAAAGTGCCGGCAGCACTTTCTCTTGTAGGTCTGGCGCAAAAATATAAAGCTTTCCCGAAGGAGCTTTCCGGTGGAGAGCAGCAGAGAGTGGCGATTGCCAGAGCAATCGTAAATGAACCTGCAATTTTGTTGGCCGACGAGCCGACCGGTAACCTGGATCCTACCAATTCGTGGGAAATCATGAGTCTTCTCAAAGAGGCGAATGACAGAGGAACGACAGTACTTGTTGTTACACATAACCAGGAGATCGTAAACGAGATGAACGAACGAGTTATTACGATGAAACAGGGCGTGATCGTGAGTGATGAACAAAAAGGTGGGTATATAGATGAGGATTAGTACATTAGGATACGTAGGAAAACAGGGAGTTAAGAACATCGGGAGAAATAAAATGTTCTCTATCGCATCTATTGCGACAATGTCAGCTTGTATTTTTCTGTTCGGACTGTTCTTTTCTATCGTGCTGAATCTGCAGCATTTTGTAAAGACTGCAGAGGAAGGCGTGGCGATTACAGTATTTTTTGATGAGGATGCAACAGAAAGTCAGATCGAGGAGATTGGCAAGGAGCTTCGCAGCAGGGATGATGTTCTGAAAGTAGAGTATGTTTCGGAAGATGATGCATGGAACAGTTTTAAAGAAGAGTACTTTGGAGACAATCCGGAACTGGCAGATGGATTTAAGGATGACAATCCGCTTGCAGGCTCCAGCAGTTATGCGGTTTATATGAAACCGCAGGAGGACAAGGACAGCAATATGATCTCCAAGAGCAAATCACTTTCTGCAACACAGAAGGAACTGGTAAAGTTTGCGGAGGGACTGGACGGAGTCAGAAAAGTCAATAAATCAGATGTTGTGGCGAATACACTTTCTAGTGTCAATGTACTGGTTGGATATGTGTCAATCGCGATCATTTTGATCCTGTTTGGAGTTTCGATCTTCCTGATCAGCAATACCGTAACCATGGGTATTACGGTTCGTAAAGAAGAAATTGCAATTATGAAATATATCGGTGCAAAGGACTTTGTAGTACGTTCTCCATTTGTGCTGGAAGGTCTGATCATCGGAATTGTCGGAGCGGTACTTCCATTGGCATTATTGTATGCACTTTATGGAAGAGCAGTGGGATATGTGATGACAAAATTCCAGATCCTGAAAAATATCGTGGAATTCCTGCCGGTAGGAGATGTATATCGCTACCTGCTTCCAATTGGACTTCTGCTTGGAGTAGGAATCGGATTCCTGGGAAGTTTCTTTACAGTACGCAAGCATTTGAAAGTATAGGTGAACATATGAAAGAACGTATGAAAAAAGTGACAGCATTATGTCTGGCAGCGGCGCTTTCTGTCGGAACGGTACTTCCGGTACATGCGGAGACTGTACAGGATGCACAGAATGCAGTAGATCAGCTGCAGCAGCAAAAGGACAGTGTGCAGGCAGAGAAGACGACTGTTGAGACAGAGTTGAAAAAGATTGCAGAAGAGATGGAAAAGACACAGTCCAAGCTGGATGCAAAGCAGGCGGAGATCACAGAAGCAGAAGAAAATCTGGTGCAGGCTAAAGTAGAAGAAAATACACAGTACCAGAGTATGAAGATCCGCATCAAATATATGTACGAGAATGGAAATATGGAATTTATTGAAGTTCTTGCTGACAGTGAAAATATCAGTGATTTTTTGAATAAAACAGAGTATATTTCCAAGCTGTCTGAATATGATAGAGATAAGTTAAAAGAATTCCAGAAGACAGTAAAGGCAGTGGAAGAGCAGGAAGCGGCGCTGCAGAAAGAGTATGAGGAATTAAATACACTTCAGACGGATCTTGTGAACCAGCAGACACAGGCGCAGACATTGTTAAAAGAAAAGGATGTTCAGCTGGCAGATTTAAGCAGTCAGCTCGGCAGCAAGATGGAGACACTGCAGAAGCTGGTGGAGGAAGAGAAGAGACGCCAGGAAGAAGCGGCTGAGGCAGCAAGACAGCAGCAGTTACAGCAGCAAGAGCAGCAGAATCAGAATAATTCCAATAATAATACAGGCAGTGGTACAGGAGGCGGTTCCACAGTGACACCTCCGTCATCCGGCAATGTATCCAGCGGAAGTGGTTATTTCACACATCCGTGTCCGGGAATGAGTTACCAGTCCAGTTATTTTGGAGAAATCCGTGAGTTTGAAGTCGGCGGACACAAAGGAAACGATTATGCTGCGCCGACCGGAACACCTACATATGCCGCGGCAGCCGGTCGTGTGATCATCGCCGGATACAGCAGCAGCGCCGGTAACTGGGTAGTTATCGATCACGGAAACGGTCTGGTGACAAAATATATGCACCACAGCAGTATTTGTGTAAGTGCGGGACAGTATGTGGAAAGAGGCCAGCAGATTGGTGCGGTTGGTTCTACGGGACAGTCTACAGGACCACATCTGCATTTCCAGGTAGAGTTAAATGGAGTTGCAGTCAGTCCGGATCAGTATTTCTAAAATACCGAAAGTTGGTAACAGAGTATGAACAGACATAAAAGTTTTATAAAAGGGGCGCTCACAGGCGCCCTTATTATGTTATTTGCAGTAGGAGTCTGCACAAAGGTACCGGAGCTTTCCGGATTGCTTTTGCAAAAGGACAGCGTGACTGCCAAGCAGGAGCGGGCAGAGAAAAAGACCGAAGCAAAATTTAAAAAAATTGAAAAAATGATCGATCAGTATTATCTCTACAGTGATGATGTAAAGCAGGAGGATCTGGAAGATGCAGTGTATGCCGGATTTTTGAGTGCACTCAATGATCCGTATACGGTATATTACAATGAGGAAGAGACAAAAGAGATCAAAGAGAGCACCTCGGGAGAATATTCGGGGATCGGAGCCGCTATGATGCAGAATGTACAGACCGGGGAGATCACGATTACAACGGTCTATGAAGACAGTCCGGCAGAAAAGGCAGGGCTTTTAGAAGGAGATATCCTGTATCAGGTCGATGACCATAAGATCGAAGATCAGGATACGTCTGAGGTTGTATCCTGGATCAAAGGTGAAGAAGGAACAGAGGTGAAACTCTCCGTTTATCGAGGAGAAGACCGGGAAGAGCACACGCTGACAGCTGTGAGAGAAAAAATTCAGTCACAGACAGTCGAGCATGAGATGAAGGAAGATAAGATAGGATATATTTCTGTGCAGGGGTTTGAAGAGGTGACTTACAAACAGTTCAAGTCCGCACTGGAAGATCAGGAAGATCAGGGGATGGAAGGACTTGTTATCGATCTTCGGAATAATCCGGGAGGAAACCTGGATACTGTTGTAGAGATGCTGAAACTGATCCTTCCGGAAGGAAGAATCGTTTCTATTAAAGACAAATACGGGAATGAAGAAACCTACGACTGTGATGGAAAGCATGAATTTCAGAAACCATTGGCAGTGCTTGTAAATGGCTACAGTGCCAGCGCGTCAGAGATTTTTGCCGGTGCCGTAAAAGACTACGGAATTGGTACCCTTGTGGGAACCACGACGTACGGAAAGGGAATCGTGCAGGAATTATTTAGTTTTGAGGATGATACGATGATCAAGATCACGACGGCGGAGTATTTTACACCGAGTGGAGAAAACATCCATAAAAAAGGAATTCAGCCGGATGTGGAGGTAGAATATACCTACGATGCGGCGAATCCGACCAGTGACAATCAGCTGCAGAAGGCGCTGGATGTTGTAAAAAGTAAATGATAACAGGAAATGATGTGTCTGCAAAGCTGAAAAAGCAGCAGGAATGGGAGGGCTTATGCTTGGGGGAAAGAGATGTTATCTGTGTGGTGGAAAACTGGTAAACGGACGGTGCGTGGAATGCGGGCTTGATAATGAAAAAAACACAAAGAAAGTCTATCATCTTAATGAAAGCGTAAAGATGCAGGATTCACAGCCGCGTGATGCGGTGCAGAAGATCGGGAAGGGTCTGGCGATCGGAAGCGTAATCCTGCTTGTGGCAGCAGTTGGTGCCGTTGCACTGAACAGTTATTTCGAGGAACAAGAGAAGGGGCAGAGTCAGTCGGGAGAGGAATATGATGAATATCAGTTTGCAAAGAGACAGCTTTCTGAGACAGGCGAAGCATACGATGAAGTTCTTACCGGAGGATATTATGAGGTTGGCGTTCATATTCCAGAGGGAATTTATACAGTAGAGGCGCAGGATGGGGAAAGTGCGATTTATTTGATCGATGATGAGAATGGAATTTACATCTGGCAACAGATTGGAAATGACCCTGAAAATCCGAATCAGGCAGCTGTGATGGATGATCTGCGTTTATACGATGGAGCTCTTTTGGAAGTGAAAAGCGGGGCAGCACTTCAATTCCGTTCGGATTGTGCGCAGACAGAAAGGCTTCATGGAGAGACAAATCCACTGCAGGATTCAGTGCGAGTAGAAGTAGGACAGACAATGACTGCGGGGCGTGATTTTCCAGAGGGGCTTTATAATGTGAAGTCTGAACCGGACTGGAATGATCTTATGATGACACTTCCGGATTCATTTTTATCAGAATTTGCAGCAGATGAAGAACGCAGAGCAGAGGTGATTTCGTTTGCACCAAAAGAATTGGAACTCAGTTATGAGAATGTACCGATTCCAAAAGGAACAGAAATACAGACAACAGGGGCGGCCGTTACGCTTGAGCCGAGTGAGAAAATTGGTTCTACTGATTATGGAGAGTTTTATAAAGAATAGACAAAAGAAAAATGCAGAGTACGGTCAGACTCTGCATTCCAGGATATAATCGTCCATGACATATCCGTTTCCAATATCCGCTACCTGTGAACGAACCGTCTCAAATCCAAGATGATGATAGACCGCAAGGGTATTCGTATTGTATTTGTTGCACGTAAGCCAGATGGAAGAGAGACCGCGTTTTTGACAGAGAGTTTTTAAATACTGGATCGTTTTTGTAGAGAGGTGTCGGTTTCGCGCCTCTTTTTTTAAATAGAGTTTGCTTAGAAACAGTGTAGTTTCTTCTTGATGAATCCCGCAGTACCCGCAAAACTCTGTATTGTCAAAAATCTGAAAATATTCATATCCGGTTTCCATCTGTTCTTTCAGGGCATGAAAAGACTGGAATTTTTCCAGCATATATTCTACCTGCTGTATGCCGATAATGGGAGTGAAGTGCTCATGCCAGATAACAGAAGCAAGATTGGAAATTTCCTGAATCTGTTTGTCAGTATGCACCGGAGTAAGTGAAAAATTCTGTTCCATTTTGAAAACCTCCTTTTCTTTGGAAAGAGTGAATAAGCTGACAGAATTGATTATACCACTTGACAGGAGTATTTTGTATTTGTTTCTTGTTTATAAAAAGTTTATAGAGTTCATAATTTTATTAGCACTCAACTGAAAAGAGTGCTAATTTTCTGTTGACTTTTAAAACATGGTGTACTAAAATACTTCATAGACAGAAGAAAACCCGCAGGACGGGTGAGTTTGTAAAGAAAGAGGAGTGTTTAGATATGGGAACAAAAAAAGGTAATTTATCTATCGACAGCGAGAATATATTTCCGATCATTAAAAAATGGGTATATTCTGACCATGATATTTTCATTCGTGAATTAGTGTCCAACGGATGCGATGCGATCACAAAATATAAAAAGCTGGATATGATGGGTGAGTGTGAGCTTCCCGATGATTATAAAGGAAAGATTCAGGTCATTGTCAATCCGGAAGAAAAGACGCTGAAGTTCATTGACAACGGTATCGGTATGACAGCAGAAGAAGTGGAAGAGTATATTACACAGATCGCATTTTCCGGTGCCACACAGTTTTTGGAGAAATATAAAGACAAGACGACAGAGGATGAAATGATCGGACATTTTGGTCTGGGATTCTATTCTGCGTTTATGGTAGCGGACGAAGTGCAGATTGATACGTTGTCTTATAAAGAGGGTGCAGCCGCAGTACACTGGGTAAGTGAAGGCGGTACAGAGTATGAGATGCAGGAAGGAAACCGTACAGAGGTTGGTACAGAGATTACATTATATCTGAACGAGGACAGTCTTGCATTTGCAAATGAATACCGTGCAAGAGAAGTGCTGGAAAAATACTGCTCATTCATGCCGGTAGAGATTTTCCTCTCCAAGGCCAATGCAGAGCCGGAGTATGAGACAATCGATGAGGCAGATGTTCTGGATACGGATGAAGTGGTAGAACATATCACAGAAGAGCCAAAAGAAGGTGAAGAAGGTGAGCCGAAACAGAAAGCTAAAATTGTAAAACGTCCGGTTTCCTTAAGCGATATTCATCCACTCTGGACAAAAAATCCGAGCGACTGCACAAAGGATGATTATATCGAGTTCTACAGAAAAGTATTTATGGATTACAAGGAGCCACTGTTCTGGATTCACCTGAATATGGATTATCCGTTTAATCTGAAAGGAATCCTGTACTTCCCGAAGATCAATACAGAGTATGATTCCATTGAAGGAAAGATCAAACTGTATAACAATCAGGTATTTATTGCAGATAACATCAAAGAAGTGATTCCGGAATTTTTGATGGTATTAAAAGGTGTGATCGACTGTCCGGATCTGCCTCTGAATGTATCCAGAAGTGCACTGCAGAATGATGGATTTGTAACAAAAGTTGCAGACTATATTTCTAAGAAGGTTGCAGACAAACTGAACGGTATGTTCAAAACAGACAGAGAAAATTATGAAAAATACTGGGATGATATCAGTCCGTTTATCAAGTTTGGATGTCTGAAAGATGAAAAATTCGGAGAAAAAGTAAAAGATTCGATGTTGTTTAAGAATCTTGACCACAAATATCTCACTCTGGAAGACTGTATCAAGGCCAATGGCGGAGAAACAGCAGAAGAGACAAAGGCAGAGGAGACAACGGATTCAGAAGAGACGAAAGAGACACCAAAGACTAATATTTTCTACGTGACGAATGAACAGCAGCAGAGTCAGTACATCAATATGTTCAAAGAGCAGGGGCAGGATGCAGTGATCCTGGCACATAATATTGATTCTGCATTCATTACCTATCTGGAGCAGAAGCATGACAATGTAAAATTCCAGAGAATCGATGCAGATGTTCATGAGTCTCTGAAAGCAGAAGTTGCAGAAGAAGAAAAAGAGACATTCCAGAAGAATGCAGACAGTCTGACAGAAATCTTCAGAAAAGTGCTGAATAATGAGAAACTGGATGTCAAAGTAGAAAAATTAAAAGATGAGAATATTGCTTCCATGGCCGTGTTGTCTGAAGAGTCTAGACGTATGGAAGAGATGATGAAGATGTATGGAATGGGTGGTATGGATACCGGTATGTTCGGCGGACAGGCGTCCTTGATCCTGAATGCAGATCATCCACTGGTGCAGTATGTGGTAGAGAACAAAGAAGGTGAGAATGTAGAGCTGATCTGTAAGCAGCTGTATGATCTGGCGCTGCTTGCCCACAAACCACTGAGTCCACAAGAGATGACAGCATTTGTACAGAGAAGTAATCAGATTATGATGCTTTTGACAAAATAAAAAAATATAGGGAGTCCGAAAAAGAAAGGGATTAGAACCATTTCTTTTTCGGACTCCCTTTTATATTGTTTAGAAAGCTTCGCTTCCCTGTCTTTGTCCCATCCGATGCCAGTTGATGAAACCGTAGATGTCATTTACGAAAAAGGCAATAAAATCACTTTGTAATCTTAAGAAAAACTTTCATAATTTTTAAGATTAAAATGTGGATCTGTCTTATATAATGGTATTCGTTGAACTAAAATTACAGATTACAAAATTTCGAAATCCAGTCCTTTTTTCTGGAAAAACTTCTGTACCATGTTGTCCCAGGCGTGTTCCAGCGACTTGTCCATGGAGAAGGATTTGAAAGATGTACCGGTAATGCATTGAAGTCCGGTGGAATCATAGCGGAGATTCAAATAGAGTCCCTGAATGTCATCGGCATTCAGGCCGAGTTCATTCTGCTCGATAAGGCGGGCAATATTTTTCGGAGACAGACTGAATACAAAACGAAATCCAAGCGGAGTCTTTTTCCCTTTGATCAGGGAGAAGCAGTATTCCCGAAGCTGCTTCCAGTAAGCGTATTCAGGGAGTGTGCCCATTTGTTCCAGTTCTTCAGAAGTATAAAAGTTTTTTTGAATAAAACCGTCTATTTTGAACGTATTGAATGTCATGATCTCTCCTTCGATCAGAAGGAATGAATCGAAGGTGTCCATCAGAAGAAGATGAGACATACAGGCTTTGACATTCGTCAGTTTTAACGCGATCATAAGGATGTCCTCCTGATAAAAAATATAAGTATTGATTTCTCTATCATACCATAAAAAAGAGAAAAAAACACAGGCAAAAATATTGATTGTAAGAAAATTGTATAGTATCCTATTATAGACTGTGTAGTCAAAAAGAAAGGATAACAGCATGAAAAAAGAAGAAAAGACAAAACAGACTTGTGAAAAAATTGTACATGCAGCTACGATCGAGTTTGGAAGCAGATCTTACGATGCGGTTTCGCTGAATGCGATATGCGGTAAGTATCAGATTGCAAAAGGGCTGATCTACCATAATTTTAAAAATAAAGATGAGCTATATCTGTACTGTGTGAAGAAAAGCTTCGAAAAGTTGATGAGTTATCTGGAGGAAGGGAAAGAAGAGGCAAAGACAGCAAGGGAAGAAATCCGTATTTTTTTGGAGAGACGGGAAGTGTTTTTTGCTGAAAATCCGTATGACAGAAATATATTTTTTAATGTGATGTTATATCCGGCAGAGCATTTAAAAGAAGCACTTTTTGGTGTGATGGAAAGATATGATGCCTATATAAGAGAGCAATACCGGCATTTGCTGTCCAAGATTCGTTTAAGAGAGGGAATCAGTATGGAAATGGCAGTAGAATATCTGAGTCTGTTTCAGAATATGTACAATGGATATTACCAGAATAAAGCAAGCCGTACAGGAGATTTTTCCCGATTTATAGAAGAACATAATCTGAAGATATCAGAGTTATTGGATATTATTTTATATGGAATCAGTACAGAAGAGAAGGGCAGTTAATATGGAAGAAATGAAATTTGAAGAATTGACAGAGTTGAAAGAACCGGAGAGGCTTTTAGAATCAGCGATGCCGTTTCAGAAGCTGATCATGCAGTATCAGTGTGCACTGCTGGAAGTTAAGACAAAATTTGAAGTGTTGAATCACGAATTATCGATCAATTCTGATCAGAATCCAATCTTATCAATTGAAAGCAGAATCAAGAAACCGATTAGTATCCTGGAGAAGATGAAAAGAAAAAATATAGAGATCAGTGTACAGGCCATAGAAGAAAATATCTGTGATATTGCAGGTATCCGTGTGATCTGCTGTTTTCCGAAAGATATCTATACGCTTGCGAAAAAAATATGTGAGCAGGATGATATCAGACTGATCGAGAGAAAGGACTATATCAAGAATCCAAAACCAAACGGTTACAGAAGTCTGCATCTGATTTTGGAAGTACCGGTATTTTTTATGAATGAGAAAAAACCGATGAAGGTAGAAGTGCAGATGCGTACGATCGCGATGGATTTTTGGGCAAGTATAGAACATAAACTGTATTATAAGAAACAGACGGACGGATTTCCGGATTCTGTTTCAGAAGATCTGGGAATCTGCGCAGAACAGCTCCATACGATCGACATGAAAATGCAAGAGATCAGCGAGAGAATCTATCATCAGGAACGTTGACTTTTAAGCATGGAAAACGTATTATAAAATAAGATAAGATGGTAAGAATAAGGGGACAAAAGATACGGATGAAGAGACAGAAAAAAAAACATGTGATAATCGGAGCCGGTGCAGTCGCAGTGCTTGCTGCAGTTACCCTGATCGCGGAAGGAATCAGCTATTTTTCCGCTGAAACAGTGGATACGAAGGAGGGACTTGCGATCATAAAAGCGACAGAAAAAGAAAATGTAAAAGATATTGAAAAAAAGATCAACAAGCTGGACACGAAAGACAAGCTGGAAAGTCAGGAAGCAAGTGGTGAGATCAACTATAAGAGCTTATTTTCCAGTTCGGTCGTGATGGGAGATTCGATTTCTGAGGCATTTACAGAGTATGATCTTTTGAATGCGTCCAGTGTGGTTGCCAAGATCGGAGTAGAATTGGATGAGCTGGATGATCAGATAAAAACAGTGGCAGATATTAACCCACAGGTTATTTTTCTTTCCTATGGGATGAATGACGTGATTGCAACAAATGGGGATACGGATTTATTTATCAAAGAGTATAAAGCAGTGATCGACCAGCTGCGTAAAAAATTGCCGGATACAACTTTGTATGTGAATTCTATCTTCCCGGTCAGTGCGGCGAAGCAGGAAGAAAATCCTGTATTTCAGAAGATTCCGGAGTACAATGCGGCACTGCAGAAGATGTGTGATGAGAATCAGATTGCATTTTTAGATAATACTTCGCTGGTTTCAGATACTTATTATGAAGAGGATGGAATTCATTTCAAGGCGGATTTTTATCCAATCTGGCTCAAACGTATGGCGGAGGTAGCAACTTTATGACAGATAAGATAAAAAATCTCAAAAAAACAGTGGTGATCAAGTATGCACTGGTGGCAGTGATCGTTGTTTACGTGGCACTGTTATTGATTTTCACCAGCGGCAGTACGAAGAGTTTTGCTGCGGTAGAGAAAAAAGTAGAGGCATCTCTGGATACGAAGGCTATGAAAAAAGCAGGAGTGCAGGGGTTGAAGCGTTATTATGGGCTCAACAGTGCAGATTATGAAGGTGTAATGCTCTACACGGCAGAATCCAGTATGTCAGCACAGGAGATCTTACTGGTCAAAACAAAGACCACGGAACAGGCAGAAGAGGTAAAGGCAGCTGTAGAACAGCACCGTGCGAACAGAAGGAATGACTTTGACGGTTATGCGCCTGACCAGGTGCAGCTTTTGGATGAAGCTCAGATTTCTGTAAGAGGGAAGTTCGTATTTTACGCAGTCTCTCCAAAAGCAGAGACTTATAAGTCTGTTTTTTCAAAAAGTTTATAGAAACGCAGGGGGAACAAAAGATGCTGTTTAGCAGTATAACATTTTTATTTGTATTTCTGCCGATTGTACTGGCAGTATATTTTCTTGTTCCGTATCGGTTCAAGAATCTGGTCATGCTGATCGCAAGCCTTTTCTTTTATGCATGGGGAGAGCCTGTTTATGTCATTTTGATGATTCTATCCATTTGTCTGAACTATGTGTGCGGTCTGGATATTGCCGAAAAGGCAGATGATGACAGAAAAAAACGAAACAGTCTGATTTTTGCGGTGGTTGTAAACCTGCTGCTTCTTGGCTTTTTCAAATATTACGGCTTTTTGATGGAATCCGTGAATGCAGTTCTTCCGTTTGATATTCCATACAGAGAACTGCCGCTTCCGATCGGGATTTCTTTCAAATACGACAGGAGCGGTTTTTGAGCAGATCGCAGCGATGCATCTGGGCAGCTATTCGGTGATGACTGCGTGGATCGGATGTATTTCTTATGCATTCCAGATTTATTTTGATTTCGGCGGATATTCGGATATGGCGATCGGTCTTGGAAAGATGTTCGGATTTGAGTTTTTGGAGAACTTCCATTACCCGTATGTATCTACGAGTGTGACAGAATTCTGGAGAAGATGGCATATATCTCTGAGTACCTGGTTCCGTGAGTATGTGTATATTCCACTGGGAGGAAACCGCAAAGGAGACTCCAGAACGATCACCAATCTTCTGATCGTCTGGATGCTGACCGGATTCTGGCATGGTGCGGCATGGAATTTTGTCGCATGGGGACTGTATTATGGAATTATATTGATTCTGGAAAAATTTGTATGGGGACAATATGTGGAAAAGTGGCCGGGTGCAGTACGGCATATTTATGCGATGGTGCTGATACTGATCGGATGGGTACTGTTCTTTAGCCCGTCACTTGGTTATGCCCTGAAGTATGTAGGTGTGATGTTTGGAATCGGTGCCAGCGGGCTTATGGACAAGCTGGGCTGGTTTTATCTGCTCTCCAACTGGCTGATCTATCTGATGGCAGTGCTGGGATCCTCCTCCATTGGATACAGACTGATGAGAAATATTCAGAGGGCTCCTGGAAGCAGAGTTGGAAAATATACAATGACAGGTGTGATGTATCTGGTCATGTTTGCACTTTCGCTGGCATTTCTGGTGACACAGTCATTTAATCCGTTTTTATATTTTAGATTTTAGGTGAGCATATGTCAGAAAGAAGAAAAACAAGGAAAAGAAAAAGAATCGAATATGTGATCGGAATCGGATTCCTTATCTGTGTATTCGGGATCGGGATCATCAATCTGCTCCTTCCGTCAAAAAAAATCTCAGAAGAGGAAAACCGCGGATTGCAGCAAAAGCCGGAGATTTCAGTCAGCGCGGTTACTTCCGGGAGCTATATGGATCAGTATGAGAAGTATCAGGTCGATCAGTTTATGGGAAGAAATATGTGGCGCAGTCTGAAAGTCGGATTTAGCAGACTGGCAGGAAGTAAAGAGGAAAATGGTGTTTTTATCGGGAAAAAAGGACAGCTTTTGGAAGACATTGCAGTTCCCGATCAGGATGTATTGAAAGCAAATATGAAAGCCATCCAGAGTTTTAGTCAGAAATATTCTGATATTCCGGTGAATATGCTGTTAGTTCCGGATGCGGCGAATATTTTAAGCGACAGGCTTCCGTTTACCGCTACAGTTGCCGATCAGAGCCAGTATATCGCACAGGTGAAAAAAGAACTGGGGGACAGTGTACAGTGGATCGATGCGGTAAAGCCATTGACCAGACACAGTGATGAGAAGATTTATTATAAAACAGACCATCACTGGACGGCAAAAGGGGCATACTACGTTTTTCAGGAAGCAGCCAGGACATTGAACCTGGAAGAACAGGAGACAGAATATGCTTCTTATCCGATCACAACGGATTTTAATGGTTCATTGGCATCTAAGAGCGGATGCCGTCTGAATGAGAAAGAGCAGATTGATATTTATGTACCAAAGACAGAAGACAATGATGTTGTCGTCAACTATGTGGATGAGCAGAAGAAAACAGCGTCTTTGTATGATTCATCGAAATTAAACAGCAGAGATAAATATGCAGTGTACCTGGGAGGCAACTTTTCTGTAGTGGATATCCGCACGGTATCGGAGAGCAATCGAAGACTTTTACTGATCAAAGATTCTTATGCGAATTCATTTGTTCCGTTCCTTACACCGTATTTTATGTTCCCGCAGAGAAGCGGACAGGCTGATCGAGAGCGGCCGGGTGAGTGTGGACGGAAAGCGTGCACAGACCGGAATGAAGATTGTTCCGGGGCAGGTCGTAAAAGTCGGAAAGAAAGTAGTTTCAAAGCAGGATGAGATGGTCGTGCTGGCAGTGAACAAACCGGCGGGAATCGTCTGTACAGAAGAGCGCAGGGAAAGAAACAGTATTGTGCGTTTTCTGGATTACCCGATCCGGATCACGTATGTAGGGCGTCTGGATAAGGACTCTAAAGGACTGCTTCTGATGACCAACAACGGTGATATCATCAATAAGATGATGCGTGCGGGAAACCGGCATGAGAAAGAATATAAGGTGACGGTGGATAAAGAAATCACGCAGGAGTTTCTGGAAAAAATGGCATCCGGTGTACCGATCTTAGATACGGTGACACGTCCGTGTAAAGTAGAAAAAATCGGAAAATATACATTTTCGATCATTTTGACACAGGGGCTGAACCGCCAGATACGCAGAATGTGTGAGGCACTTGGATATCAGGTGAGAGAGCTGATCCGGGTGAGGATCATGAATATCCATCTGGGGCGTCTGAAAGAGGGAGAATACCGGAAGCTGACAGATGCAGAATTGAATGAATTGTATGATCAGATTAAGGATTCTTCCAATGAAACTGTGATATAAAAAGTAAAGGGACTCTAAATATGGAAGCAAAAAAGAAAAGAATGCAGGAACTCGTAGAACTTCTGAACCGTGCCAGACGTGCATATGAGCAGGAAGACACGGAGATCATGAGCAACTATGAGTATGACAGATTATATGACGAACTGGAAGGACTGGAGCGGGAGCTGGGGACGACTCTTGCATCCAGTCCTACGGTTAATGTGGGATATGAGGTGCTCAGTGAGCTGCCGAAGGAGCGGCATGAAAAACCGATGCTCTCACTGGATAAGACAAAAGACGTGGAACAGCTGAAATCATTTTTAGGAGAGCAAAAGGCCGTGATCTCCTGGAAGATGGACGGACTGACGATCGTTCTGACATATCAGAACGGGCGGCTTCAAAAAGCGGTCACAAGAGGAAATGGAGAGGTGGGAGAAGTCATCACCAACAATGCGAAGGTATTTCGCAATCTTCCTCTTCAGATCCCGTATCAGGGAGAACTGATCCTGCGTGGGGAAGCCGTGATTGGATATAAGGATTTTGAGCGTATCAACGAGCAGATCGAGGATGTAGATGCAAGATATAAGAATCCGAGGAATCTGTGCAGTGGTTCGGTGCGTCAGCTGAACAATGAGATCACAGCGAGAAGAAATGTGAAGTTTTTTGCATTTACACTGGTAAAAGCAGATGGTGCAGAGTTTGAAAATTCGAGAATGCAGCAGTTAAGCTGGCTGGAAAAACAAGGATTTGAGGTGGTCGAGCATCATCTGGCTGACCGTGCATCCATCGAAGAGGAAGTTGCATGGTTTTCGGAGCAGATTGTGCACAATGATTTCCCGTCTGACGGACTGGTATTGGTATATGATGATATTGCCTATGGTCAGTCTCTTGGAACAACGGCTAAATTCCCCCGGGATTCCTATGCCTTTAAATGGGCGGATGAGATCAGAGAGACGACACTTCTGGAGATTGAGTGGAGTCCGTCAAGGACAGGCCTGATCAATCCGGTAGCGATCTTTGAACCGGTAGAGCTGGAAGGAACTACGGTAAGCCGTGCCAGTGTGCATAATATCAGCATTATGGAAGATCTGGAGCTTGGCGTAGGAGATGTCATTCAGGTGTATAAAGCCAACATGATCATTCCGCAGATTGCAGAAAATCTGACCAGAAGCGGTGTAAAAGATATCCCGCAAGTCTGTCCGGTCTGTGGCGGTGCGACAAAGATACAGATGGAAAATGAGACAAAGACATTGTACTGTACGAATCCGGAGTGTCAGGCAAAGCATTTGAAATCTTTTGCATTGTTTGTCAGCAGGGATGCCATGAATATTGAAGGGCTCTCGGAAGCAACTCTGGAAAAGTTCATTGGAGAAGGATTTATCCGGGATTTTACAGATATTTATCATCTGGACAGATATGAAGAAACCATCAAAACACTGGAGGGGTTCGGAGAAAAATCCTATGCAAAACTGATCACAAGTGTGGAAAACTCCAGAAGTACGAGTATGCCGAAAGTAATCTACAGCCTTGGAATCGCAAATATCGGACTTTCCAATGCAAAAATGATCTGCCGGGCATTTGACAATGATCCCCAGAGGATGATGCAGGCAACCGTGGAAGAACTGGTCGATATCCAGGGAGTAGGCGAAGTGATCGCCAGAACGTTTGTGGATTATTTTTCAGATGAAACACACAGAGATCTTTTCAAACGCCTCTTACAGGAGGTTAAGCTCCAGAAAGAAGAAGGAGAGGAAAGTGCACAGATTTTTGAAAATATGAATTTTGTGATTACAGGAAGCGTAGAATACTTTGCAAACCGCCGGGAAGTGAAAGAAATCATTGAATCCAGAGGGGGTAAAGTGACAGGAAGCGTGACCGGAAAGACGAATTATCTGATCAATAATGATGTGCAGTCTGCTTCTTCCAAGAATAAAAAGGCGAAAGAACTGAACGTTCCGATTATTTCTGAATCACAGTTTCTGGAAATGCTGGAAACAGGGACGGTTTAGAAAAAGTTAATTTGTAACTGCCGGTATTCTGTATTATAATGTGGACATACCCTCGGTGAATGTACAAAGGGCAAGTAACTGGAAAGAAGGGAAAGAACATGTCAGATAACGATTTTATTATCATAGATGAAGAAAAGGAGACTCCGGTCACCACAGAAGGAAAAGAGTCTTCCGATACAGAGAAAAAGGAAGTCTTTCAGACTTCCACAAAAGAGGAACACGAGGATGAGTATGAGAAGATCTGCTTTATCTGCCATCGTCCGGAGAGCGTGACCGGAAAGATGATCGATCTGCCGAACCATATTACGGTGTGTCCGGATTGTATGCAGAAAAGTTTTGATGCCATGACAAACGGCTCGATTGATTACAGCAGACTGATGAATATGCCGGGTGTACAGTTCTTAAATCTGTCAGATCTGGAGAATATGGCTCCGCCAAAGACACAGAAGATCAAAAAGAAAAAAGAAAAGCCAAAAGAGTTCCAAAAACTGGATATTAAGAATATTCCGGCGCCGCACAAGATCAAAGGAAAG
>PPYE01433059.1_pt1 | contig 19361 bp, 17 predicted proteins | sample 1559881 | NCBI WGS metagenome assembly PPYE01 (sample SAMN08240022, study PRJNA423297) | Human gut metagenome, whole genome shotgun sequencing project. | reverse complement strand
TCATCCCGGCGGTGCTCAGCCACATATCCAAGAATGTCCTGTGTTCTCTCCAACGGAATGTTCATTTCACCGTCAGACTTCTTTACCTTTTCCTCACTGACCTGAGACGGACGGTAATCAGCCACAGCCGCAGATTTCACCAAAATATCCTGACTCCCCAGATGATCTCTGACCGCCTCAAACATATCCTGCGCGGTGGTCACCGGAACCATATGGACAAACGGAACGGCCGGAAGGGCAACCGGCCCCGACACCAGCGTCACCTCCGCTCCCCGGAGCATGGCATCTCTGGCGATGGCGTATCCCATCTTGCCGGAAGAATGATTGGTGATATAGCGCACCGGATCAATGGCCTCCTGGGTCGGTCCCGCAGTCACAAGAACATGCAGCCCTTTCATATCCTTCTCGCAGGCAAGCTCCCGTAAAATGTACTGATACAGCGTCTCCGGCTCCGGCATCTTTCCGGCTCCCGTATCTCCGCAGGCAAGATAACCCACAGCCGGATCCACAATCTCATATCCATATCTTCTCAGGGTCTCCAGGTTATCCTGAAGAATCGGATTCTCAAACATATGCGTATTCATGGCCGGAGAAAAAATCACCTTTCCGGGACAGGCCATGATCGTCGTGGTCAGCATATCGTCGGCAATGCCGTGAGCCACCTTTCCGATCACGTTGGCGGAGGCAGGCGCGATCATCATCAGATCGGCTTTCTGCGCCAGCGAAACATGTTCCACCTGAAATTCAAAATTCCGGTCAAAGGTATCTACCAGACATTTATGATTCGTCAGTGTTTCAAATGTAATCGGATTGATAAAGTTTGTTGCGTTCTTCGTCATAATAACATGAACATCACAATGTGCCTTCACAAGCATACTTGCCAGATTGGCAATTTTATAGGCGGCGATGCTCCCTGTCACTCCTAATACAACTGTTTTTCCTTTTAACATAGTCTCCACATTCCTTTTCTTCAGGGTCTTATATTCCCATGCGGATATCCCTACTCCATATCGCTGAGACGGCCATGTTTCTCATAGCTGGTAATGCGATGCACCGAGTTCTTATCATCGACAAAAACAACCGTTGGCCTGTGCTCTTTGGCCTCTTCCGGCGTCATATCCGCATAAGCCATAAGAATAATCTTATCGTGAACGCTGACGCATCTTGCTGCCGCTCCGTTTAAGCACATAACCCCGCTGCCCCGTTCTCCGGCAATGGTGTAAGTCTCGAAACGATTTCCATTATTAATATCCACAATCTGTACTTTTTCATATTCTAAAATTCCGGCGGCATCCAGTAAATCTTCATCCACCGTGATACTGCCCACGTAATCAAGTTCCGCCTGTGTTACCGTGGCGCGATGGATCTTTGCTTTTAACATATTGATCTGCATGAATATTCCTTTCCGCCATGCACCTCGATTCGCTCCGCTCATCTCGGTTAGGGCATTCGCCTGCGTTTCCTTGGTGTCCCGGCTCCCGCCATGCACCTCGATTCGCTCCGCTCATCTCGGTTAGGGCATTCGCCTGCGTTTCCTTGGTGCTCCGGCTCCCGCCATGCACCTCGATTCGCTCCGCTCATCTCGGTTAGGGCATTCGCCCTATAGTCAGACACAAAAGCGGCCATGGTTTCATGCAAGCATGACCATGTCCTCTTTTGCGCTGACTGCATGGCTCATTATACAATAAAGTTATCTATCAGTCTAGTTTTTCCGATGTAGACGGCGATGGCCGCGAGGGTCGGGGACTGTACGGTGTCCACCGGCTGCATGGAGAGGCCGTCCACGATTTCCACGTAGTCGATGCGGGCGAGGGGCTCGGACTGTATTTTCTCCACCATGGCTGCCTTGATTTTTGCAGTGTCAGTCTCGCCTTCCTGCACCATTTTTTGTCCGAGGAAGATGGACTGGCTGAGTATCAGCGCTGCTTTTCTTTCTTCTTCGTTCAGGTATGTATTTCTGGAGCTCTTGGCCAGTCCGTCTTCTTCCCGGACGATCGGACATCCTACGATCTCAATGTCCATATTGAGGTCGCGGACCATACGGCGTATGATCGCAAGCTGCTGGGCGTCCTTTTGTCCAAAGTAGGCTCTGTCCGGTGTGACAATGTGAAACAGCTTGCTCACCACGGTACAGACTCCCCGGAAATGTATCGGACGGCTTTTGCCGCAGAGGGTTTTGGATAAAACATCCATATCCACCCAGGTACAAAAATCCGGTGCGTACATTTCTTCCGGTTCCGGATGGAAGATCAAATCCACACCCAGGGTCTCACAAAGCTTGCTGTCTTTCTGCATATCTCTCGGATAGGCTTCCAGATCTTCTGTCGGCGCAAACTGCGTCGGATTCACAAATATGCTTGTCACCACCCGGTCGTTATCTTCCACTGCCTTTTTTATCAGGCTGGCGTGGCCCTCGTGAAGATATCCCATGGTCGGCACCAGGCCAACGGAGAGTCCCTCTTTTCTCCAGGCTTTTACCTGTTCCCTCACTTCTTTCACTGTATAAGCGATCTGCATAACTTCCTCCTAGTATAATTTTTCAATCACTTCATCATCAATTTTATAGGTGTGCTCTTCCGCCGGGAAAGAGCCATCCTTGACCGTGGCGTCGTAGTCTTTAAACGCCTGGCTCATAATCTCGCCCACATTGGCAAACTTGCGCACAAACTTCGGACAGAAATCAGAAAACATGGCGAGCATGTCGGCATAGACCAGAACCTGTCCGTCACAGCCGTTGCCGGCGCCGATGCCGATGGTCGGGATGGAGACTGCCTCGGAAACCAGCTTGGCAAGCTTGGCCGGCACACACTCCAGCACCACCGCGAATGCTCCCGCGGCTTCCACCGCTTTGGCGTCGTCAATGAGCTTCTGCGCAGCTTCCACCGTCTTTCCCTGTACCTTGAAGCCGCCGAATGCATTGATGGACTGCGGCGTCAGACCCAGATGCGCGCACACCGGAATGGACGCGTCCACAATGGCCTTGATCTGCGGGCAGACCACCGCGCCTCCCTCCAGTTTGACAGCGCCGCAATGGGTTTCTTTCATAATGCGTCCCGCATTGACCACTGCGTCGTAGACCGAAGTCTGATAGGACATGAACGGCATGTCCACAACGACCAAAGCATTTTTCGCCCCTTTTGCCACCGCCCTGCCGTGATGAATCATATCTTCCACCGTCACAGCGATGGTATCCTCATAGCCAAGCATTACATTTCCCAGAGAATCTCCCACCAGAATAGAGTTCACACCGGCCTCGTCCACCAGCTTCGCTGTGGAATAATCATAGGCCGTCAGCATGGAAATTTTTTCGCCTTTTTCTTTCATCTGCTGAAATGTTGTCACTGTGTTTTTCATGAATTGATACCTCCCAAATTCTTTTCCGCATGTCTCCGGCTCTTGCCGCAGCATTTTCCCTTCCAGTCTGCCGCCGTCACATTTCCCGCAGCAGCGCCTCAAGCTCTCCATAATCCCTGTCGGGATTTTTCCTGCCAGCCACGGAGAGCAGTTTTCGCGACAGAAGCGCATACAACTTCCTGTCTTCCTCGTCCAGGCAGTCCAGATGTTTCTGCACGGTCCGCACATCGCCTCGTTCCACCGGCCCGGTGAGACTGGCAGCGCAGCCACCGGCGAGAACCTTGTTTACATTTCCCGAGATCAGCGGCCGGAGGGCTGCAAGAGCGCTCTCCTCATCAAAGCCACAGTCTCCCAGAAGATCAAGGCTCTCCTGGATCAGGGCAATGACCTGGTTGCTGCAGATGGACGCGGCACAATGGTATTTGACCTTATCCTCCGCCTCGATGAGACGGACCGGATTCCCGAAAGACTGAAAAAGGTCTTTCACCTCTTCGAGATGCCGCTTATCTCCTTCAATTGTGAAATATGCGTCTGAAAGCTCTTTGTACGAATGAAACCGGTCGCTGACCGCAAAGAGCGGATGGATAGAATATCCGAAGGCTCCTCTGTCCGCTATGCCCGGAAAGGCATCCTCCGCAGACAGAGCACCGCTGCAATGACAAATATATTTACCTTCAATGGGAAGTTCCCTGATCTGATTCCACACCGTGGTGATCAGACCGTCCGGGACTGTTAAAAACAGAGCGTCACTTTTCCTTACCAAATCTTCAAGTTTCTCTTCAAAATCTGTTCCGGCAAAGTCCGCCGCTGTGCTGGCCGCTTTTTTATCGGCATCAAAAAAGCCTGATAAACTCAGGCCATGTAACACAAAATATTTGGCGAGGGAACATCCAACCTTCCCTGCGCCTATAATTCCTGTATGCATTCTTATCACCTTACTTTCGTAAAGTGACGCTCCGAGTCTCATTCCCATGGATATAAGCTCAATATTTATCCGTGCTGCACGCGGTATGGTTTCTTCCGAATACCATCCATAACGCTGCCTTTACACTATACCATCCCCGGAGCGTTTCGTAAATAAAAAGATTGGGATTTTTCGAAAATATTTACAGCAGATACTTCTCTATAGCTTCCGCGCATCCGTCGTGATCGCAGTCCGCCACCACCACATCGGCCAGCGCCTTGATGTGATCCGCCGCATTGCCCATGGCAATGGCAAGGCCGGCTGTCTGCAGTACCTCTCTGTCGTTGTCCGCATCGCCCACCACGATGGTCTCTTCCGGAGAAATGTCCAGATGACGGCAGAGCGCTAAAAGGCCGGCTGCCTTGTTAACTCCTTCAGCCGTAATCTCGAGGGAGGTCTCCTCCGCGTGAACCATGACCACCGGAAGTCCGGCCGCCTTTATTTTCTCTTCGGTGACAGTCCGCTCCTCCGGCGTATGGTGATAGATATTGCATTTCTCCATAGGCACCGGATTATCGCTGTAAAACTTGAAGATATCCTCATAGTGATCCGCCTTCGTCTCAAACATCGTCTTATAAATCCCCATGTGATACTCTTCCATCTTCTCCACCTTGTCTTTCTGCACGATGGACCGTTCAGACAGGAAATGTACCATCACATCCTCCTGACTGGCTATCTCCATCAGCTTCTCCATATCGCTGACAGAAATCGTCTGGCGGGCTATCACCTTTTTCTCCTGACAGTCATACACAACGGCTCCGCTGGTACAATCCAGATAACGCACTTCCGGAACCTGTTCCAGATATTCATGCAGTTCCGCCAGCCCTCTCCCGGTGGAAAGCGCCACGATCTTGCCCTCTTCCGCCGCACGGCGGATCATTTTTTTCGTGCCGTCTGTTATCTGCTTTTTGGAATTCAGAAGAGTTCCATCCATATCCAAAGCTATCAATTTGTATTTTCCCATATTCTTAACTCCTGTGAATCTTTTTGCTGACTGGAATTCCCTCAGAATTCCCTCCAACAAAAAAGTACTTCCTGCCGCGGGATCTCTCCAACAGCAGGAAGTTCATTTTCATTGATCAAATTATAATATGTGCCCTCCGGCATCTGCCTTACGCCAGATATGCTTTCAGCATGTCCACCTTGTCCAGCTTCTCCCACGGAAGATCAAGATCATTACGTCCAAAATGTCCGTAAGCGGCTGTCTGTTTGTAGATCGGACGTCTAAGATCAAGCATCTTGATAATGCCTGCCGGACGCAGATCAAAATGCTCGCGAATGATATCCACCAGTTTCTCCTCAGATAATTTTCCGGTTCCAAAGGTATCTACCATGATGGACGTCGGCTGAGCAACGCCGATGGCGTAAGATAACTGAATCTCACATTTGTCAGCCAGACCGGCTGCCACGATATTCTTTGCCACGTATCTTGCCGCGTACGCCGCGGAACGGTCTACCTTGGTGCAGTCCTTTCCGGAGAAAGCGCCGCCGCCGTGACGGGCGTATCCGCCATAAGTATCTACGATAATCTTACGTCCTGTCAGTCCGCTGTCACCGTGCGGTCCGCCGATAACGAAACGTCCGGTCGGATTAATGAAGTATTTGGTATCCTCGTCCACCATGTCCTGCGGAATGATGGCGTCGAACACATATTTCTTAATGTCCTCATGAATCTGCTCCTGCGTCACATCCGGGTCATGCTGTGTGGAAAGAACCACAGCGTCCAGGCGGGCAGGCTTGCCATCCTCGTCGTACTCAACGGTAACCTGCGTCTTACCGTCCGGACGAAGATATGGCAGAGTACCGTCTTTTCTTACCTTGGTAAGCTGAAGCGCCAGTTTATGGGCAAGAGCGATCGGGTAAGGCATATATTCTTCTGTCTCATTGGTAGCGTAACCAAACATCATACCCTGGTCGCCGGCTCCGATAGCTTCCAGCTCCTCATCGGACATCTTATTCTCCTTCGCCTCCAGCGCTTTGTCAACGCCCATGGCAATATCCGGAGACTGCTCATCAAGGGCAACGATCACGCCGCAGGTATCTGCGTCAAAACCGTATTTACCTCTGGTATATCCAATCTCTTTTACCGTATCACGGACAATCTTCTGAATGTCCACGTACGCATTGGTGGTCACCTCTCCCATGACAAGCACCAGACCTGTCGTCATAGCTGTCTCACAGGCCACACGGCTCATCGGGTCTTTCTCCATCAACGCATCTAAAATCGCATCTGAAACCTGGTCGCACATCTTATCCGGATGTCCTTCTGTCACGGATTCAGAAGTAAACAACACTCTTTCCATTTTCCTTCACTCCTTAGCTGACCGTTCCGGTCTTAAAAATAAACTTATTGGCATCCTTCTCGGAATCCACTTTTTCAATCATGCCTCCGAGCGCGCGCAATTTCTCATCAAAGCGTTCGTAACCTCTCTGGATATAGCCAATCTGCGTCACCGTCGTATATCCCTCTGCTGCCAGTCCGGCAATCACGAGAGCCGCTCCTGCACGAAGGTCCGGCGTCTCCACAGTAGCTCCTGTGTACTTCTCCACGCCGGAAATAATAGCCGTATTACCGTCAACCACTTTAATGTTGGCGCCCATGCGGCGCATCTCCTCCACGTAGCGGAACCGGTTTTCAAAAATACTTTCCGTAATGATGCTGGTTCCCTTGGACAGTCCCAGAGTCACCGCAATCTGCGGCTGCATATCTGTCGGGAATCCCGGATACGGCAGCGTCTTGATCTGGGTGTGTTTCAGCCTGCGGGTTGCCACAACCCGCACAGCGTCATCAGATTCCTCCACCTCTGCACCGATCTCGCTGAGCTTGGCAGAAATCGCTTCCAGATGTTTCGGAATGACATTCTTGATAAGAACATCTCCTCTTGTCGCCGCTGCTGCCATCATAAAGGTTCCCGCCTCAATCTGGTCCGGGATGATCGAATACTCCGTATCGTGGAACTTCTCCACACCTTTGATACGGATCACATCGGTTCCCGCACCTTTGATGCTGGCGCCCATGCTGTTCAGGAAATTGGCAACATCCACAATATGCGGCTCCTTGGCCGCGTTCTCAATGATGGTGTTGCCATGAGCCAGCGATGCCGCCATCATGATATTGATGGTCGCACCGACAGATACCACATCAAGATAGATGTGGCTGCCCCGCAGCTCCTCCGCGTCAACCATAATGATGCCGTGCTCAATCTTTACCTCGGCGCCCAGCGCACGGAATCCCTTAATATGCTGGTCGATCGGCCGGCTTCCGATCTCACATCCGCCCGGCAGAACGACCTTCGCCTTCTTATACTTGCCCAGAAGGGCACCTATTAAGTAGTAGGACGCTCGAATCTTTCTTATATATTCATTATCCACCAGCAGTTCCCCGCTGGAATCGATATATTTACCGCTGATCAAAACTTCATTGTCACCTTTGCGGACCACTGTGGCCCCGATCTGCTCCATGGCCTGAAGCAGAACATTCGTATCTCTGACATTCGGCATATTGTCGATGAGACACTGCCCGTCTGTCATGATGGCTGCCGCCAAAATTCCCAGTGCTGCGTTCTTGGCACCTCCGATCACCACTTCACCAACTAACGGAGTACCACCCTTAATAATATACTGTTCCATTCTTGCACCTCTATATCTATATCAAACCAAAACTAATTATCAAACTCAAAAAACGCCGGGTAAACCGGCACTGCTCTGCCGCACTCCGGATATGACAATCTGCCCAAACTATGCAGTCAATCCATCAATTCAAAACTCGTCATACGGTCTCTGAGACCGTGGTCATATCCTTCGGCTCTCCTCAGAATAATAAAGCGCTGCTTTATCCTGATCTCTGTACGAATACAGATACAATCAATAACTCATTATATCAAGAATGTTTCTTTTTGTAAATTCATAATTTAGATTTTGTAAAAACAATACATTTATCTTTTTTTCTTTTTTCTCTTTCTGACAGAATATCCAAAAGTACCGATAAAATTGCCAATATCACAATAAATACCATGTGAATAGACCAGCGGATTCGCCCTCTCCAAATGAAACGTACCTTTTTCATCCATATAGCGATCGTCAACGGTCACATGTACCACGTCGGCCAGAAACATATGATGTGATCCCAGTTCCAATACATCTCTGACTCTGCATTCTATGTTCACGGGGCTGTCCTCTATGACCGGCACATTTACTTTGGCAGCGTCTCTCCGGGTCAATCCTGTGACTTCAAACTTATCCACATCCTTTCCGGAACGGACACCGCAGTAATCCACCGCTCTTGCCATATCCGCAGTGGTCAGGTTCACCACAAACTCCCCGCTGTCCTTCAGCGCGTGATAAGAATATCTCTCCGGACGCACAGAAATATAGAGCATGGGCGGATTGGTACACACCGTGCCCACCCAAGCGATGGTGAGCATGTTATCCCTTCCTTCGGCATCCCTCACTGTTACCAGTACCGCCGGAAGCGGGTACAACATATTTCCCGGTTTAAAATCAATCTTTCCCATGCTCTCTTCCTTCTTTCCTTAATTATATGGCTTTTCTGATCGCTGCGCGGATCTCTTCCAGCTGCGCTTCTTCAGATTCATGCGGCGTCCACGCAAGCTGCACTCCGTCATCCTTATAACGAGGAATCAGATGCAGGTGGAAATGAAATACAGTCTGTCCCGCAATCTCCCCGTTATTCTGAACAATATTCAGTCCCTCACATCCCAGCGCGTCTCTCATGGCGCGGGCGATGCAGGTTGCCAGTGAAAACAGTTTTCCGGCTGTTTCCGCATCCAGATCGTAAATGTTATCGAAGTGCTCCTTTGGAATAATCAAACAGTGGCCTTTTGTTGCCGGATTCACATCGAGAATCACTCTGAAATGACTATCCTCATAAACTGTTGCCGACGATATTTTCCCTCTGGCTATTTTACAAAATAAACAATCATCTTTCATCGTTTCTCACACCTTTCCTTTTTGTCTTACTAAACACTGTGAAATGCAGGACCAAAGCCAAAAATCAACGCGGATTCCGGCGGCAGGGAAACCGTCATGGAATATGGCTTGAAATCGCACGGCTGCCGTGTGACAACCGGCTGCTGACTTACAAAACGTCCTTTGCCCCCGAACTCTGCGGCATCACTGCTGATCAGCAGACTATATCTGCCAAAGGACGGAACGCCAATACGATACGACGGCAGAGTCTCCTTATTAAAATTACAGATGAACAGAAAATGTTCCTCGCTGGAAGAACTCTTTCTGATAAAACTGATCACAGAGGAAACTGCATCCATACCATTGACCCACTCAAAAATCTGCTCCTCCGCGCCGCAGCTATGCAAAGCCGGATATGTACGGTACATTTCCAACAGGCGGTACAGGTACTCTTTTATCTTTACGTCCCTGACAGCGTCCGAGAGAATTTTCTTTCCCGGTATACCCGTCAAAAATGCATAAGACAATTTCGCCTCTGATAACATATCATAATAAACCTCCTCCGACTTGTCAATCGAAGTTTGATGCAGATCGTCCTTATTTTTATAATCCAGCAAAAGCAGCGAGCGTTCCAGTCCCGGTTTCTGCAGCGGCAGCGTCAGCTTAAAATGCGCCCGTTTCCTCCCTGTCTGATCCCTGGACAAATAATGATCCAGACTCCATTTTATATGGTAATTCCAGTAAAAATCAAAAACTTCATCTTTCATGTCCGTGACATCAGAACCCGGCTTACGAAGATTCTGCTCATCAGAAATAATGATCACTCCCGGAGCTTCCTCCCGGATCATTATCATGGCCTGCCTGAGAATTGCCCTGCGGCTCTCATCATCCAGTCCGAACTCTCCATCTTCCCCGCCCTCTCTCACTTCTATATCATTGAATATGTTGTCCCACGGACGGCAATCGCCGACAAGGCCGTCAAAAGCAAAACCGTCAATATGGTATTCCTTTGTCCAGAAAAGCAGATTGGACAGCACAAAATCTGCCACCTGCGGCTTCTCCAAAGGAATTGATTCCAGCGAAACCTCCATCAGCACTCCAATTCCTTTTTTATGCGCCCGCTGCACCATTTTCCGGAATTCGTCCGGTTCTCCGCCATACGCCGGGGGCACAAAAAAATCTCCGCCGTCTGAATATGGATTATATTGCTGCACTGCGTTTTTTCTTTTCCTGCTCATCAGTACATGCGTAAAAACATCCTCATATACTTCTTCCATCTCTGCCGGATCTCTGTCAGAAATATTATAAATAACCATCGGGCTGTTCCTGACATCTGCCTGACCTCTTTTTTCCATCCAGAGATCATCTTCCCACCGAAAACCATATATATCTAATATTTTCGATATCTTTTCCAACTGACGCGCCGTCCCATAAGGATCCGCCACGCGCATTATCTCTCCCTGCATCGTTTTCACTTCGTACTGATATCCGGTTCCTTCTGTGACCTCAGGAAGAAAAATCTCATAAATATCTGAGTGGCCCATGCGGTTCATATAGCAAAGTCTTCCATCCCAGTGATTAAAATCTCCCACCAGACTGACACGCTGCGCGCGCGGCGCCCAGACCGCGAAATAAATTCCTCTCACGCCGTCAATCTCCATAGGATGGCATCCCATTTTCCGATAAGCGTTTCTCCACCTGCCGCGAAGAAATTCCTGTTCCTCTTCCTCCGTGATCTGACAGGAAAAACTATACGGATCATAGTGGGTAATCTTTTTCCCTCCGCGCAGATATATCTCAAGCTGATAAGAAAATATTTCCCTGTGGGGTAAAAATAATGCAAAAACCGGCTGCCTTTCAACCATATCCATCTCATAGATCTTTCCGCCGCCAGCCAGCAGCCTCATGCGTACCGCATCGGGATGATACGCAGCGATCACTTGCCCTCCGGCAATCAAATGTCTTCCAAGCAGATGCCTGGGCATGGAATATTTCCCGAAAACCAGTTTCATGACCTTGTCTTGTTTTAATACCTGCCCAATCTCATATCTCATTTTTTCACCCCCCGGATCTGTTTCCATGCAAAACAAAGAAAAGCCATGGACAGACTACCTCTCCGGCAGACATCCTGGCTTTTCTCTGTTCGTATTTTATGATCTCAGATACAGCGTCTTCAATCTCACAATATTATCCACATGCAGTTCGACTGCCTTCTGCAGATAGTTATCCACACTGATATAATCCTTTTCAATAGCATCAAAAAATGCTTCTATATAACAGTTCTTCACTCCGAAGATCTTCCGGGCAAGTTCCTGATACTCCCGATTGCCCGGAACCTTTTCCGGGAACAGCTTCTCCAGAATATAATCTACCGTATCCTCCGAGGATTCCTCCACGGACGCATAATAATCAACGATCTGTTCTTTTGGAACACCCAGCGCATATAACAACAGCGCACAGCAAATACCGCTTCTGTCCTTACCTGCCCCGCAATGCCAGAGCACCGCGCCGCCTCTACGGTTCACCAGCAGTGAGAAAAACTGCTTGATCTGTTTCTGAATCACCTGGTTATTCACAAACTTATGATAAATCCTTGCCATGTAAGCATCGGGATCAAACTTCTCCTTCTGAATCATCTCCCGAACCGCTTCCACAGCCGCATTCTCCGTCTCTCCCATCTTCTCCCAGCGATGGTTCAAAATAAACAACGCCTTAAGATGCTTCTCCAGAATCTCCTTCTCTCCAGGAGTAAATACACCGGCCCCCTGAATGTCTTCCTTAAAAATAGGATTCCATATGTTCGCAATCCCTTTTATCTCGGGATCCGGAAACTTTATCCTCTCCATCTGCGTACGCAGATCCACAATCAGCTTCACTCCGTACTGATCCCGCAGAACCTCGATATCCTGCTGCGTCGCCCCGCAAAGCTGTCCGCATTTAATCAGACATCTGTTCCGGATACGCTTTCCATCCGCCGTCTCAATGCCTCCCAGATCTCTGGCATTCTTCACTCCCTGTAAAGGTATCTTTCCCATAATGACCCCCGTTTCTTCTGTCATACAATCTCTGGTAATCCTTCAAACATGTTGTCATGCCAAACCGAAATAACTACAAAATCTATATTGATATTATAGTAATATATTTCTGCAAAGTCAATGTGCTTCTCAGGGGAACTTCCATCCGACAGCCGTATTTTTTTGTTATACACTTTTCGTTTTTCAGGAATAGGCCTGCTATTTTCCCTCATTTTCCGGCGTTGTGCCAGCGTCTTCGGTATCCGACACAAACTGATCCGGGTATATCGTACTGCCATTATATCCGCAAACTCCCATCCTTGGCGAATTGCAGACCGCAAGCATTGGTTCATCCTCATTTTCCGGCAGCTCGCTGCACTCTTCACAGAGAAACGGGTTCTCCCAGCCGTCATACATCCTGTATGGACAAAACCACTCTGCCGGTTCTTTTCCACATTTCCCGCATACAAAGGAGAACGCATTATTTCTGGAAAGAATCGTCAGCTTCTTATCCTGTTTATAATATCCCCGCCGATAATCCTGCACATGGATTACCAGTTCCGTCGTGGAGCCAAAATCATATTCATACATTATATCCATTCCCACTTCAAATACTTCCGAGAGCTTATGATTCATTCCTTTTACTGATTCGCCCCAGAACAACGCTCCTTCCGTATCCGATTCATATCGTTCCCCATAGATATCAAAGGCGCTGAGATGCCCGCAGCATTCCAGCCAGATATCCCGGAGAAAATCATCCAGATCTGCCAGAGTAGACATCTCTCTCATCTCGATGATGAGCCAGTAATCTTTGTCATATCGTGCAGTGATAACCAATTCATAGTATCCACATGTTCTTTTTCCTGTCTCTGCTTCTAACGCACTCCTGCGTTCCTTACAGGAAGTCAGATGCCTGACCATATATCCTTTCGTATATTCTTTTCCGCAGAATTTACATTTCCCTTTTGTCTGTTTTGCCATAACCGTTCCCCTCCATAAAATCTTTTTCACCGAGCATCCGACGGATTCATCCATTACCCGGCGGAAATATATTTTACCAGCAGTAGTATGTTATTCTCAAATTGCTTTGCGCTTGTACATAACTCTGTCACCTTCTTCCAATTTGAGCATACTGTTTCTACAAACTGCTCATAAACACGTTTTCTTTTTTTAGAACCAGGTATTCGTATGCTATGATACATTTTGCCTTTTGCAATTATATTCTCCCATGGATTCTCAATATTTTCTGCATCCTCCAATTCATCGTAAGCTGCAATGATCCATGCTTCTGTACTGTCACATGGAATAACAATACACGTATCTGTTACATCATTCAGCCAGATTCCAATTAATTTTTCTAAATGTTCCATCTTTCCTTCTATGGAATTTTCGTGATTTATGCAGGGAAGAACCACCGGACACTTCTCTTTTGTCTCTTTTTTTATATCACATTCTATTGGATTCCATATACCCTTGTATTCGCATACCGTATTCTCACACCAGCAATGCGCTGCTTTTTCTTTTCTCGATACATCGCCATCCATCTGTATAATCAAAAAATCCAATTCCGGCTCAATATTTTTCATTATTTTTTCTTTGATAGCTGCATTGTCCGCACACCATTTCCATACGCCTTTCCATCCATTCCCATACCTTCCGGTTAAATCCGGTTCGGGCTGAAGCATTACATAGTAATTACTTTCATTCGTAATTTTATCAACAATTCCTTTTAAAACAATATAATCAGTCGGCCCCTCACAGATAATCCCTATATTTTTCATATTAATTCCGGTACACCTCCCAATCTTCCATTAATCCATAATCTTGACAGAGGCTGTCCTTCATTAATTAATTCCTGAGAAACTTTTATTCTTTTAATCTGTGCATAACCATCCTTATCCCTCTCCACAGAAAATAATCGAATATCGTCATTGGAAATATCTAATCCATCCAACACCAGCGGGTTATGGGTCGTCAAAAAAACATATTTGTCATTCTCTATAATTTGCTTGCAAAATACCTGTATCATCTTTTTGGCCAATCTTGGATTCAACGCATGATCAAAACTGTCGACTGCAAATACTGTCGGACATTTTGGATGCATGGCAAGGCACAGCATGAACAAAACATACAACGCTCCCTCACTGGCGTCGTATCCCGTAAACTGAGCTGTTTCTTTCATAAATTTATCTTTAAATTCTATGATTTGCCTTGTAGTTGGTACATTAGGATTAATATTCCTTTTTTTAGGAACATCTATTGAAATGTCCGACGCCCAGTCAATCATTTCCAATACATCTTCCATATACAGCGATCCAAAAAACAAATCCCCATCCTTCTCCTTAATCATATCTTTAAGAGCTTCTGCCAGCCGCCCCCCGTTAAGTCCGACGGGATCCATTTGATTGGAATCCGGCACTAATCCCCGCAGTGTCATTGTATTAGGCTGAAAAATTCCGTAATTCGAAAATCTATGAGCAATTTCTCTTCCTTTTTCCAATTCAACATCTTCATCAATCAAAAAAAATCCTATATAATTGTTACTGTACTTACGTGATGCATTGCTCCTTCCCCATTTTTTCTCATTTCCCTGCCAAAAAGCTTCCGAATGGTATTTCCAATAATCGGTATCCCTCGGAGCTGTCAAATGCACATCATATTTAAAAGGTAGCTCTTTTTCTTCTACCCATTCCAGCGTCAGGTCAATCATTAATCTTGTTTTTTCTATACTCTTGAAAGCGGATTTAAATAATGATGAAGCACTCAATCTCACTCCTTTTCTTTGAAGGCTGTTCGCGTCCACACGATCCGTCATGGCAGCACTCAACAATCCAATAGCTTCCAGAATTGTTGTTTTTCCCGCACCGTTAGCTCCAATAAAAACATTCACCTTCCCAGGCTCAAAAGATGTATTATATAAACATTTAAAGTTGCCAAAAGAAATTTTTCTTAAATTCATTCACTCCACCCCATTTCAAATTCTTTAATCTCTTTCAATTACGCTTACATCAAATTTATCTAAAGTTAGTTATCAGTATATCATAGGTTATAAATTAAATATAGCCACTTTATCATTTTCTATTCCTATCTAATTTACAGAAACGCCCTGCAGCTTCCGGACAGAAACTGCAGGGCATTCGTCAGACTCTTATCTTATTTTTGCTTTACCGGATAATCCTCTTTTCTTTAAAATCTTCGGATAAGTTTTTTTACATTTCTTAGGAACTTTCACTGTCAGCTTACTGTAGTTTTTGCTTCCAGCTTTTGTAAATGCCTTGGCTCCTACAGTTTTTGTCTTGAGCTTTGTGGTCTTTATGGTGACCTTTTTCAGTTTCTGACAACCGAAGAATGCTTTCTTTCCTATCTTTGTAACATTTCTTCCAATGACCACAGAGGTCAGTTTTTTATTATTTTTAAATACATTGTTTGCTATGGAAGTCACCTGATAACGAATTCCATCGACCACTATCGTATCCGGTACATTTACGGTCTTTTTATTTTGATTGGCACTTCCGCGGTACTCTACAGTACGTCCCTGACTGATTACTTTATACGTATCTCCCGTGGATGGATTTTGAATGACCGCACCGGCCGGGGCAACTCCGGACGAAGCCTGCTGTTTATCGTCAGACGTCTGGGGCGATCCGCCCGCTGTATTTCCTGATGAAGAGCCGTTTGTTCCGCCATTCACCTGATTACCGGAATCAGATGGACCTGTATTACCTCCCTGCGATTCACCGTTATTCGATTCTATGCATTTCCTGTCCACATCTCCCCTTTTTGTATCAATTTCTGCTTTTGGCTTATAGCTTTATTATAATTTTTTCTCAATTTATATCAATTCCGTCCGCATAATCACCGGGTTTTGTGTAAGAATTTGCACATTTATTCTAAATAATATTTAGAATAAATGTATACCGGGTTTCATTTGAAAGAGACGCCACCGATATTTTGTCAATTTTCATGGGGTCTGTTGTATTTTAATACAAAATATAGTATACTAAAAGCACTTACCACAAAGGGTTAACCTTTTAACGAAGTTAGAATTACCACTCCGTATTGTGCCAAAGTTTCGGGGTGGTTTTTCTATACTTTCAGAACATTATCGTTTTTGATCATGTCATAAATATATTATCTAGTACATCAAACAACACCGAAAAACGACACATAAAAAAAACAAAATATGTTATACTCATAAAATAACAGCAGACAATATTTCCTGAAAGGAGTTATCAATGTATTTAAACACTATCGCTCTTCATAACTTCAGATGCTTCGAAGAATTAAATATACATTTCAATCCTCGTTTATCCGTTATTGTAGGAAATAATGGTTCTGGTAAGTCAACTGTTCTGGAAGCTGCTGCCATCGCCGCCGGCACTTTGACAGCCGCAATGGATGGACTAACAAATTACGGCATAAAAAAAAGCGATGCTCATTATAAATATTTTAATATGGGAAGTGTGATCGACGTCCAGCCTCAATTTCCTGTAAGTATTGAGGCAAACGGCATTATAGATAATAAAAGTATCAGTTGGACAAGGACACTGAATTCCGCCAAAGGCCGCGGCAGTCTGTCCAATGCAAAAGAATTAACTTCCATCGCATTGGAATATCAACAGAGAATGAGGCAGGGTGATTCCCGGTTAATACTTCCTGTTATCTCCTATTATGGAACAGGGCGACTGTGGAACCAGCATCGGGAAAAGAAAAATGATACATTTGAAAAAAATACCCGCACAAACGGATACATTGACAGTCTTGATGGAGCGGCCAATGATAAATTGATGATAAAGTGGTTTCAGAAAATGACCATTCAGCAATACCAACGCCAAACGCCCATACCGGAATTGAATGCCGTCTGCCATGCTATGGAACAATGTTTTCAGGCCATCACCGGATATTCTGATATAAAAATCCAGTTTAATCTAGATACCCATGAAATTGATGTTATCTACACAGATAATATCCAGCAGCCTGTGCGTATCCCATTACTTCAATTGAGCGATGGTTATAAATGTACCATCAGCTTAATTGCTGATATCGCTTATCGCATGGCCATATTGAATCCGCAATTACTGGATAATGTTGTATCAGAAACACCAGGCGTCATCCTGATTGATGAAATTGACCTTCATCTTCATCCCTCATGGCAGCGTAGAATTCTGAACGACCTTACTACTATTTTCCCAAAGGTGCAATTTATTGTCAGTACTCACGCACCTGCGGTCATCAGCTCTATTAAAAGTGAGAGCCTGATTATTTTAAAAGATAACGAAGCAATCAGTGCATCTGATGAGACCTATGGAAAAGACGTGAATACTATTTTTCGTGAAATTATGGAGGTTTCCGAAAGGCCACAACAGATAAAAGTAATGTTTGACCAATTCTATAGTTTCCTTGATGAAAACAGGTATGAAGAAGCCTCAGCAATATTAAATTCTTTAGAATTGGAATTAGGCAGCAATGACGCCGAACTGAATTCCTGCCGTGTAAGACTGGCATTGGAACAATTGTGAGGTGACTGGCATGATTAAAATTACCAAGAAGAGAGAGCCGCGAAAGCTTCTGGAATATCGTCGCTTACCAGGCGCTTCTTATGAAAATATGGACGGACATTTAAAACAGATAATCTTAGAACATTTACTGGAAGAACAAGGTCATCTCTGCGTCTATTGTATGCGGCGAATTCCGGAAACAAGAAAACTTCCTGCCGGAGTATCCGGAGCTACAATAGAACATTGGTTTCCGAGAAATCCTGAAAGTAAGGAAGACCACGGACAAGGTCTTGATTATAAAAATATGCTGGCGGTCTGTTCTGGAAATCGTGGTTGCGGAGATAAACGCAATCTCACTTGTGATGCGAAAAGAGGCAATCAACAATTAACTGTCAATCCGTGTAATACCGAAACACTCCGCAGTATTACCTACACATCCAACGGATACATTAAATCCTCCAATCCAATCATTGATCGGGATTTAAATACATATCTTAATCTAAACTGTGAAGCAATTTCATTACCGGAGACTCGAAAACAGGTTTTAAATGCATTAATACAAGACATTAGAAAACATCATCCTACTGGAGATATTAAACAATATTGCCAGCGAAAACTTAACCAAATAAATAATATGGATGATATAAAAATCCCTTTTTCCGGTATCCTAATCTGGTGCCTGGAAAAACATGCTAAAGGCTGAACTCTTACATTCAGCCTTTTTTATATTTACAGTCTGTTTTAAAACTTCTCCCCCACCCGAAGTCCCAGCTCAAACACAAAATGTTCCGCATCCAGCCGGTATTTCTCCAGCAGTTCCGGACCACAGCTGTTGGAACCGACGCCGCTCTGGGCGTAGTCCAGGCAGAGGACGGTGTACGGAGATTTCTCCAGCTCATAATTGTGAGCTTTCGCTGTCAGTTCCTCCTGGGTGTATTCCGATATCTGGAAGGAAAATGTATCTTTTCGCTCGGCGGATTTTCCAGCGATGGCCGGAGCCACAGCCGCAAAGGAGAGACTGTCATTCTCCATGATCACATAGTCGCAGTCATCGTGGGCGCCGTTTTCCTGTGGACGGATATAATCTTCGTGGAGTGCCTGCACGCTGGTCCCGAAGCGACCGTGCCATCCGGACTGCCGCTTGTCGGCGTAGCTTTCGTTTGGCCCGATACCGCAGTAGGTAACTGCCGTCATAGATTTTGGCAGGAAGAGCCGCAGGCCGAATCGCGGCAGGAACGGGAAGCCCGGTGTGCGTGTCACGTCCAGTCGAACATCAATGCCTCCATCCGGCATGATTGTCCATGTAGCCTGTATATTAAGAATCCGCTGTAAATAGACAGCCGACAGGGAAAGCCGGCTCTCCAGCACGACAGTTCCCGCCGGAAGTTCTGCGTTCATCCGCCCTGCACTATTTGGTTTCTGTCCCGCGCCATCTGCCTTTTGGCCCACACAGTATATCTTTGTCTCGTAGGCCCGGCTGACAGTCCGGTCGTATCCCGCCCTGATCCACTGCTTTTTGATGTTGCGGTCGTTGTCCGCCGGCGCCCGCCAGATGTTATATTCCATCGGCTTTTCCAGAAGATTCTGGTTGTGGTATATCAT